>Ga0315275_10001699_pt1 | contig 19548 bp, 29 predicted proteins | sample YL17G03_0_MG_FD_205557 | JGI IMG/M metagenome (GOLD analysis project Ga0315275, IMG submission 205557) | Sediment microbial communities from Yellowstone Lake, YNP, Wyoming, USA - YL17G03_0 | ecosystem: Environmental > Aquatic > Freshwater > Lake > Sediment | place: USA: Wyoming | collected...
TAATGCAGCAGGTACAACAAATGTGTTTGGTCTTGTTGCTGATACCAGCATTGCAAATGCAGCATCAGGAAATATTGTAACCTCTGGTGTATTTGCTGCAACAACAGCACAATGGGATACAATTACTGGCGGCGCTGGTGGATTAACATTTAATGCAAAATATTACTTGAGTGATACAACAGCTGGCAAGTTGACAACGATAGCTCCAACTGCACCAGGAACATATGTTGTCCTTATTGGTATTGCTTTGAGTACAACACAACTGAACATCAACATTGACTAACTTTAGATAATCAATAGGCAACGGAGCTAGTAATGCAACCAAAAATTAAAAGTGATCAACTTGATGTTAATATTGCAGCAACAAACGATAATGCAAGTCCAATTGTTATTGGTGCTCCTGTTTACGTATCAAGTAATGGCAGTGTTAATTTGGCAAAAGCTGATGCAACGGCCACAACAAATGTGTTTGGTCTTGTTGCTGATACCAGCATTGCAAATGCAGCATCAGGAAATATTGTAACCTCTGGTGTATTTGCTGCAAGTACAGCACAATGGGATACAATTACAGGTGATACTGGTGGACTGACATTTAACGCAAAATATTACTTGAGTGATACAACAGCTGGCATGTTGACAACAATAGCTCCAACTGCACCAGGAACATATGTTGCCCCTGTTGGTATTGCTTTGAGTACAACACAACTGAATCTGAATATATCTGCAAGTGGTAGTCCGCCTAGTCCGCCTCAAACTGTTGTAACCACGGTGGTATCATTTGTATCCCGGACTACCGCAGTAGATAACGCCTGGGAAGGCATTGCTTATTCGCCATCATTAAATTTATTTGTTGTAGTCGGGGCCAGTGGAGTAAACAATCGAGTCATGACATCCCCTGACGGGTTTACTTGGACAACTCAAGTAAGTGCCGCCGATAACACTTGGCTGGGGGTAACCTGGTCCCCCGAACTATCTCTGTTTGTAGCCGTGGCGGCAACCGGAGCCCAGCGCGTAATGACGTCCCCTAACGGGCTAAATTGGACCATTCGAAACGCGGCAGATAACGGGCGCACATGGAGGGCTGTAACATGGTCGCCACAGCTGGGAATCTTTTGCGCAGTGCATTCCGACGCTACGCAGTCGGTCATGACTAGCACTGATGGGATAAACTGGATAACTCGCACCACGCCTATTGTCGACCAGGAAAATGTTGCAATTGCCTGGAGTCCTGAACTGTCGCTGTTCGTGGTGGTCAATCAAGACGCGGGCGAACAAAGTATGTATTCCCCCGATGGCATAAATTGGGTAGGAATGTCGCCGCCTGGCGGCGCCTCGTGGTATCGAATAGCATGGTCGCCTGAACTGGGATTGTTTGCAATGATAAACGGCGCCGGCGGGGCGAATGTTACTTGCTATTCAAGCGATGGCATAAATTGGGTTGTCGGTGCTGCCGGTGGCAATACACATTCATGGACTTCTCTCACTTGGTGCGACACGTTCGGAATTTTCGTAGCAATCGCTTATAATGGAACCGTTAGCGATAATGTGATCTGGTCGAGTGACGGTATCAACTGGACTAACGGTGCCGGCGCCACGGCGATAGGCTGGATCGCTGCCGCATGGGCTCAAGAACTTGGAATAATAGCAGCTGTCGCCGAAGGTGGCGCCCCTGCTAATGTTCACGTTCAAACAAGTTGCATACAATTTCATTTTGCATAATGCTTCGCAGTGATACACCGATCTTCTTCATTGGAAGGCAATTGTTCTCTTGCAACAAATTACATCATAATGTACAATGTCTAAATGGACATTCTTTCTAAAATCAAATGACTGACATTGACATAGATTTACGTGTAAACTTTGACCCTAAGAAACTTTTCAAAGAAGCTGTTCCTGCATCTAAAGTGCAAGATAGCGAACTTAAAAAACATCCCTGTGGTCATTACTTCCAGACAATACCCGTTGATGCAGTTACGGGATTGGCTGCAATACCCTATGAAGAAGCTGAGATGCTGGGATATTTTAAGTTTGACTTCTTGCATTTAGCTGCTCTGGACGCATTTCCTTCAAAAGATGAAATGCGCAAATTGATCAAACAATCTCCCGATTGGACCCTTTTATTAGACGAAGAGAACGTCTTAAAACTCTTCCAAATTAGTAAACGAGCCGACTTACTCAAACGTATTCAGCCAAAATCAGTTCAAGAACTAGCAGATTGTATTGCGTTGATGAGACCGTCCAAGATACGTCTGACAGACGCATATCTTGTCGACAAAGAAAAAATAAGACCCCTTCTGTATCGACAAGGTACTGATGACAAATCATCTTTTCGTCGTAGTCATGCTCTGGCCTATGCTTTAACGATTGTAATCCAACTTCATCTTTTAGCCCAAGATAAGCTATAAATACAGGATCTACTGGAGAAAGTAATGCGCGTACTCAACACAATTAATCTAACCATGAACATGAAACGTGTTATGGCTAAGATTATAGCCTCCCCAACGCCGAAGCTTGCATCTCAACAAGTTAGTACAAACCAAAGCATGATTGTAGCACGAGATCAGCTCATTCGTCTCGGATTCATCAACTACAATCCAAACGCAGCATCGATGACAGATCAAGGTAAACAAGTAATGAGTAATGAAGCTCTGACCGACGAATCTGGGCAACTAACTCCTGATGGTGAGCAACTGGCTCATTCTGATGTTGACGGAAATCCAGAACAAGATAAAGCACAAACTCCACCGGAAACATCAATAGAAATGCCACCTCCAGCGGGAATGGACTTGAACGCACCTCCACCAGGATCCATGCCAGTTCCAGGACAGCCTCAACCAGGCATGCAAATGCAAAGTGATAAGTATGAACGGTTTGCGATGATGAAAACTCTGTTTGAAATTGCAAAACCAAAGAAATCAAAAGACCACAAAGCTAAAATAAACAAGCGTGATCGAAATGGTTGTGGCAATCAATGCGGTGGTAAACGATAAATTGCTACTTCGCAAGTTGCTCAAAGGGCAACACTGCAGTTGAGTATCGAATTTCAACACCAGCTGGAATTGCCTTCCTTCGACGTCGTTTAATACTCTTTACTGTATTCATTGGAAATTTTGGTACTGGACCAATTATTCGAGAGATGAATTCAACATTGAGTGAACGATAAATTTTTGATGTATCAACAGTCATTCCACGCCTGGAAAATTCAACTGAAACTGGAAATAGAGTACGATTTTCAATATACCAATCAGCAGCCGCTACAATCAACTTTTCTTCATTGACATTCTCTGCACCACAATAGTCCAATACAAAAGCTTTAACCGTACTGTCATCAGCATTGTCAACAATGGCAAGCATAGCTAGCTTGCGATACTCAATAACTGTTACGAATGGATAACCTTCATATTCTTTTGGATGTGCTTCAATAATCAGCGGAATACTCTTCTTTGTGGCTTTCTTTTTAACCGTCATCAACGTCTCCAATTGTGCTATGGTATATAGGGTGGGTGATCCATGTAACTCACGGAATAAATAGGTCAAACGGGGAGAAAACTATGTGTGCAGTTAGTGCAGTTATGGATTATGGCCAACAAAACAAGAATGGCTGGATAAAGTTGGAATTGTTATTCCGGAGAACAAAGAATGACTTTTGAATGTCCACCACTGAAGTTTACGCACGATGCTCTTGAGCCATATATCAACGAAGAGACTGTTCGCTTGCATTACGAGAAGCACACAAAAGGGTATTTCAAGAAAACAAATGAACTTGTCAAGGGTACAGATTTTGCTAATGCGAAGTCACTCGACGAACTTCTCACCAAAGACAGCTTAATGAAGGCTGATAGTAAGCTATTCAACCAAGCTGCACAAGCGTGGAACCATGTTCTGTGGTGGAAAAATTTAGCACCAAAACAAGATTGTGGTGAGCCATCAGAACAATTGATGAAGCTTATTGAAGATAAGTGGACCGACTTTAAAACATTCAAAGCAACTTTTGAAGAAAGTGCTATGAATCAATTTGCAAGTGGTTGGTGCTGGCTAGTTTGGAAAAATAGTGGTTTATCAATCATCACCACACCAAATGCAGGCACGCCTCTCACTACAGACGCCATACCACTCCTTGTTGTGGATTTGTGGGAACACAGTTATCTGTATGACCCTCAATACGCTGCCGATCGAGAGAAATATCTAAAAAACATTTGGTTTGTGATTAATTGGCCCGTTATAAATGAGCGATTCGCAAATGTCCCGTCCAAAAAATGAAATTCGTGAAGATGCTCTTGCCCAAAGCAAAAGGAATTTAACATGGCCGAACCAGTAGAAAAGTTTGAAAGTGTTGAAATTGAGAAGTCTGGTAAGAATCCTAAACGTAGAGGACGCAAACCTAATCCCAATTTTCTTCCGTATGAAGAAGCAAAAACACTCGTTCGTGATGAGCTAATTCCATCTCGTTCGAAGTACATTGAGTGGTGGGATGCAAATAAACCTAAAGCACTGCCAAGATTTCCATATCGCGTATACGTGAAAGAGTGGATATCTTGGAATGAATTTCTTGGAACGAATAATAAGTTCCAAGAATCTGGTAAGAAGTGGCGACCAATTGATGAGGCTACACTTTGGGCACATAGTCTCAAACTAGCTTCTTACAAAGAATGGATGGATTGGTGTCGGGAAAATAAAAATAAGCTGCCAGCCGATATTCCAGCACGTCCGGATCTTGTTTTTGAAAAGTGGCGCAGTTGGAATCATTGGTTAGGTAATAGACCCATTGCTGCCATTGAAGCAAAAAAAGAAGCTGAGAAACGTAAAGTTTTTTACATCGTGCGCATGCTCGATGTGCCAATGAATGTTCTATCTTTTGGTACAGAAGAGGCTGGTATTTCAGGAATGAAGGAAAGATGGCAACGAGAACAATTTCACGTTGTCAAAATGTTCTGGTTTAATCCTGAGAAAGCAATTGATATCAAACAATGTGTAAATGCATTATCTTCGCCATATCATGGCGAAGATCGTCAAAGAATTGTTCCAAACGTATACGAAATTATCTATCATCTCGAAATGATGATGGATTCTATTCGCGATGTTAATGCTTGATCAGCAACCAAGAAAACTCGGCAAGGTTTGGTGTGTACGGTTCTGAAAATTCACAACGGATATCATTTCCCAAAGAACATTCGATCGCTTCAGCCACATAAGCTGTTGCTCTTGCAATCGCAATATCATCAATTTCTTTTACATTCAGAACAACGCGAATTTCACCACTGGTTATTTCAACATATTCCTGTGCAAGAATCTTGTTCTCGCTATGAATATCAATTAGCGCTAATGATATACCATCGGCGGTCAGTGGTACCATCAATTGTTTGACTTTGATACGATGAAGAAACTCTTGAAAGAGTTTGTCGATGTAATCTACTCGTGCTGTTACTACCTCTACATCAAGATATTCAGCTCCAGTTTGGCAACGGTGTGCTTGGCTGGGATAATTCTGTTTCTGTATTTGCATTTATTATAACCTCCGATTCCGCAACAGGCTGTGATACTTCCCCGGTAGGTATAGTAGGTATACTTTGAGGTGGTCCAAGTCGTTGAAGTGCAGCAATCATTTGCATGGCTTGCTGGCTGACGTTCCTCAGCTTTTTTGTATAGAACGTTTTTTTATACTGAGTTTTTGCTGCAAGAACTTTTTGGCGATGATCTTTTGCTTTAATCATCAATGATTGCAATTCAGTTTGAATTACAGCACGCATTTGAGCGACACGAGCTTCTTTGAGATTTGAATGGGACATTGTTAGTGTACCATTTTCGTGCTTTACTTCAAGATCTGAGGCCATTATTGTTCCTCTGGTTATACTGCAATTCTCGACCATTTTGGTAAAAGGTCAACAGTATTTAGGAGGACCTTAATTCGGTAAACCCTCGATATGGAGTAATTCGGCATTACCAGCAGACCAAATGTCATACGTTTGAAGACCATCTGGTGAAGTACGTTTGTTTGTTGGAATGTCTGTTCCGGCAAGAATTGCTTTGCGAATGTCTAATTCATCTTGCAATTTACCAACATTGTAAATCCACAATTCTTCGTATGTGCCATCTTCTGTCTGACGTTTATACACTAGATGCGCTCTATCCACTGCACGAATCAAGCCTTGCTTATCAGGGTCTTGAGTTGCAGCCTGATCGATCATTGAATCAAGCTGCTTGTCTTCTTGTTCAGGAGACTCTTCACCTGGATTTTCACCGGTTTGTTCCTGATCTGAACCACCTAGAAGATTGCCAATGCCAGTTTGGGCATCTTGGCTCTGATCTTGTTGTGGTTGTTGATTTCCACCGAGCAAGTGTCCAATATCGTCTTGTGAGGTCGGTTGTTCAAAAAGGCGCAGCAAGTCCATCAAATATCCCCTGTTGTAGTGGGTATTTATGTTAACAACGCCACACCATCCAAGGATCTCTTGCAGTTACATGAACACGCTCAAATCCGTGTTTTTCATAAAAAAGGACTAATCGATCGGATGTCATCCAACTATTTGCATAAGGATGAGCTGCTAAAATGATATGACAATTCATACCTGCAGAACGATCTTTAACATCTTGTAGAAGGATATGACCATATCCTTGACCGCGGTCACGACGTGTAACTACCAATGATTGTAGTTGCCACCAATTTCCAACCCATTGTGCAGTTTTGATGATCTCTTTAGCTTTGGGCGTGAGATTTGTTAAAAAATATTGGCCTTGATTGAGGGTGACAGCAATTCCACCCCCAACAGGAAAGAAACGAAACATTTTACTGCTTATCACCAGTCACGACAATTTCATGAGCACTGCACGTGCGAAGAAATAACTCAGAAATTAGTGGACCACCAACTTTGACTGAAACCGGCTTATATTTGAGGTGACCAGTGAAGACAATTCGATTTTGATAATGATATTGATAACTGAGTTGTTTATACAATGTTCGTTCACAATCAAATCGAACTGTGTAGGCAATAGCATCAATATTACCGTCGTATCCTTCACCGTTAATATTACCTTCAGGCATCATTTTATACGTAATAAACACATCTTCCTCATCAATCTGAAACGAATTAATATCAATATAATGCGGTACTACTGCTGTCTGACTGAAAAAAGGAATCCACACGGCTACGTGACATATTTTAAGGTCATCAACTCCACAAAACGTTTGTTTATGAGCACCAGCGATCTTCTTCATGTCGATGTCAGTGCACATTAAACCTTCAAGACATGGTTCAGCGAATGCGGTACTGCTAATTAATAAAAGTGCAGCAAAAAGAGTTTTCATTTATTTCTCCAGGTCTAAAAACATGTCCATTATCGCAATCCTCCAGGAATTCTCTTTGATACAACTGCAGTTGCTGACCAAGGATGTAATGATTCGATATGTTCAGTTACAATACTAAACTCCATAATAGTAGTGATGCATCTTATTTGCAACTGTTTTTACCATCTTGATATTTTACTGTGTTGGAATCATTTATCATAACATATCTCTTCAATCCACAGTTCCAAATCCGTTCAATGCCTGCTTTTTTAGTGTTCTGTGCTTCACTCAACAATGGATCATAATGTGGCAACAATCGATCAAGTTGGGCGCGTCGATAGTTGAACTTATGAACACGTTGATTATTGACAACGTACTCATAATCAGGTTTTAAGTAGCCAGTAAACAAAAAACCTGTTTTATCATATAGATCTCCGTTACTCCACCGCAAGTCGGAAAATGTAATAATCTCCCTCCATTGATGATGTTTTTTGAAATAATTCAACAACTTTGAATGACCTCCACGCACATTACAGCTCGTTGCATATCGTTCAAGATACCAGGTATCGTTCTTGTAATGCTTCATAGCAATAATGGCCACAATATTACCTTCATGTTGCAATCCATAAAAGATAGAAGCACTCTTTTTTCCTCCTCGAATATGATTTTCATTCAAGAAAGAGTTTGCTTTATCAGTGGTGATAGACACAATAGTGCACGCTCGTGCATGTATTTTTGGTTTGTGTGAAACACCAAGGATTTGCTGTAACATTTGTTTTACAATATCTTGTTTATTGTTCCATTCATCACTGAAAATAGTTATCAATCGGTATTGTTGTGCTTTACACTTTTCCCACTTTATTTTATGATAGTATCGTCCTTTATGTGATTCCTCTGTATGCCAAAACAACCCACAATATTCTATTGCAAGTTTAAGATCAGGAAGGATAATGTCGAGTTCATAAGGTGATATTAGATCTCTATCGTTTCTTTTTATGTTACCATTGTATATAGATGACACAAAATCAGCTAGTTGGTTCTCTTCATATGATGAAGCATGATATTGTGTTTGCAATCCATGACAGTGAAGATATCTCATCACCGTTGTCATATCATTTATTCCAAGTTCTTTAGCTATTTGAGATAATGTTTTCTTCTCAATAAAATGTTGTTGATATAACCAATCACGATCCAACAAGTTGTCTATTGTATTTTGTGATAAATGCGATTGATTTTTATGAACCCGATCATATCGTTCGATATTGGTTTGTTTTGCTTTATCCTTTGCATAATCAGTACCACCAACATTGCTATTACCGAATCGTTCCAAACATGTTTGATCACGATTGGTTCTTTTATTTGAAGCTAATGACCAGTTATGGCCTCCATATTTGGTTACCATTGTGGCTATAGCTTTGTTATGAAACTCTGGTACTGCACCAGGATTAGTCACTCCATATTTTCTTTTATTAGAGGCTTCACGAAGGCTTTGTTGGGTTGGTGATTGTATGCCATGCCGGCGAAGAGATTTTTGTACAGTAGCAGGAGTGATACCAAGTTCTCTTGCCAATTCTACAATAGAAAAACATTGATCAACATGTTTAGATATCAACCATAATCTATCGTTCAACATTTGTTGAACGTGTTCTAAAATCTTTTTCGGCATAAGCTTATCTATGTGAAGGGATGAACAAGGATAGATTATCTCAATCCTCCAGGAATTCCCTTTGATACAACTGCAGTTGCTGACCAAGGATGTAATGATTCGATATGTTCAGTTACAATACTAAAATCCATAATCTTGTGTGCATCATACATCTCATCAAGACCTTGATACAACAATCTTGAAGCATCCTCTGTAAACAGCAAATTGGAGCCATTAAGTTCCGCAAATGCTTGTTCATCACGACGTTTGCAGATGACAACAACTTCTGTTGGCACTTGTCGTCTAGCCATTTCTACAATATCTTCAATCCACACAATATGTTCGTTGGGGTTAAATTGTACGGTCAATTTACCAATCGAACGTTGAGAGTGACCGTTAGCTGCCTTACCACGCTTAATCATTGCATCTTGAGCAAGTTCAAACGAACACGGACAAGTTGAGGAATAGATATAATCTACTGTCAAGAAAAACTTATATTGATCATCGTGTAGTTGACCTTCGAGAATACAATCATAAAAGATATAGCCAATCATTTTTTCATGGCCGAGCCGGATTCCCTCAACAATCTTAAATGTGTCTCTCTCCAAACTAGACTCATCTCCTTGTTTGTAATTACCCGGATTGATTTCTTTGCGAGTTCGAAGAGCTTCTTGTACCCATGGATATTTAAACCGAAGTTTACAATAAACATGCTTTGATCCTTGTTTTTGTTGCAGGCGCCGAAGTACCCCTTGCAGTCCCTCAAGAGACATGTGATTAGCAATTTCCTCATGCATAATAATTGGAAATCGTGATAAGTTTAAGCCCTTGGCATTTGGATCATCAAGAGAACCATACAGTGATGCTTTAACGTGAAGTTCTTGAACACTACCATCACGTCTAAGAAATTTCATTGGCAAATCGACCCCTGTTACACCAACTTTGTCCAATGCAACTCTTGATCCAAACACAAGCGGATCTTGTTGAGGATCTGGGAGATCGTTGTCGTCGGGGTAATAGTCGCGATCGTAAGTAAAATCAAGATTGGGCATCTTCTTTGAATAATCAAGCATAGTTTTCTCCTTTTTACCAAACATACTCGTACTTAAATTGAAAATGCAGGATACAGAGTGATATACGTTTGGAGCGGTCAAATTACCTAAAAAATTCACTCTCTTGACGATGTTGAATCGATGACATTTGTGCAGCAATGATATTTGCTCGCTGGTCGGCATCAAGAACATCAATCACATTAACTCTACTCGGATGTGACATTTGCACTGTAATATCAAACATTGTTAAATCAACCATGCGACCATAATGTGGACTTACTGCAGCACGATTCGGATCAAACGTGATTGGAAAATGACCACCTTTGATGAAGTATATCAAATCATACGACTGTTGAGCACGCATGCATCGATTGTAATAATCATTCAGGTAATCCTTGAAGCGATTTTCACGACCAAGCCAAATTACAGCATATGTAAACAAATCCGCATATGTGCGTTCAGTAACTACAATATCCATGTTGCTACCGCGTGCCAATCGTTCATCATTCATCTTACGTAGCAAGATTTCATCTTGAAATTTTACTGTAAGATCAGGATTACGAATGATGTCTTCGAGAGTAACATTCCATTCTGATTGAATGGAACGAGATGTTTTACGTTTAACGCTGCGAAATTTCTTCTCGATCAGCTTGTTTATAATTGTTGTTTTACCAGCTCCTTGAGAGCCTGACACTGCTACGAGCATTCTATTCTCCTAATCAATATACGCAAAGCGTGTCTCCAACAATAATGGATTTGCAATTACAGACATCAAAAACTTATTTGCTTCACCATTACACATTTTATAACCATAGGACCCATACTTAATAGCTCTCGTCATTGATGCAACAGGAAACGTAATCTTGTGTACTGTAAGTTTTTTGTGTGCAATGTCAATTAACGTGTATGGACCAACAAGAAGTTCCCTTCCATCTGTTGCGAGTTGACAAATTGTATAATCAAAATTATCGAAAAGATCGTTTACGTTGCTTCGATAAAAACCACCGTGAATAAATTGAACCTTTGTAGTTTGGTTATCAATCTTATTCGTCATCGTATAATTGACGATGTGTTCGGTTGCAAGAGTCATTTTGACGGTGAGTGGATCCAATTGTTCATTGGGATCGTTCGTGACTGGCAGTAACAATACTGGAGGTGCTGATGCTGCCCTATTTTCTTTAAATCTTTCGTTAAATTGATTGAATTGGCTTTGAGATTTGAAAAACACATCAAAATCAGTCTCACATCGCTTGCCTTCAATAGCTTGACGGAGACATCCTCCACCAAGCCAGGGACCATTCTCGAGTGAGAAGTCCATATTACCACACATGTCACAAATATCTTTCAATACACCTTGAATTGACGCAACGATCGCTGGTCCTTTATTCGGATGCAGATGATTGACGAGATCAGAAAGTGAATATTTGAACATGTATAAATTATAGAGGAGTAGAGTAAAAAGTTCAACAAGAACCGTGACAATGGTAAGAAGAACAACGGACAATTAACGGTCACATATTTGCAGGCTACAATTCAACAACCAACAATAATAATTGTAATAGGCCTGCACACAAAGGACCAGCCAGTTAGCTAGATTCATTCAGAATAACATCCCAAGGCAAGCCTCGAGAAGATTCATCATGAAGGTGGTCTGTCTCTCCTTCTACCCTGCCCCCTCAAATCAGATTTTCTTCCTTCAGCGTTTCCACGTGATCGGTTGATAGCACAATCTTCGTGTTAATGTTCAGATAAAGCAAACGATCTTCTAAAGCTTCAACAGCTCGTTTCACTGTTGCGACATATTGTTCCACGCGAACTCGTGCTTCTGAATTGATTAACGAGAAATGAACTGTTTCACTGTGAAGTTCTTTGGCATCTTGAACACGAGCAATTTGACGCTGCAGTGCTACAGCTGTAGATACCATCTGTTCGTGGTGTGAAGATGCAAAAACACGAGTGTACATTGCGATACGATCAAGTTTATCTTTGCGTTGAGAGATAACAGAACCAATGCCGGAAACGTCATTTTGTGTACGAATCTGTTCTCTCACATCGGTGCGAATGGTAATCAGATTGTCCACGCGCAATAGACGATTGTCAAATTCAGCAGCACGTTCAATAAACAAATTGGTGACTTGATCAGCGGCGCGGTCAACGTCAAATGCGTTAACTAGAACGATAGCATTCAAATCAATTGTACGAATTTGGGCGTCAATCTTATCGACGAGCTTATGTGCAGCACGGAGTGTAAGTTCCATAAGATATCTCCTTAAGTAGAGGAAGAATTTTACAGGGGTATTAAAAGTAGGTCAACAATATCTTTCATTCACACAAACTCTGTGAATATTTTTCATTGTTCCTCTTTGTTTTCTAGTACTGGCAGGATTCTTTGTACCACCGTGTGACATCTATCACACTCCACGGCCTGTGCACATATGCCGGCGGCCGTGGTCTCAACATATATCCCCATATGACACATCAAACAAAACTGGCCCAACATATCTTTAGTTTGCATGCTTTGACCATCTTTTCGACTTTTATCAGTCTCTGAACACGTAAGACATCATGTGTTGCTTTTATTGGTCGGCGATGGAGGATTTGAACCTCCGGCCTCCTGCTCCCAAAGCAGGCAGTCTACCAGGCTGACCTAATCGCCGATTTACATCTCCCCCAAAGGGGATCTTGAACCACAACGTGTACTGCAGAGGCTTCGATTCCCAACCAATACTCACCTACTCATGCATTTTCGGCGATATTAGTCAAAGCGTGCCTTGTGGGCTGGTACTAGCGTTACCAGATTACCTCGGAACCAGTATGAGTGGAACCTTCTTTCTAGCAGAGCTTCAAGATCAAGCAACAACCAAATCTGGACTAGAGATCTGTGGGTATTTTGCTAAGGGATATAGCCGTTACCGACGTTTTCGTCCCCTTGCTACAGACGTACCTTACTTCGCCTAATGAGTCCATTGTTACTTGGTGGAGATGACAGGATTTGAACCCGCGACATCCTGCGTGCAAGGCAGGCGCTCTCCCAGCTGAGCTACATCCCCATGTTTCAATGAAACTATTTATGGATTGTACAGGGTACAACCACAACAATCAACTAGCGTTCTGAATTTGCCAGTTCGTATACAAACCGAGGGCAGTAATTTGCACATCATGCTCATCTAAACTCGTGTAAGCATAAACATTCAATTTTGATGTTTTGTGTTTGATTTGGAAAATTAATCTTCCAAAATCTTGCTCATGTTGTTTCCACATTGGTAACGATTTGCGATCAATATCTTCAAAAGCAAGAACAATTCTTTTGCCACGTGTATTATCGAGAATTGTTTCAAATATGAATGAATCGTTCATATATCACATACAAAGAAGTTGATTTTATTATATGTGTGAGCAATATCATGGAGGATGGGACCAACATCAAGATCCCATTTCAATCCACCTAGACCACACCCAATTCGTGGTAAATATACTGGAAGTTGATACACACTTGCGTAAGCTGCGGTGCCCATCAAACATTGTCGGATTGCACCACAATTTGCATATTGTTTTCCATCATTGCCATAATATACTTGTGTATACAAATTTCCGACATACAACTCTTCAGCAACTTTAATTAGATGAAAACTACCAAGTAGTTTCTGTTTGTTTGCAGTAGGGATACTTACGTCAACAGAACGATATCGTTCATAGACTTCTGGCCACTTATTGCGAATTGCAAGAGCAACGCCTGATCCCATTCGTCCTTGACAATTAACACCGTGCACAACTACCCCACGTTCAATTGTTGTTAGATCCTTCTGAATGAATTCAATCATCTTTTCCACCGCCAAATAATAAAATACACAATACTTCCACCCACTGCTAACAGGATCAAAAATTCTATGGGATACAGAATTGCTTCCCATGCACTAAGCATCATACCAAGTTCCATTACATATTCCTTACAATACTGCCGCTTTCACCATCCTCATTTACTTCACACTCGTATAGGTCAAATGTTTTGATCAATTCGTCAGCTAGCATTTCACAACTACTATCGCCAAAAAACAGACATTGATGCTGCTCACTAAAATATTTTCGGTGGAGAAAAATTCTAACATCGTGGGTGAGTTTAATAAATTCAATGTCTCTGTCCATATGATTTACATATGCTTTGCATTCAATGTGAAACAAATGTCTGTGATAATTTCGTAAGTAACTGACCTCGTCAATTGGACAAGCTAACCACCGATGAATTCCTTCAACTGCCGTCCGAGCAACTACACGAATACGTGGTTCGGACTTTTTGTTTTTCGATATTTGATCACATAGTTCAATAAATTCGCTTTGATTGAAATCAAGTTTCATAAAATTAACCCATTTGTGTAACCACTGAACGTTGCCCTCCACATATCCTTTTGTGTTGTCAATACGATCAAGAGAAGCTGTTTGTGTAAATTTTTTCGTTTCGAAATTCATACTGAATTTCGGATCAAGTGTGATAGTAAGACCACTCAAAGCACACTTTCGATTTTGTGTTGAGAACAAGTTCCAAAGATATTCAGGAGTAACATTATATTCAAGTCCTCGCTTCTTGGCACCAAGTATTACGGTATTCAAGTATGATCCGGACAAATCGTTACTTCCTTTGAATTTTTGTTCACTGCCACACTGAAGACAACCACTTGTGCTTCTGTTGTAAAGAGCAGAGACTGACCTTCTTTTTGTATTGCCGTGTGGACACTGTACAAGGATTCCCTTGAGGAGTTTTGTTGTTTTTTGACTATTGGGGTAAATGTATTCTTCATTGTTATCAATGACGGTCCAGCGCCCGAATTTTTCACCAATTGAGGGAATAGAATATTTTCGTCTCATATTAAACAATTCCAGGCCAATTGTGAATTGCTTCAAATAGAATTGTACAATACACTGTCGTCAAGGTGTTATCCATACTTTTCTCCCAATTTATTTTTGTTGAGTAAATAAGAGTGTACTACCTAACCAGAGGACTGACAAGTGCAACAAAAATCTACTGGTACTGTTCACACACGCATCAAGAATCGTCTCAATGGTACATCTTCTCATTTGCGAGAGAAGCGTGTTTCAGCAACTACGAAACACTACGACTGGACAGCAGCTACTAGCTACAAACTGCAATCAACTAAGCAGTAAGTTCGTATCGTTTTGATGTTTTATTATACACAACAACACCTCTTTTAACTAAATCAAAAACTATATACTCTATCTGTCCGTGACATTTATTATGCTCTGCAACTGTCATTATATCAAGATTACCAAGATTGTTGTTTTGTTTATTGCCATCAATGTGGTGAACGACTTCTCCTTGCTCTAACACTCTACCAAGATGTTGCTCCATTAAATAGATGTGTTCACGTTTCCAATGATAAGATTTCAATCTGCTTCTTGGTGCGTGGAAAGGATAATCAGGTCCAACATAAATCTCTAAATATCCTGTGTGTTTACATACTCTTCGTTGCCCTATGAAACTTTGCCGTTTTCTCTTCTGTGTTTCATTTCCTGTTCGTAAAGACAGGAACAAGCCAGTACAGTTTTCACAAATGTGTGTTTTAGTTTTTGTAAGGGTATATTTGTGTGTGCTTCCTTTTTCTCTCACAAACTCTTGCTTACAATGATCACACTGAAAATGATAGAGCGTCCTGATCCGCTTTTGTGTTATAATATCATCAGTCCAACTTGATTTTCTCTTAAAAATTCTTTGCTGTTTTGTTTCTTGCAAAAACATATATTCCTCCTACCAAAAGGAATATTTATTAAAAATCCTAACGCAGGTATTTTTGCGTTCTGTTCAACCAGTTGGGGTTATACAGAAAAACTTTGATGGCATCCGCAAGTGGATACAGCATTTGGGTTATTAATAACGAATTGTGCACCGTTGAGATTTTCAACATATTCAATAGTTGCACCAACGAGATATTGATAGCTCAGTGGATCAACAACAAACTTGATGCCATCCTTTTCGATGAGTGTGTCATCGTCGGCAATTTCATTATCAAGTGTAAATCCATATTGAAAGCCAGAACAGCCTCCACCCTGAACGAACACGCGAAGCATCAGAGAAGGATCACCCTCTTCGGCAATCACTTCTCTAATTTTTATGACTGACGTATCTGTGAATATAATGGAATCCATAGTACATATTTAGTGAGCCAGACTGTGTTTTGAAATTGTTTGAGCAATCACATATTCTGCGAATGTTAACATATATTCCTCAGTCACACTTGCCGTGCTCAATGAGAATACGTGATACTCTTCATCGGATCGTAAAACCTTCGTTTCCGGACTGCGTAGCAATGCAGCAGCTTCATAAATCTTTGCCGGTACGATCATACCAACACACGTAGCAGCATTGTTCAACGATGGACCATCTTCCGCCCACGAGGCGAATGGAATATTTGCTCCTCTTGCAATCTTTCCAAGACTGATCGTCATTTCATTGAGATCTGCTGAAGTGCCTCCATTTAAAACAATGATTGTTTTGTGGTTTTGTGCCCAATCCCACAACATCGTCCGTGCTAGGACGTCGCCGGCACGACAAGGCTGCACAAACAATTCATGTAAACAGTGGGCAGATTGAATGCCTTGTTGAATTGACGACAAATAAAAATTACAAAAGGTGTAAAATCTCATTTTAATTTCTTTCTAAATAAAATGTTAATGTTAAATTATCAACTAAACATACAATGAATACAACGTCCCCTAATTATTTGATTTATAAACACACTTTCCAACTTCGCCAATTGCAACAGTTTGCAACTCCAATGATTTTTCGAACTTACCCATAAATAATAATACAACTAGGAGCAGATTATGGCCGCAATGACATTTTACGACAAGTTTAAAGAAAATCAGCTTGATGGAGATGCGTTTATTGATTTCAATACTGACACCATCAAAGTGATGTTGACATCAAGCCTCTACGTTCCTAACTCAGCAACAGACGATTTTAAAAACGATGTTACAAATGAAGTTTCTGGAACAAACTATACTGCTGGTGGTGTTGCTCTGACGGCCAAAACCGTTGCACTTGCAGGCAGCGTCGTAACATTTGATGCCGCAGATGCAACATGGCTTCAAAGTGTAACTGGTTTTTCCAATGCTCGATATGCAGTGATGTATAAAGATACCGGAGTTGCTGCCACGAGTCCACTAGTTGGATATTTGAATTTCGTTACTGATAAGGGTAATGTTAGTGGCGATCTAGTTATTCAATGGTCAGCCACAGGCATCTTTACGCTATCGTAATCTTGCTCAATAGGAGCAAGAAATGGCTGTAAATCTTTCTGTAGTAGCATCTCCACAAATTGCACAACAATCTGGTCCATCGGCTTGGTATGGAGTCGATGAAGTTTTCAGTAAAAATGATGCAACTGCCTCAACACTCGTATTTCTTAATGGATCTGACAACAACTACCTAGAAATCAGCAAACTTGTTGCCAATATTCCAAATATCGCGGCCATTACGGGAATTCTAGTTACATTAACTCTTCAATCAGTTGGTCCGGGTGAAATTGGACTTGATGTCGTTCAGTTAGTTAAAAATGGTATTCCAGTTGGAGCAAACAAAGGCAACCCTGCACTAACTTTTTCTAGTGCTAATTCATCACCTTTAACATTAGGTCCTTACGGTGGGTCAACCGACCTCTGGGGAACAACGTGGACTCCACAAGATATAAACAATAATAATTTCGGATTGCGAATTCGTCCTGTAGCAACGACTACTGCACGTCCTGCGTTATTTGTTGATGCCGTTCGTGTTACAATCTATTACCAAGCAGCTAGTCAAGCAGCTCTCGATCAAGTCATTATTCCACCAACAAATGTATTAACACTTGATGCCCAACTATTTGATATAAGTGTGAATGTTGTAGTATTACCAGCGAGCTTGTCGTTGACTGCTTATGCTGTGGTCATTCCGGAAATTTATGACACAGCAGTGCTTTCACTACAAGCACAGTCAACAAAAGTTAATGATATTGTTTCTCCAACAACCAGCCCATTAACTTTACTTTCAGTTGGTGCAGTTGTAGCCATTATTGTCCCTATATCAACTCCAGCACAATTAACGCTCAATTCATTTCAAACAATAGTAAATGACATTGTTTCGCCTGCAACTGCGGCAATGTCCTTACAGGGTATAATAGCGTCAATTAAAGAAACATTCTTAGTGGATATAGCACAATTGGTGCTCACGGGAGAAGATGCAACTGTATTGTTCACAGATGTTTTTCAGCCCTCCGTTGCACAGTTGACATTGCAAAGTTATGACGCAACAACACCGTTATATGTACATGCGATAGCGGCCGCAATGACAATATCATCAAGTGATCACTTCATTGGTGGTACCACTCGTGAATTGGTTGATATGGCGTTGTTGACGTTTAATACAGGTGATCACACAATTACGTAAAGGGACTTTACTCTAAGTCACCTGCACGTGCACCTGATTTTGTCATGTTAAACCACATATTACCACCAACAAATTCCGGTGTCTTAGGATCTTTCATGAAAGGACGATCTTTTTTGAACTGGAGTTTTGTGCCATCATCATGCTTACCATCACCGGCTTTACCAGCACGTTTGGCTTTTTTCTTAGGCGTTTTCTTTGCTTTAACAGCCTTTTTCTTAGCTGCTTCTTCAAGCAGTTCTTGTCGTTCGTTAAGCTGAAGCAATTCCTTGAGGATGCTCATACCTTTCTCCTTGTTCTCCAGGAGATATTTAGTAAACCACAAGGAAAACTCAAAGTTTAATGAACGACAATGGCCATCTCAAGTTCTGCTAGCAGTTGTTCTTTTTCATAGAGTTATTCCAAGTTCTTTTGCACGCAAGTCTATGTCTTGTCGATCCATGTCAAGATCAAGGAGTTTCACACGAAACTCCAACGCTTGGCGACCAAACTCATCTTCTTCCGGCTTTCCTTGATTCATGTGAGCCATTTGCACATAGTACTTATATCGATTGGTAATTGCACGGTGAGACATTACCAATTGACGATGTTCACTCCGCAATTGATCAATTGCTTTAGAAATATTTTGTTCGCGTGTAAATCCGTGAAGTTTCATAGTCCCACCTTTCGATGGGACTATTTACCGTTTTACTTGTCTTTCTTGATGATTGCCCCATCACGAATAGTTTCAACTACGGTATATCCTTTGGGAAAAGGTTTCACGTTGGTGATCAGACGTTTTCCCTCTGCGTTTACGAGGATGTAAACGTCGTTGGTTACTGTTCCATTTTGAACTGGATCAGCCGCGACTGCTAGAGTAGATAGTAGTAATGCCAAAATTGTAAGTAATTTTTTCATGGTAAATCCTCCTTGATAATACCAACCATACTTGTCAAACAATCAGAAGCGAAGAGCAAGTTTCAACTTGTCATAATTACCAATCACAATTTATTATCCTTACAGGTATTAAATATTTTTGAACTGTCGCGATAGTGAGGACATTCCAGACAATTGTATATTTTGCCATTAACCAATGTCCGCACTGTACGACATGCCGTTACTTCCGGTACCGTTGGATTTTCGATTTGATCATCCGCAA
>Ga0315275_10001700_pt1 | contig 19544 bp, 4 predicted proteins | sample YL17G03_0_MG_FD_205557 | JGI IMG/M metagenome (GOLD analysis project Ga0315275, IMG submission 205557) | Sediment microbial communities from Yellowstone Lake, YNP, Wyoming, USA - YL17G03_0 | ecosystem: Environmental > Aquatic > Freshwater > Lake > Sediment | place: USA: Wyoming | collected...
CCGCTTTGAGCGTCCCTCTGAACTCCTCCGTGTCGAGCGACGGCTTGAGTTCGAGACATTTGTTGAGTATCCCTTTGAGGCGGTCCTTCAACCCCTTGGCAAGTTCGAACTCCTGCTTCTCGACGACATTGAGCGAAAGCGCAATTGCAAGGTTGATGTGCGCTTCGTGATAGTACTTGTTCAAATCGACGGCCTTCTCGAACTCTCGAACCGCGTCCCTGCACCGTTTGAGACGCAAGTAACCCCACCCGAGATCGTTGTGGAGATCCGGATAGTCCGGAGTCAGTTCGAGCCCCTTTTGAAAAGCTCTGATCGCCTTTTCGTGCTCGTGGAGGGCAAGAAGAGAATTGCCGAGAATCGAAAAGGACTTCGACACCTCGGCGCCGAGTTTCACGGCGCGAACCACCTCGGACATCGCCTCGCGAAAGAGACTCTGGCGGTAGAGCGCTTCGCCGAGCTTGAGATGCGATTTCGCGTCCTCGGTCCGTTCGAGCTTCTCCTTGATGGCCAGGAGCGAGTTGATTCGGCTCTTCTTCTCCTCGTGGCATTCCCGAACGAAAGATCTTGCCGCCTCCGGAGCGATCGACGGATCGAACCCCTCGACCGTTTTCGACAGAAGGCTTCCCTCGTGAAACACCGAAGTCACAATGGCCTTCTGCAGCGGGACAAGATTCGTCTGAATGAAGTACTTGTGTCCTTTGGCGTTGATTTCGCTTCGAAGATCGTAGCTTTCCATGGCGACGCTCGCTTCGGTCCCTTCACGCGGTTCCGTACGCTCTTTGGAGTCTTAGTGTACCCGATCCCACAACCGAGCCGCTCAGAAATCTTCGACAGAGAGCAGCGTGATGGCGACGCGGATCAAGTCGTTCCGTGACAAACGCCCTTTGCCCCGCTTTTCGAGACCGGCTCGTATCGTGTCCAACTGCTTGAGATTAGATGGCGTTAGTTTGACCCTGACCTCGATTTCCTTTACCGAAGCTTCGTCCCGGAAGCGCCGGCCCTGGAGGATCTTCTTGATCGTCCCCGAGGCTTCTTTCTGCGTGGGGCCGACGAAAACGTCGCGTCCGAGAGATCTTTTCCGCTTAGGCTGCACGACTGAGGAACTCCTCCGTGAGTTGATAGTAGTCGAACGCGCCGTGTGACAACGGCGAATACTCGAAGATCGTGCGGTTGAAGCTCGGAGCCTCCCGAAGCGAAGTGTTCGAACGGATCACCGTGTTGAACACGAGATCGGTGAAATGCTCCCGGAGATTCTCCAGCACTTCCTTGGACAGTTTCGTCCGGGCATCGAAAAAAGTCGGCAGGATCCCCAGGACTCTCGTTTTGTTTCGCGAATACTGGTTGATTTCCTCGATGATGTCCAGCGTCTGCCTGGCGCCCTCCTGTGCGAGGAAGTCCATGCTGACGGGGATGATCACCTCATCGACATACGCGATCGCGTTAATGTTGATCAGATTGATCGTGGGCGAACAATCGCAGATCACCACTTCGCAACCGTTGAGGTTCTCGAGCGCCCGCGCGAGTCGCGACTCGCGGTTCTTCTTCGCGGCGAGCATCATCTCGATTTCCGCCAGATCCCGCCCCCCCGAGTCGACCACAAAGAGATTCTTGCGAACCTGTATGATCTCCGCTTCGCCGTACTGGAGAAGATCACAGAGCGTCTGTTTCCCTCTCACATCGAACGTCACCGCGACGTTTCGCTGCGCGTCGCAGTCGATCACCAGAACCCTCTTGCCGGACAAGGCAAGCCCGTGGCCGAGATTGATCGCCGTCGTGGTCTTCCCCGTACCGCCTTTCGAAGTGATGATGCCGATTTTCCTCATGGCAACGTCTCGTCCTCCGGCTCGTCCCCATCCTTCTTCCTCCGCTTCTTGGCCGTTTTCAAGCGGTGCCCGTACTGCTCCCATCCGATCTCTCTGAGCCTCTCATCCGTGGCAAGACGATCGTCGGTCACGGCGGAGTCGACGTCGATCCGCCGGCGATCGGCCGGGAAATCGACGAACGCGTCTTGTTCGGCTTCTCCGGCTTCCTCGCTCTCGCGCGCCGCCGGTGTCCCCCGCTCGTCGGGCGCGCCGACGGAGTCGAGATCGCGCGATTTCCACACGGTCCGGTCGGTCTCGTTTGTCGGAGCGATGTCCCGTGAGGCGTTCTCCCACGCCGAGGCGCGCACCTCCTCGCTCGCCGGCTGGGTCTCCTCGACCGCGGGTCCTCCCAGAACCTCGTCGACCGAGGCATGATCTCCCGTTTGTGAGGGACTATCCAGCTCGAAGAGTTGAGATTCTGCTTCTCGGAATTCCTCGGTATCGACGGCCGGAATCCCGTCTTCGCCGTCCACCGGAGCCGCTTCGATCCCGCCCGAGGGGGCGCCGGCCGCGCGCCTCTGGAACGCGTTGAGCGCGGCTTCCTGCGTCGGGTATGTCCTTATGATCGATTGAAGCTCGAGATACCCGAATATCTCGTAAAGGTCCGGGTTCATCCGGCAAAGCGCCAACGCGCCGCCCCACGTCTGGAGTTCCTGGTGGACCTTCGCTACGAGCCCCCAACCGGTGCTCGAAACGTAATCCACGCCCCCCAGATCGAACAGGACGAAAACCGGCTTGGAGCTCAAACGGGGTTCGAGCTCTCGATCGAGCCGTTCGACGGCTACCGCCTCGATGGGGCCGGACAGCGCCCCCACCAGAATCCCGTCGGACTCTCTCCACCGCACCCACTCGTCTTTTCCGAGGATAACCGGTTCGATCCGCGGCCTCGAAGCCGTCGGCGCCACCGCTCTCTCATTCGGGGCCGAGGCGGTCGAAGACGAAACGGCCGTCATCTTGAGATCCGGCTCCGGTGCGACGACCTTTCCCATGGGGTGTTCGCTTGGTTTTTCCCCTCCCGCCCTTCTGAAATCCTCGATCGCCTCGGTCAAAATGTCGAACGACGAGAGTACGATGTTGAAACCAAGCATCGTAAACACATAGTAAACATCCGGGTCCATCCCGAATACCTTGATGTCGCCGCCCTTGCGTCGGACTTCACGGAGTCTCTCGGTGAAGGTGCCCCACCCGCCGCTGCTCACGTACTCTACGAGCGACATGTCGACGACAATCTTATGGATGCCGTTCTTGATCACCCTGTCGATCGCCTGGCGGAGATTCTCCGCGCTCACCGTGTCGACAATCCCCGCCAGCGAGAGCACCGCAACGTCGCCCTTCGCCCCAACGGTCCCCGCCTCGATACGGAGGCTGTCCCATTCCCCTTTGAACGAGTCCGTCTTGACCAGATCGGTGAACGACTGCTCCTCTACGCCGGATCCTGGCGGCGACACGGCGGGACCGACGGGGTGCGATTTCTCAGCGAGCCTTTCCATGAGAGGCTTGCGGAAGTAGCCGCGTGCCGCCTCGACATCGGTCAACGCCTTGAGGATGTCGCCGAACCCGAGGAGCTCGTAAACGTCGTACACTTCCGGCATCATACCGACCAGCACGATGTCGCCGCCCTTTTCCCGAAGGCGTTTGACCTCGCCCACGAGAATTCCCCACCCGCCGCTCGAGATATACGACACGCGCGACAGGTCCACCACGATCTTGAGAGCGCTTTTGGCGATCATCGAATTGATCTTCTGCTCGAGACACGTCGTCGATACCGAGTCGAGGTGGCCGTTGATCCGCAGGACGGTGACGTCATCGACGCCGCGGATGACGCTCAACTCGAGGTCACCCACCACTTCCCTCTCCTCCTCTTCCATGAGACTGTCGATATCGCCCGCCCCGATCGAGCCGCGGGGGCTCGCCTGCCCGAAAACGCTATCGTCGAACTCGAGCTCCGCCTTCTCGGCGTCCTCGAACTCTTCGATTCCGGAGGGTTTCTTCGGGCCGCCGGTGTCGGCTGGAGTCTCCCGCGTCGAGACTTCCCGCAAGAGGTCCTCCACCATCTCCCGGCTCTTCAGACGGCCTGCGTGTTGGTCTTCCTCGTAGAGCTGGTAGCGCCGGAGGTAGTCGATCCTCATCTCCCTCGTGTTGAGCCCGAGCCGTTTGAGCTCGTCGTACACCATTCTCTCGGTGAGATGGTTGGACGGGTCCTTGCCCGCGTTGAACTCCTCCGTGATCCGCTTGGCTCCGTACTCGGGATTCCCTTTGATGATCTCGATCAGTTTCTTCCGTTCCTCCACGCTCACCCGCTTGAGTTCGACCTCCTCCCTCAAGACCTTGTTCTTGAGACCGCGCTCGCCCATGAGCTCCACCCGCTTCTTGTACCGGTAGTACGTCGCGGGTGAGACCTTCATCTTCGCGCACGCCTCTTTGACGCTCATCCCCTGGAGGTCCACCATGTCGATGAGCGTTTTGCGGACCCCGGAGAGGACATCGTCGGCGGTGAGTTTCTCTTTTATGGCGACGACGGTGATGTCGTCGTTCTGCGGGGTCCCGCCGGTGAACGCCCTGATATCGGTTTCGAGAGACTCTATGAACTGGGCGGGGTGCAGATGTCCGTACTTCTTGATCGTAGCGACGAGCCGGTCGACGCCGTACTGCTCCCGTGTTTCGTTCATCGCCTCCGTCACGCCGTCCGTGTAAATGACGAGTATGTCGTCCTTCTTGAGCTTGATCTTCTCGAGGCTTATGGATTTCCGGAAAAGCGTCTCGTCCGGCAGGCTGATTCCGACGGGGAAACCCTTCGGCTTGAGGAAGAACGTGGCGTCCGACTCCACCCTGTAGAGAATCATCGGGTTGTGCCCCGCGCTCGCGTAGCTGATGATCCGGTTCTTGGAATCGAGGATCACGTAGAACATCGTAACGAACATCCCTTTCTTCATGTCGTCCGTTACGAAGTCGTTCATCTTCGCCATCACGTCGGAGGCGTTCTTGTTTCCCCTCGCTTCCATACGGAGCGCGGTCCGGATCATCGTCATGACGAGCGAGCCCGGAACGCCTTTCCCCGAAACGTCCGCGACGACGATCCCCAGCGTGTCCTCGTCCACCTGGACGAAATCGTAGTAGTCCCCGCCCACCTCTTTCGCCGCCTGGTAGTAGGGCGCGATGTCGTACCCGCTGATGTCGGGGTGCTTCTTGGGGAGGAGCGCCTGCTGGATCTGTTTGGCGACCTCTATTTCTTTCTGGAATTTTTCCCTCTCGAGAACCCCCACTTGCGCTCTCTTGAATTTTTCGGTGATCTCGTTGAACACCGCGGCGATGGCCCCGATCTCCGCGGGACCCTCCACGCTGATCTTGCTGTCCAGAGAACCCTGGCCGATCGCGCGAACCCCGTCGGTCAGAACCTGGATCGGTTTGACGAACACGGAGACCAGCGCGGCGATGAGGAAGACGCCGACGAGGAAGAAGCCGATGAGAATGACCGTGGTGAGGAACCTTGGGTCGGCGATGTTGCGCTCGACAGCATCCTCCCAGACGCCGACGTGGACGCTTCCCACCGTGAGATTCTGATCCGTGTCACCATTCTTGACCTGAACGAGGTATTCGATGTCCCGGACGTTTCGGTCGCCGTTCTTGAAACGCGACCACACCACCCTGTTTTCTTCGTTGAGAAGCACATCACCCACGGGCGGTGTGAATTTCGTGGAGATCTCGTCGAAGTTTCCCGACGAGAGGATATTCCCCTGCGAATCGACGATCCTCACGTAGTCGAGAGATTCGTCCCCCTCGATCATCCGCGAGATGTAGGCGGTGAGGCTCGTCTTCTCGACCGAGAACGGATCAGGGACGAGAAGGAGCGCCTTGCCCCTCTCGGCGAGGTTTTCGGCGAGCCGCCGTTTCTCCATCCACTGGGTCGTTCCCTGTTCCTGGATCGTCCCCGTCTGCCGGACGAAGACGAAACCCCAGATCGCCGCGATGAGCGCCAGAAGACCTAGGCTCGCGCGGAGCGTGAACTTGTAACGGAGCGTTCCCCGCCACGCGATCCTCCCCGGGAGCGTACGCGAGACCGCCCCGTGGCTGGACTTGCGCATGATCAGTTCGTTCCCAATCTGACCGGCGCGGTACTGGACATCGTCCATCAACCGGTTGATGAGAAAAACGCCGAGACCGCCCTTCCGGCCCGTCTCGACGTACTGATCGAGGTCGGGGTCCTTGACCCCAGCGAAGTCGAACCTGTCCCCCGTATCGAACAGCTTGACCGAGATGTCGCCCGGGTTGATACGGACCTCGATTGCGATATCCCCCACCTTGGTGCTGTAGGCGTGTTTGATGATGTTCGTGCACGCCTCGTCCACGGCGAGCTTTGTGTTGTTCGTCTCCCGCGTGGAAAAACCCGCCTCCTCGCAGCACTCCGCGATGAAGTCGCGAACTTTGGAGAGCTGGCCTTCCTCGGCCGGGACGCGAAGCTTGCGCGCCTGGACTTCTTGTTCTGCGACGCCTGTTGTTCCTGTGGTCATAGTCATCGGCCTGCGACGCCAGAGAGCATCGTGGTCATGGTTATCGGCGTCCTTCGACGCTCGCTCGTCCGGTGATTACGATCACCGGCGCTCTTCGAGTTGTTTGAGCCGCCCTTTGGCTTCCTCGATGTTTTTTCGTACGCTGTCGTTCGTGGGATCGATCTCGAGAATCTTCTGCCATTCCTCGATGGCCTTTGTGTACTCGTCCTTTGCGAAGAACTGCATCCCGCGAAGGAACATTCCCCGTATCGTTTCTTCTTCTTGCTTGGTGAGCGGCGTCAGTTTTCGCTTGGCCATCGCGTAAAGGTTCTTCGCTTCCTCGTGGCCCGGCTCGAGGGCGAGAAGCCGCCTGAGCCCCGCCATCGCCTTTTCGTACTCGCCCCGGTTGAACGCCTGGAGCGCATCGTTGTAGAGATTCACGGTCTCGAGCCGCTTGGTCGTCTGCTCGAGATTCTGGCTCTGCTCCTGGATCTTGCCCTTGATCCGCTCGGTCGCCCGCCTCGCCTGGGAATTCCCCGGGTCGAGCGCCTGAACGTTGTTCCATTCGCTCATCGCCTCGGTGTAACGGCTGGCCTGTTCGAGTTGGGACGCCCTTCTCGTGTGCTGGGCGAGTTTCTCGTCGATCTTCGCTTGTGTCCGCGCAAGATAGTCAATCGCCTCGGCGTGCGTCGAGTCGATCTCGAGAACCGCCCGCCACTCTTCGCGCGACCGGACGTAGTCGTCGTCCTGGTAGAAGCGCAGACCCTGAGTGTAGCGGGCGCTGATCGCGGCCTGTTTCTCCAGATCACGCACCGTCTGTTCTTGCTCCGCAACGAGCTTCTGCGTCACCGCTTCGAGGCGTGTCGTCGCGTCGGTGTCCCCGGGGGCGAGCTCGAGATAGATTTTCCACTCGTCGACCGCTCCAGGGAGGTTCCCCTGCGTCTCGTACGCAAGCGCCTTGTCCCGGTGTTGCCGAACTTGCGCCATGAATGCCCGCTGGACCACTTCCTCGTCCTCCCTCGCCCGCTGCTCGGCGGCGGCCTGTCTCTGTTCGTCGAGTGTGCTCCCGTAGGTCGCGGAGAACGTTACCGGATGCGACGAACCCGCCGTGTCGCGGCTGAGGAACGCGTAGTCCAGTCCGTAACCCAGCCCGAACGCGCCCGTCGTGAGGCCCAGACCGAACGAGACGTTGCTGTCGTCGAGTCCCACGCGCAGCGCGACGAATTTCGAGAAGGCGTACTCAGCTCCCGCCCGGAGCTTGCTGTCCGCCCTTTCGGGCATGTCGTACTGGAACATGACGCGCAGCGCGGATCCATTCGCGAAGGGCCTGGTGTAACCAAGACCTGCCATGATCGTCCGGTCCGTCTTGTCCGCTTCGGTGTTGAGCTTGTGCTCGGCGCCGACGAGGTCCTGGAGGTTCAGACCTACGGCAAAAGGTTTTGCAAAGTTGGGGATGTACCGGAACCCCAGGTCGACCCCCGGGGCGGTGCTCGAAAAAGGATCGACCTTCTGGTTGACGATCTTGAAAGACGCTCCAGTGGCGAGACGCCCGGCGAGAAGCCCGATCGACCGCTCGAATGCGTACCCGATCATCAGTTGGCTTTCGGAGTATTCTCCTTCTCCCATGGGACGGCTGAACTCGTCGTACATGTCGAACGTGTTGGCGACGCGGGTGAAACCGAGGCCGAAGGCGCCGGCGTTGAGCGTTGGATAGGTCGCGCCGAAAAACGTGTATGTCGCCCCGGTGAAATCGCCGTAGAGCGGCATGTACATGAAGTTGATCTGTTTGCTCTGGACGTTTCTCAGTGTCGCAGGGTTCCAGTAGATCGCGCTCGCGTCGTCGGCGAGCGTCGAAAACGCGCGTCCCAGGGCGATCCCCCTCGACCCCACGCCGAGCGAAAAAACGCTCTGCGTGCCGCCGTCACCGTCCCCGGCCGCGGCGAGCGCCGGGAACACGAGAAGGCATCCGATGAGGATGACGCTCATCGTCGCTGTTTTCATTCCAACGCCGCGGCCAAAACTGCGGCCGTCACCATGGCCGGCGCCGCGGAAATTCTTTTGTATCGTTTGCATGCCGAGCGTCTCCGTCATTTCGCCACCGCGATTCTGATCTTCACCGAATTGCCGCCCGCATCGAGCTGGCAGATGTAGATCCCGTTTCTCACAACTTCGCCCTGCGAGTTGCGGCCGTCCCATGTGATCTCCTGAGGACCTTCTCCGGTGCCGGGTTCGCCGCTCGCGTACTGCTTCTCGTAGACGAGCTCGCCGGTCACATCGAAAATTGTCACCTTCACGGGACCGGCGTTATCCATCGTATAGGCGATCCGCGTCACCTGGCTTCCGGCACGGAACGGGTTCGGATAGTTGTGAACGTACTCTTCGAACCCGGCGCCCAGGATCACGAGAGGCCGCGAGCGCAATCGCCCCGTGATGCTTCCCGATGTCGTCTTGTCGACGACGGGGACGGTTTTGCCCGAACTCACGCTCCTGATGACAACGTCATCCGCGTTCTCGATAGAAAGGACGATCTCATCGAGCGCCGCATTGCTCAAGACGCTCACGGCGAACACAATGGAATCGGTATCCGCGCCCAACGGATTGAGAACGACACCCCCCGGAACCGTGGAGAAATTGAACAAAACGGGGTTCGTGCCGAGATCGCCGTCCACTCTGTAGCCGTTGACCACGGCGTAGAACTCGCCGAGTGTCCCGGACGGCGAGCCGGCGAGACTCCCGGAACCGGTGAGGACTGACACCGCGATCGAATCGACACGGACCGGACCGGCCGCGTCACCCGTGTTCGCAAGCTCGATACCGAGCATGTCGATGTCGCTCGTCCCCTCGGGCACCGGTTTGCCACCGAGGCCGAGCTCTTCGGACAGGTTATCCGCTGTGATGAACACGTTGTCGGTCAGTACTCCAACGCCCGCGAGGTCCTCTTGCACGAACGCGTCCGTTCCGGTGTTCTCGTCCGCCGGAACTCCGCTCATCAGGATCTGTATGGTCCTGAGCGGCCTAGGCGAGAAGGGCGCGCTGACGACCCAAGTGACCGGCTCACCGATCGTGAAGCTCCGCTCTTCGGTGCCTTCGGAGAGGCTGTACCCCTCCGCTTTAGAGAAATCGATCTTCACACGCGCCTTCGCCGGGTCGATCGCGGCATCGCCCAGGTTCGAGACCGTGGCATCGATCTCGAACTTCGATCCGATGGCGACTCTCCCGTCAGTCGCGTCCGGCGGGCGCGCGATTCCAGCGCCGAGAACGAGCGATGCTTTTTTCACAATCGTGACGCGGAGTGTGTCTGTCGGCACCACCCCAAGATCGCCAGTGTTCTCATCCGTGCCTCTGAACTCGACCTGCAGCTTCGCGGAATCCGCTGACGCCGACGCGGTGATTCTCCACGTAACCGACATCTCGGCCCCCGAGCCGTGAGGCAGATTTTGGATGAGGGGATCAATCACGGTGAATCCCGGGTCGTCCACGAGAACGAGCGTCGCTTGGATGTCGATCGTTGTGGCCTCGGCGACGGCCGACGCCCTCACGGTGAACGTTTGCGAGGTGCTCACCGTGTCGTCCATTGCACCCGCTGGAGAGGATATCGCAACGGCCGGCGACTGGAACCCGCCCTCCGTGGCCACATCCACGACGACCGTTGCAACACTGTCCCTCACTGCGGACGGCAGGGCGATATTCAAGTCTTTTGGGCGCTTCGTAATCTTCACACGTATCGCCTGGTTCGCGATCGCGGCGCCCGGCGCTTTGACGTCCCAGTCAAAGGCATCGGGAAGCCCCGAGACGCCGAAACTCAGCGTCGTATCGGGCGTCGAAGGTTCGAGAACGAAGCCCGTCGGCAGACGCAGAGTGAACTCGCCCGAGCCGTCGACTTCACCGATGCCGAGGTTACTGACCCGCCCTGTCACTCTGAAAACCTGCCCCGTGCTCAACGAGTTGTCGGACGCCTGGGCCGTGACGCTCAGATTCGCCGGTCTCTGCACGGTGACGATCTGCTGGTTGTCGACCGCCGGTTTTGGCGTGACGTCCAGACCCGTGTTCTTCGATTTCGCGCTGACGATTGCCGACGTCAAAATATCGTCCCTGAACGTCTGTGCAACCAACGGGGCCAGGTTCACATTGAAAACGAACGTGTGCTCCTGATTCTTCGGAATGTCCGCCGGCGCGGATGTGAGATTCAGGGGGCTCGACGCGTAATCACTGGTGAGCCTCACCTGGACGTCAACGAGGTCCTCGACGTCACCCTGGTTCTGGACGTTCACGCGAATGGTGAACGCCTGACCCGAGTTGATGTAAACGTGGTTGCTGTCCACGATCGAATCGTAATGGAAGTAGTGCGGTGTCGTGGCTGGGTCCGTCTTCGTGGTGTTGATGAAGAACCCCGACGGGCTCACAACGGTCACCACACCATCTTTCTGAGTGCTGCGTGTGATCCCGTCGTTGTCGTCGATCCACTCTTCGCGGGCGCGTATCGTCACTTGTCCGAGATCGGCCCCTGTCGACGCAACCGTGTAACGCAGTGTGTCTTTCTCGCCGGGATTCATGTGGAAATCGTTCGGACCGCCCGTCAAAAACGTATCGGGTGCCTGGACCACGTAATCGATGAGCGGGTTCACCCCGAGGCGGAACGAGATGTCCGTCGGAAGCGGCGCACGGACATCGAGAGGGGATCCTCCGGAGTTCCACAGCGCGACATCTACGTACCAGTCCGCCGTCTGGAGTCTCGTCACCGTCGATTGGTTCGGCGTGACCGATTCGATCGTGAGCGCCGATGGGTTGCGCTTCTGTATGATCACCTGACGGTCCGGACCGATCGTGAGAAGTCCGATCTGCTGCGAGTTCTTGTCCTTTCCTCTGAGGATACTCACGGTGAGCGTCTCGGGGCCGAAGACATCGTCGGCCTTGACCGTGAACGTGTCGACGAACGCTCCCCCACCCGGAATAGACGCCGCCATCAGCGTGTCGGCTTCCGGCGGCGGCGGTGCGCTCCCGCCGGAGGACATTATTTTGAACCACACATCCTCGAGATCCGCTTCGCCCTGGTTGGCGGCGGCGACACGAACCTTAAACGTCTGAAGCCTGTTCACATTCGGCGCTTTCAGGACGAGCAGCGTCGCGCTCGTGATCACCGCGTTCCCGAGATCCTCGACATGGATCGCCCCCGCTCCCGAGCCTTCGATCTCGGTGTCAAACGTGGTTGTCACGGTGCTGTTGGTATCGACCCCGGCGACAACGGCGTGGATTGCAGGTGTTCCGGGCTGGTTCCCCGTCCGTGTCACGGGAAAAACGAGCGTTCCCGTCGCCCCGCCGGAAAGAAGCGTCCCGCCGCCTTGCAACCCGGACGGCCGTGTCCATTCGAAACCGGAATCGAGGACAAAACGGATGTCGGGCGTGGTGGCGTCGAATGTAAGACTCACGGCGGCTTCACCGGTGTTCCGGATCTGTATGCTGTCGTTCCAATCGGTGGTCTGTCCCGCCGTAACATCCGAACGGGAGGATTGAACCCCAGTCACCACCAGCACCCCCGCACGTTGGACGAGCACCCTGGCCCATCCGTGGTCAAAGGCGTCGTCACCGACGGGCGTGCCTGCTTTTACGTCCGTCCCGGCGAAGTCGCCATAAACGCTCAGATTGCCGTCGGTGGTCCCGGTTGCATCAATGGTGAAGACGAGAGCATCGGTCGCTCCGGCATTGAGCGTATCGTCACCGGAGCCCTCGAAGATCGGGTTCAGCGGCTTGATGACATACTCACCCGTGACCGGGACGCCCGCTATGCGAAGAGAAAGCCGTGTGCCTGCGGGATTCAGACGGACATCACCGCTCCCCGTGTTGGCGACAACCATCCTCACCGTCCAATCCCGGCCCTGGGACGTGGAGACTTTGTCGCGCGAGGCGATCATGGTATCGATTTCGACAGTAGTCGGGGGTCGGACGGCGACGTTCTCAGGACCGACGAAGTCCTTCGAAAACGGGTTCCCGTTTTCTGTCCCGCGCAGCCGGACAGTAATCGGGTAGACCCCGTCGACAAACGCCGCGGGCACGATCCCCGGCTCGAACCAGATCGTCGTCGTGCTCCCGGGGACGATCGCCGTCGTCTTGTCCACGTCGAGGAACCGCTGGAACAATGTGTCCCCATCGGTGAACCTGATCTGCGTGTCGGCAGCGGTAAGCTGAACCGTCGCCGCACCGGTCACCTCGGTGACCTGCACGCTAAACGAAATATCGCTCCCCCGTTTTACCGCCTTGGGAGTTAGAGAATTTGCGACGTACTGAGGATCCGGCTTCAGCTGGACAAAAACGTTCCCGCTCGAGGTCGTCTCCTTTGTGAGACTGGTGTTGAGTTCGCGACCCTGTATATGAACGTTGAACGTCTTCTGACCCGCGACGCCACCGAAACCCGGTGTGGGCGATACGGTGAACGTGAGAACGGTCTGCTGGCCGCCGGGAAGGGCGAGCGTACCCGTTGGCCCGGTGACCCGTCCGTTCGCAGCCGCACCGGGAAAATCGACGTAAGTGTCCGCCGCGAGATTGCTCAGCAGAGCCTCCGCTCCGCCGGTGTTCGCCACCGTGACCGCGATTGTCCACGGTGTTGTCTGTCCTTCGGTCACAGGATCACGAGATTTGACAATCGGCTGCGTGATCTGGAGGCTCGCCGGTGTTTGCACGCTGACCGTCCCAGCTCCTGGCGGAGTTTGATCGATCTTCACTACGTCGCTATTGAGCTCGATCCCTCGGACGGTGCCGTTGATCGTCGCCGTGCCCGGCGTGTTCCCCGACTGCGTGACGTTGAACGCGAGCGTCGCCGATTCGTTTAGGCCGAGTGTGTCCGGGCCGGTCGTTTGAAGCGAACTGACCCAACCGGTGGGGTCGAGGCTGAAGCTAATCAACGTGGCACTCGGGCCGAGATCGAGCTGTACCTTGGCCTCGCCGGTGTTCTTGACAGTCATCTCCGCGGTCCACAGTTGAGTCTGACCTGTTGTTACGGAGGTCTTACTCGGGACGATTCCGGTGATATTGAGCACACCCGGGCTCTGAACGAGGAGATTCCCTTTTCCACCCCCGTTGGTGTCCACACAGATGTCTTGTCCGCCGACCGCATCGGTCACACAGAGATTGCCCTCTATGACGTAGTTGCCCGTCGTCATGTCATTACCCGTGTTGTCCGAGATCGTGAACCGAAGAGCATCGGTGGTGTTGCCGGGAAGCGTGGCCCCGTGCGTGACAAACCCGGTCGGCGGGGTGATCGTAAAACGCGACGTCAGATCCTGCGACCCATTGAGCATGAATCTGAGGCTCGCGTTCTTGAAGTTGACGGCCACCGGCTGTGTGCTCGTCACCGTCATCGCCACCGTGATGCTCTTCTGCTGGTTCGCAGTGATCGTCGATTGGGACGGCGCGATCGATGCGATGCTGATGTTGGCCGGGTTCTGAACGGTTACTTGTTCGGGCGTCGTTGGAAAGTTCGGGGGGCTAAAAGGCTGTGTGTTCTCCGTCCCGAACAGGTGAATCTGCGGCGTATAGGCGCCCGCCGCGGAGTTGACCACCTGCGAAATGAAACGAAGCGTCGTCGTGCCGCTCGAAATCGTGGTGCCGAAAGAGGGATCCAGTTGCGCGGTGTATGTACCCCCGGCGAATGAGATCGTGGTCGACACGGGGGTCAGCTCGACTTCCGCCGTCCCCAGGTTGTTCACCCTGATTTCGAAAGAACTCGATACGGTCCGGGTCACCAGTTGAGGATCGAGCGACCCGGCGACGTACACGACGTTCGCCGGAAGAAGTACAGCTACCGAATCGCCCGCGGCCCCCGTGAAGAGGTCGATTGGCGGGAAGTCCACGAAGTTCTCCTGCCCCTCGATGTGAAGCTGCACGTCGTAGGTCCGGTCGGGTGTGATGGCGGTCGGGATCTGAGTCGCTATGAACGCGATTTCCTTGGTGACGCCGGCGCCGAGCGTTTCGTTCTGCGTCAGCGCAGGCTGATACGGGGGCGATCCATCGAGGAACGAGAATTTCGTCCCCGGTGTCCGGAGCTCGACCGTGGCGTCTCCGTCGTTCCTGAGACGCACCTTGAAACTGTACGTTTTCCCACGCGAAACGGTGGATGGCGTGAGCGATCCAGCGACGTAGGCGATATCGGCACCGGACCGTATGTCCCACGTGGGAAGCGGCAGATACGGCGAAAGAGATGGATCCGACACCGGCGTCCCGCTGACCGTCCCCGCAACCGCGGCATCGATCGTTGTAGTCCCCACGGGCGCCGTCTGGAGAACCGTCACGGGAACGATGATGGGAACGGTCGTATTATTGCCCGGTATGTTCACCGACGGGCTAAGAACGGACTGATAACTGAAATATTGATTGCCCACCGAGAAAGTGAAATTCACCGACTGGATGGTGGCTGCGATGGGCCCCTTGTTTTTTACAGAGACAGTGATGTTCTGGATCTGGCCGCGGCTCACTACCGAAGACGCGGGAACAATGCCGTTGTCGACGATCTCTATCGCCGTCACGCTGAGGCTGTTCACGGGGAGAGACAAGTTCGTCGGTGGGAACGTCGCTCCGTACTCGTCGATGCCGGTCAGGCTGAGCGTCGGTGTGTAACGCATCGGATCCATGGCGTCGGGGACGAGGGCGCTCTGGAACACAAGGTTTTTCGAACCGGGCCCGGCCACGAACGTTGTGGCGGCGAGCGAGGCGGTATAAACATCCACGCCGTCGGTAAAGGAGAGCGTCGAACCCGTCGAAAGCCACACTGCCGTAGGAGACGTATTCTGTATGAAGACGGTGAAGAAAACCGTCTCGCCGGGAGTGACCACACCGGGTGTCGGCGCGCCGGGATTTGCCATCACGGGCGGCTGCGCGAAAACGATCGGGCGGCTTCCCATCGCGGTGCCGGGAGCCACGGCTTGCATCGATACGTTCGCCGTGCCCGCCACCGTCCCCGATCGCACGGCGAAGGAGATCTGGCCTCCCGAATCGGTCGCCCTCTCGATGGTACTGGGGGTGCCCGGATCGGCGTCGGGTGAAGTTATGGTTCCAGGACTCGTTGCCACGGTCACGAGGGTCCCCTGCGCCACCACGTTATTGAACGCATCCCTGATGACGCCGGACGTCACCAACGATGTGCTGATCCCATTCGCCGTGATCGTATCGGGCACCGCCGTCGCCGTGATCGTCCCGGACGCCACGTTGGGCCTAATCGTGATATCGGGGCTCAGCCCGAAGATGGCCGGGTTTCCCTGTGTCTGGGCCTTGATTTGTATGACCTGGGCGGCATTGCTCGTAACCGTCGTCGGGAATGTGCCGTTCGAGAGCGTAACCGGGTTCTGACCGAAAACGGCGCCGCTTCCTTTGGCGAGGCTCAGCGCGACCACGGTCACGTCGTCGTCGACGATGTTGTTGCTCGCATCGAGCGCCCTCACCGTGAAGTTGAGCGCCTCACCCGCGAGCTGCTCGGTCGCGGCGGGAACCACTTCGTAGTGCGTGATCGCGCCCGCGACCGTGGTAACCGTAAACGTTTTGGTCTCCAGGTTCGCTGGGCTCCCGTTTAGTATCCTCGCCAGGACGCTGTGGGGCCCTGCGGTCGTAGACGTGTTGAGATTCACTGGGGCGCGGCCTTCCGAATCTGTGTTCACAACGCCGCCCGGATCCAGTGTGGCCCCGGTGGGAGGACTCAGAATACTGAACGTCACGGGTTCGCCATCCACGGTGTTCGCGTATGCGTCCTGAACTTCGACCTCTAAGGGCCGGACTGCGCCCGCGGTTAGATTGGGCGGAGGGGCATCCCCGGAAATCTTGATCACCTTATACGCCGGCGCGTGGGAAACGGTGACCACACCGCTGTAGCCCTGTTTCGACGATGCGTCCCGGGCGCGTATCTTAATCGATCGCGCCGTCGTGTCGCTTTCGACGACCACCTTTTCGCCCGAGACGAGCGTCGTGGAGGGGACCACAAGTGGGTCTGTAAGGACGTTGAGTGTAACCGGATCGACCGGATCAAGGTTGACGTTGTTGTTGGCTGTGGTGACTTTGTTACCGTTCTGGTCCCGTGCAACGATTGTGACGTTGAAGTTGGCTCCGGCCGTGACGCTCCCTGTAGATGTTGTAACGTCGTAGTGATCGATTACCGTGCCAGCGATCGTTTGAACCGACCACTCCACCGTTTCCAGATTGATCGGATTCCCATCGAGGATCTGAGCTCGCGCCACGTTGGATCCCGCCGTCGTCCCGGTCGTGTGGTCGAACGTCACAAGGCCGTTCGAACCCGTTTGGGCCGATGGAGGAGACACACTCCCCCCACCCACAGGAGCGCTAAACGTAACCGGCTCGATCGGAACGGGATTGTCGTAGTTATCCTGAACCTCGGCGGTGTCCTGAACGGTGGTGCCGGCGACGATCCCGGTGAGGTTGGGGCTCACGGGGACGATATGATGCGCGGTCGCTGGGTTGACCTGGATCACGCCGCTGTAGCCTAGTTTCCCCGCGGCTTGCGCGCGAACCTTAATCGACCGCGCCTTCGTGTAACTCTCGACGACCACCACCTGCCCCGATGCGAGCGTCGCCGATGGGACCGAGAGCGCCGGCGTGACGACGTTGTTCGTCAGGTCGACGGGGTCGAGATTGACGGTGTTGATCGCGGTCGTGACCCTGTTCCCCCACTGGTCGCGGGCGACAACCGTGACGTTGAAGCTCGCTCCGGCCGTGACGCTTCCCGTGGATTCCGTCACATCGTAGTGATCGATCGTGAGCGCGCTGGTGATCTCGATGTCGTCGCTATCGGGCAAGAGCGGACCTGCATCATCGACGGTGAACGTCCAGGTCCCCGTCGTATAGCCCCGCCCGTAGACGTCCTTCTTCCCGCCGACGAGCGTCACCTGGGTCACCAACGGGAGATTCCAATCGGTTTCGCTGAATTCCAATCCGCTCCCCGTCTCCCGTGTGATGTTCACCGTGCTCGTGTTCGTCGGAACGAGATTGTCGTTCCCGTCGACCGCCTGGATCGTGAAGCTAAACGTGGATCCGGCGTGTTGTGTCGTCGGTGTCAAACCGGAGATGAGGAGCTTTGTCGCACCGCCCGCGACACTCGTGAACACGCGATCCGCGACTGCGCCGTACCCAACGTTGCCGCCGGTCGCGTCGATCGTATCGCTCAGACCGGCCGTCCCCGGCGCCCGGTAGCGCACGGTAATCTTGCCGTTCGAGTCGCTCGTTCCCTGCCGCGATGTCGTCCCGCCGGTCGTCGGGTTGGGATCCGCCGGGTTGCTCTCAAGAGTTCCATTGGGGGTATCCGAGATGATGATCGTGAGCAAGACACCGGGCACCGCGTTTCCAAACTGGTCCCCGAGTGTCGCGCCTACTTCGATTGCGGTTCCGACTGTGACATTCCCGCTCAGCGGCGTCAACACGATCTGCGTGCCCGGTCCATGTGTGCCCGACGCTGAAAAGACGACATTCGCGCTCGTGACGATACGGGCCCTCACCGTGTTCGGCCCCACGGTTTGACCCAGCGTCCATACGTCGCACCGCGCTTCGCCGTTGGAGCCCGTCGTTGCGACGTTGGTCAGCGGTCCTCCGCCGTCGACATCCACTGAACCGCCGCCCGTCACGTTGTCGAACGTCACCGGCTCGTTGTCGACGAGGTTGTTATAGGTGTCTTTGACGCGGACGACGAGATCCAGAGGAACAGGCTGAGCCACCTGCGCCGTCTGGCCGTTTCCCGGGGGGACGATCTCGATCTGCGAGGCCAGACCGTTGTCGACGACTAGCGGCGCCGACGTATTCTGTACCGACTGGCGCTCCGCCGAGAGCGTGATCGTTTCTTTCACTGTCACCCTGACCCTGAGCGGCGCCACGCCGAGGTCCGTCGGTTTGAATTTGTAATACCGCCGCCCGTCTGGGTAAGTGCCGAGATCACCGGTCGCCCCGTTTTTCGCCCAGTCTTCGCTGCCGCCAGTCTTTGTGGTCGAGATGAAAACCGTATCCGCGTAGTCGGTGACGAGGTTATCCAGCGCGTCATACACCTTGAGCGTGACGTCCTTGTAATCTCCCGCTTTCGCCGTCTCCGTGAACGACCATTCGAACCGGTCCACAACACCGGGCTCGAACAAGACTGGGGCCGTGTCGACCACAGATGTCGCACCGATCACGGCGTGGACCGTTCGTGTCCCGATCTTCGAGCTTCGAATCCAGCCGAAAGCTTTCCCAGTGGGATCCGTTACGCTCAGCGGTTGCGTGACACTCACGCCGTTTCCGGGCGGTGTGACGCTCAGAATTACCGATGAGCCGCTCACCAGATTTCCGTTGGCGTCCATCGCCGTCACGGTAATCTGGCCTTGCGTCGCGTCGTCGGCCACGACCGGACTATCAGCAACCACGTCGCTCCGCGAAGCGCTCACCAGTCCGGGGACAAAGACGATCTGCGGTTTGTCATCCAGCAGGAATCCGCCGGCCGTGGCACTCACGGTCACACTCTCGGCCGTCGTATCCGCCACACTGCCGGTAGCCGCGCCGTTGCCGTCCGTTCCCCCGCCGGGGTTCGTATGGTTCCCGTCTCCCGTGCACGCGAGCGTTACTGTCACACCCGATTTCGGATTTCCCCATTGATCGGTCACTGTCACGGTCACCGTGCTCGGCGAGCCGTCCGCGACAACTGGAGAGACCGCCGCCTCGACTAACGAAGCCGACGCGCTGATCGACCCCGGCTGGACGGTGACATCGATCAGGCCGGACAGCATCGACGGCGTCTCGCTCAGAATGATGATGTGGTGGGGATCACCGCCGTTGGCGTCGGTGCTCCTGTAGTCGACCTGAGCCGTCTGTTGGCCCGTCGTCATCGGGAGCGTCGTGATCGGCGTGCTGTGGTCACCCGTGAGATAGAACTGACCCAGCTGATCTGTCGCCGGCGCGGCTATCCCCGCTCCCTGCACCGCAGATGATGCCGTGAGTAGAAAATCGCGATTCTCCTGAAGATCCGTCGGGTTCCCGTAGGCATCGACCACATCGATCGTGACCGTCAGATAGCTGCCTGCGGTCATCGTCGCAGTCCCCGACGTAAGTTCGAGCACCGCCGGAGGACCCGGGTCGACCGTCTGCTGTTGTGTCGCTGTAGTCCAGCTCTGGCCGTTCGCCGAAGCGGTGAGCGTGGGCGAACCCGGAACGGTGTCGCGGTAATAGAAAGTGACCGCGGAGG
>Ga0315275_10001702_pt1 | contig 19521 bp, 15 predicted proteins | sample YL17G03_0_MG_FD_205557 | JGI IMG/M metagenome (GOLD analysis project Ga0315275, IMG submission 205557) | Sediment microbial communities from Yellowstone Lake, YNP, Wyoming, USA - YL17G03_0 | ecosystem: Environmental > Aquatic > Freshwater > Lake > Sediment | place: USA: Wyoming | collected...
CCGGGAAGTCCCTGACTTCGAGCCGCCGTATCGCCTCTGTCCCCAGGTCTTCGTATGCGACGAGCTCGACCGATGTGATGCACTCCGACAATAGCGCGCCGGCGCCACCCATCCCGCCGAAGTACACCGCCTTGTACCTTACCAGAGCCTCCTTCACTTCCGCCGACCGCGGCCCCTTTCCGATCATCCCCTTGAGGCCGCGCTCCAGCAGCATCGGCGTGTATCTGTCCATGCGGCCGGCCGTTGTCGGGCCCGCCGCGCCGATGATCCTCCCTGGCGGCGTCGGCGTCGGCCCCACATAGTAGATCACCTGGCCCCGCACGTCGAAGGGAAGCTCCTCTCCCTTCGCTATCGTCTCCGCCATCCGCCGGTGGGCCGCGTCGCGCGCGGTGTAGAGCACCCCGCTGATCAGCACTGGCAGACCGGCGCGAAGCGCGAGCACGACCTCATCGGTCAGTGGCGTGGTGATGGGCGCAGGCTTCGTGAAGCCTGCGAAGGCATCGCGGGGTTCACGAACCCCGCGCCCATCGTCCGGCTGCGCCATTCTCACTCCCATACGTACTCCGCGTGCCTCGCCGCGTGGCATTGCAGGTTCACCGCCACCGGCATGCTCGCGATGTGACACGGCGCGGTCTCGACCTTCACCGCCAGCGCGGTCACCCGCCCGCCGACGCCCATCGGGCCGATTCCGGTGGCATTGACGACATCGAGCAGCTGCCGCTCCAGCTCGGCCGCCCCTCGACTTCGCTCGGGGTGTCCCTGATCTCCCGGCGGGCGACCCTGAGCTTGCCGAAGGGCCGCCGCCGGATCGGGGCTCGTGTCCGTCAGCGGACGCAACAGCGCCTTCTTTGCTATCAGCGCGCACTGCTCGAGGCTGCCGCCCAGCCCCACACCCACCACCAGCGGCGGGCATGCCGCCGCGCCCGCCCGCTCCACTGTCTCGCGCACGAAGCTGACCACCGCCTCCATCCCGTCGGCAGGGGCCATCATCCTCAGCCGGCTCATGTTCTCGGAACCGGCGCCCTTCGCTGCGACGGTGATCCTCAGCGCATCCCCTGGGACAAGATCGAAGTGGATTACCGGCGGGGTGTTATCACCTGTGTTCCGCCGATCCAGCGGGCTGCAGACCACCGACTTCCTCAGATACCCCCTCTCGTATCCCTGCCGGACACCATCCCCTATCGCCTCTTTCAGGCCGCCCCCAGTGACCCGCACCCCCTCGCCCAGCTCAACGAACACCACTGCCAGGCCGGTATCCTGGCACATCGGTAGGCGGCCGGCCGCCGCCAGCCGCGCGTTCTCCAGCAGTCGTGACAGCACGTCCCGGCCCACTGCGGACTCCTCCCGCTCGCGCGCGGCCTCGAGCGCCGCCACGACATCCGGAGGAAGCACCGTACAGGCCTGGATGCAAAGATCGGCGACCTTCGCCGCGATCTCAACTGCTGCGACTTCCCTCACGCGCCTGCCTTTCCCCTCCACCACCTTCATTATAGCACCGATGTCAACCATCTCCGCCCTCCCGGTGTGACCGCTCAGAGGGGCTCGCGGAACGCCCGCCGAAGACGCGCTGACGAGGGCAAAGCCGATGAGCCAGCACGATGACGTCCTCGTCTCCTACCTCCGCCGCTGCTACCACGCGGTGGATGGGCTGTGGTTCATGATGGTAGAGGAGGATTCGGACTTCGAGCGCGCGTTGGAGCTTGATCTGCGCGTCTGGCGTGTGCTCGCCAAGATCCAGGCGAGGAAGGCGCGCGAGCTGCTAGCTGTCTCAGGGAACAGCGCCGATGATCTCACGCGCTGCTTCTCACTCAAGCTGGATGCCGACGGCCACGACTACTCCACCGAAACCGACGAAGACCTCGTTCGCTTCCGCATCCGCGCCTGCCCCTGGCGCGAGCTTCTCCGCAAGAGCGATCGGCAGCAGTTGGCGGCCCAGGTCGCTCGCACCATCTGCCCGACAGAGGGAGCCATCTGGTGCGCGGAGTTCGGGAGCGAGTGGCAGTTCGATATGCCGGCGATGGCCTGCGCGGAGGGCGAGAGCTGCGAGATGGTGTTCCGGCGAGTTGCCTCGCCGGCCCGGCGTTAGGCGGTTGCCTGGCGACGGTGCGTCGAGGAACGCGACGTGCTACTGCGCTGGGAGGACATGCACGGACTCGCGCTCGAAGGAGACCGCCACCGAGTCGCCGGGGCGAATGGCGGCGCTCTGGAACGCCCTTCTCCCGATAAGCGCCACCAGCGGTACCCCAGCCTCTACCTCCACCCGCATCAGCGCGCCCTTGTCCACCACCCGCGCCACCCGGCCGAGCACCCGGTTGGGACCGCGGGCGTCGGCCGCGGTGGAGACGAGCACCTCCTCGGGCCTTACAGTGAGGAGGACATCTCCCTCCGGACCGTCGGGTGCCTCGAATTCGTGCCCGCCAACGGTCACAGCCAGCCCGGTCGCGGTCCTGCGCGCCCTCCCTCGGAGCACGTTCTCGGACCGAACGAACCGGGCCACGAACTCCGAGCCCGGCCGCCTGAAGACTTCCTCCGGCCTGCCCACCTGCTGGATGCGTCCCTGGTGGATGATCCCGATCCGGTCAGCGACGGCGAGAGTCTCCTCGAAACTGTGGGAGACGTGAAGCGTCGTCGTGCCAAGCTGCTCGTGTACCCGACGCAGCTCGACACACAGGTTCTCGCGGGTCTGCTCATCGAGTGCGCTGAGCGGCTCGTCGAGCAGCAGCACACGCGGCTCGATCGCCAGCGCCCGGGCGAGGGCGACCCGCTGCCGCTCGCCCCCGCTCAGGTGCGTCGGCCCCCGGCCGAGGAGATGGGTGATTCCGAGCAACTGCGCCAGCTCGCCGACTGTTCGCTCTGTCTCCGACCGCGGTTTCCGACGGATCCTCATCCCGAAGCCGATGTTCCGGGCGACAGTCAGGTGAGGGAACAGCGCGTAGTCCTGAGGCAGGTAGCCCAGTCCGCGTCGCTCCGGTGCCATCTCGTTCACCCGCTCCCCGTCAACGTAGATATCGCCGCGGTCTGGCCGATGCAGACCGGCGATGCACTCCAGCAGGACCGTCTTGCCGGCACCGGTGGGGCCCAGCAGCACGAAGTACTCGCCCCTGGCGATGTCGAGGCTCGCATCGTGCACGGCGAACTCGCCGAGCCGGATCGAGACATCGCGGACCTGGACCAGCGGGCGGCCGACGACGCCGCCCGAGGGGCTAGGGGCTGGGGACTGGGGACTGGGACTCGGTGCCTTCACGCGGTTGCGCTCCACGCTTCACGCTCTCACGCTATCCTCCGGCTGTCGGCAGCAGCACCTGAACGGTGTCCCCTGATCCGACCGGAGTCGCGCTTCCCTCCGGCGCCGCCTCGCCGTTCACCAGCAGCAGCACGCTCGACAGCAACTCCCCCTGCTTGTCGAACAGCGCCGCCCGCGCCTTCTCCCCGTAGCGCCCCGCAAACCTATCAAGTGCTTCCTTGATAGAGAGGGCCTCGCCCTCCACCTCGACTTCCTTCGCGCCCGCGATCTCGCGCAGCGCGGAGAACAACCTCAACTTCGCCATCTAGCAACCCTCCTCACTCGCCTCCGACTCCTCGACTCGCCCGGGCCCCGAAGCCTTGGCGAAGGGGGCTCGACTCCTCGGCCCTCTACCACAGATATCCCTTGCCACCAAGCCTCTTGAATGCCAACAGCGTGATGGTCGAGATCAGCACCATGATGATGACGAGCGCCACTGCTTTCTCGAAGTCATCAGATGAGTACATCAGGAACATGCTGATCGGCATCACCTCGGTCTTCCACCGAGTCGAGCTGCAGAAGAACAGCACCGGGCCGAACTCCGCGATCGCCCGCGCCCAGGTCATCACTGCACCTGCGACGAGCCCGGTGGCGGCCATCGGCAGCACCACCTTGAAGAAGGCCTGCGCCCGGGTGCAGCCGAGGGTGCGCGCCACCTGCTCGTGTCTCACCCCGATCGTGTCGAAGGTCGCCTTGATCGCGCGCACCCCGAAGGCGCAGGCGACGAAGAACTGCGCCATCACGATCCCCCGCGTGGTGTACACCCAGGTGGTGCCGTCATCGGTGATCGGGTGCTCCGGATTGCCCGTCGCGATCGTGAGGAACCAGTTTATCGCAGTGACCATGAAACCCGGGGTCAGATGGTTGACGAGGTCGCCGACAGGGGTCTTGAAGAACATCAACAGGCTGATCCCGATAATCGGCGGCGGCACCACGATCGGTAGGTCCAGGATCGTGTCAACCAGCTTCTCCCCGCGGAAGTGGTAGCGCGAGAGCACGTAGGCCGCGGGGATGGCGAAGACGAGCGAGACGATCATCGTCAGCAGCGCCGTCGTAACGCTCAGCCTGACCGCAAAGTGCACCTCGGGATCGTGCAGCGCACCGGCGAAGATCTGCCAGCCGCTCTCGCCATCCTTGTCCTCGGCATGGGCAAGATACCAGACGTTGCTCAACAGAACCAGTAGCGTGGCGGTGAGGAACACGATCAGCATGGCAGCCAGCAGAGCCGAGAAGAGCCGGTTGCCCAGGTCGCCGCCCCGCGCTGTACTCGCCCCCGAGTTCGTCACTTCCGGCTTGGTGGACACTCAGCCTCGGACCTCGGCGGCGGGCCGAAACCATGCTTCACGAAGATCCGAGTGGCGGCAGGGCTGGCGAGGTAATCCAGGAATGCCTGCGACTGCTGAGGGTTCTTCGTGAACTTAAGCGCGGCAACCGGGACCGGCGAGCACACCGCGTACTTCGCCGGGATCCGGATGGTCACCATTTCCTTGGGGCCGTACATCGCCGCGGTGGCATCCCAGACGATGGCCGCGTCGAGCTGCTTGAGCTTCACCGCGTTGCTCAGCTCCGTAACGTTCTGGGCCGACATCACCAGGCTCTTCTGCGCCTTCTCCCACACCCGGGCCTTCACCAGGCACTCCCGTGCCGCCCGCCCGATCGCCACCGCCTGGGGATCGCCGAGTCCGAGCCGGATGCCTGGTTTGGCGAGGTCCTGAATCCCCTTGATCTTCTTCGGGTTGCCCGCCTGCACGATGAGAACCGTGGTCATGGTCGCAACGACCTTGTACCCCGGCTTCACCACATCGCGCTCGACCGCCTGCTCCATGAAGTACAGCTCACCAGGGATATAGATGTCGCCCTTCTGCGAGACGCATACGTCCGGCAGCAAACAGGCCGAACCCTTGTAGTTGTAGTCTATCTTGGTGCCAGTCTTCTTCTCGAACCGCGCGCCGAGGTCGTCAAGGGCCGGCCGGAGGGCGGCGCCGGCGTGGGCGAGCAACGTGGTACCGGCATTGGCCGCGCGGACCAGCACCAGCACGCCGATCGTGATCAGTATGCAGAGCAAAGTGACGAGAACGACCCGTTTGGCGTGCATCAGTAACTGTCCCTTTGGCTCAGCGATAGGTCTTGATGGCCGTCGCCTTGAGCGACGCATAGACGGTGTCGCCCTCGCGCACCCCCAGCTCGTCTAGCGCGTTGGCCGAGATCTCCGCACACATGGGCAGCGATCCGTTGAGCGACAGCCTCACCTTGTCTCCCATGTGGACCACCTCCCGCACCTGCGACCGGAAGACGTTCCTGGCCGATGTCACCGGGGGCTGGCGGCTGATGGTGACCTCGCTGGGGAAGAACGCGAGCATGATCCCCCCCATGTCTCGCTCCTCACAGGCGGCGTAGATCCGGCTGTCGCCGACCCAGATCTCGGCCAGTCCGTTGTCGGAGCCTGCGGAGACAGCGCCCTCGAAGAAGTTCACGCCGGTGAGTTCGGCGACGAAGCGCGACTTGGGGTGGTGGAGCAACTGCTCCCTGGTGCCCATTTGGAGCACCTTACCCCTGTCGAGCACGCAGATCCGGTGCCCGAAGGTGAGCGCATCAACGTAGTCGTGTGTCACCATGATGGCGATCCGGCCTATCAGCCGGAGCATCCGCTGAAGCTCGCCGCGCACGTGGTTGCGCGTCTGCGCATCGAGCGACCCCAGTGGCTCGTCGAGCAGCAGGATCTCGGCATCGCATGCAACTGCGCGGGCGAGCGCCACTCGCTGTCGTTCGCCCCCCGACAGCGCGCCCGGCCGGCGCTGCTTCAGCTCGCTGATGCCCAGCAGCCCGAGCACCTCGTCAACTCTGGCGGCGACTTCGTGCTTGGGGCGGTTGCGCGCTCGAAGGCCATAGGCGACGTTGTCCCCGACCGTCATGTGAGGGAAAAGCGCGAAGTCCTGGAAGACATAGCCTGTACTGCGTTTCTCGGTGGGGATGCTCGTCCCGCTCGACGAATCGAACAGCACCGTCTCGCCCAGCGCGACCCGGCCCTCATCCGGCTCCACCAGCCCGGCGATAACGTTGAGCGTTGTGGTCTTGCCGCAGCCGCTCGGCCCGATGATGACGAGAGTCTCACCTGGCATCGCGTCGAAGGCGATCTCCAGAGGAAACTCCCGGAGCCGCTTCTTCACCTGCACCGAAAGCATCGCCACCAGACCCCTACAGGGCTTCTCTGTGCCCATCCCGCCAGGCACACTGCGCCCGCGTTCATTGTCGGAAAACGCTGTGACGGAACTGTGAATGGCAGGCGAAGATTCATCCGGCCCCGACGGGTTGCCGACCCAATGAGCGGCAGCCGCGCTAAGCGCCCAGGGCGGCATGGCCGCCCTGGGCGCGCATCTGCTGATCCGCGCTGCTACATCGCCATGATCCTGTCCATCGCCAGCGAGGTGTTGGCGAGCCGCGTCTCCGGCGAGAAGGCGTACCCAGGGATCATCTCCGCGATCAGGTAGTCGTTGTAGCCGACTGCCTTCAGCGACTTCATCACCGCCGGCCAGTTCACATCGCCCTCGAGCAGGTCAACGAATCCGTTGATCGTGCCGACCGCCTTGCGGTAGTCCTTGAGGTGGACCTTCTTGATGCGCTTGCCCAGGATGGCGATCCACTGCTCCGGGAAGCCGAGCGCGAGGATGTTGCCGACGTCGAAGAACCAGCCGACGTATTCGCTGCCGACCCGGTCAACGAAATCGCGAGCCTCCACCGGACTCATGAACAGCTTGTTCCAGACATTCTCGATGCCGAGGGCAACCTTGTTCTTCTCGGCCACCGGCGCCAGCGCCTTAGCTGCTTCCTCCACCCGTTGCATCGCGACATCGTACTGCACGATCTCGCCTTCAGGCAGGAAGAACGTTTCCACCGACCCCGGCACGACGAGGATGCCTGTCGCTCCGAGCTTGCCCGCGACCTCGAGGCAGCGGGTGACGATGTGCTTCCCCATCTCGCGCTTCTTCGGGTCGCTCGCAGTGAGCTGGTTCTCCCACAGCGCGCCGCACGTCACTGACGCCGCCTCCACGCCCGCGCTGTCGAGCGTCTTCCTAAGCTTGGCGATGTCGGCGTCGCCCATCTCGATGCTCAGGGGTCCCTCCGTGAAGAGGCACACCTCGATCCCCTGAAACCCCAGCTCCTTCGCCTCTCTCACCGCCGTCGCGAAGTCCTTCTTCCCCTCCAACCCACCGGGAAATGACCAGTAGTTGATGCCTTTCTTCACGGCCGTTCTCCTCCGTTGTCGGTTTCCGATTCGCGGTGGTCTTCGTTGGACAGGAACTCGGCTCCTGCCATTCCCGCACCCCTGTGGCGCAGGTTCCGCCGGGCTAGCCGAAGAAATCCAAGGGCATGGCTGAAGCGACACTGCATGTCGGCGATCGTATCCCCCTCCACCTCGATTCCCTCGCCGTGGGCGGCGAGGTGGTCGGGCGGCATGAAGGCATGGCCGTCTTTGCCATGTGGGGCTGCCCTGGCGATATCGCCGAGGTCGAGATCACGGAGGTCGCCCGCTCATTCGCCCGCGGCCTCGTGCGCTCCGTCATCTCGCCGTCGCCCGATCGGGTGCAGGCACCGTGCCCGCACTTCGGCGACTGCGGCGGCTGCCAGCTCCAGCACCTCTCCTACCCCGCGCAGCTTCGCCACAAGACCGCGATGGTGCGGGAGGCGCTGGCGCGGATCGGGGGGATTCAGACCTCACCCCCTTCCCCCCTCTCCAAGACTGGAGAGGGGGCGGGTAAGCCTGACGCAGCCGGGGGCGTGCTTGTCGGGGAGACCTGGGGCATGGAGAAGCAGCCGTGGTTCTACCGCAACCGCGCCGAGTACCACGCCGCCCTCGATGACAAGGGCCAGCTCGTCCTCGGCTTCGCCCGCCACCACTCCCACGACGTCGTCCCTCTCCGAGAGTGTAACCTTCAGCACCCGTTCTCAGAGGCGGCGCGCAAGGCAGTGCTCGCACACATGCCGCGGGTGGCGCAGACCCCCGGAGAGCGGGCCGCGCTTCTCGGCGTGGAGACGCTGGTCTCGTTCGCGTCAGGCAAGGGGCTGGTCACCCTCATCTGCGCCGGCCGCCCCGCCTTCGTGCCATCGCTTGCCGATGCTCTGCACGCGGACTTGCCCGACCTCGTCGGTGTGCTGGCCGCGCGCCGGCGCGGGCATGCCGCCCACCGCTCGCCGGCCGAACTGGTCTGGGGCGAATACCATGTGACCGAGCGGCTCGCCGGCCAGGAGTACCGCGTCTCCGGCGACTCGTTCTTCCAGAGCAATCCGGGGCAGGCGGGGCGGATGATTGGGTTGGTGAGCGAATGGGCCTCACCCCCCTTCGACTCCGCTCAGGGCAGGCCTGTCCCCCTCTCCAAGACTGGAGAGGGGGCTAGCAGGGCGGGTCTGGTGCTCGATCTGTACAGCGGTGTGGGGACGTTTCTGCTGCCACTCGCCCGAGGCGCGCGGCGGGCGATCGGGGTGGAGGAGAGCGAGTCAGCCGTGGAGGACGCGAAGGCGAATGCGCGGGCGTGGCGACTGCGCAACATCACGCTTCACGAGCGACGGGTAGAGCGGATCCTGCCGAGACTGGCCGAGCGTGCCTCACCCCCTACCCCCTCTCCAAGACTGGAGAGGGGGCGGCAAACCTCACCCCCCTTCCCCCCTCTCCGCGCGCGGAGAGGGGGCGATAACAGCAGAGAGAGGGAATCGGAGGCGGCGCGGGGTGAGGTTCCAGATGTCGTCGTTCTTGATCCACCCCGCAAGGGGTGTGGGCCGATAGTCACCGCGCTCGTGGCGAAGCTCCGGCCGCGCCGCATCATCCTCGTCTCATGCCACCCGGCCACCCTCGCCCGCGACCTCAAGTCCTTCGCCGAGCACGGCTACCCTTGCCGACGCGTGCAACCGATAGACATGTTCCCGCAGACCTGGCACGTGGAGGCAGTGGCGGTGTGTGAGCCGGTCACGGCTCCGCCGATCCCAACTCCTCCTGGCCAGCATCGAAGTCCTTCCGGAAGTGCCATGGGCGAGGTGCAGCAGGACCTCTGGACGCCGCAGTCGAATGACCCGTTGCGAGGGTGCACATGACCGAGGTCCTTCAGGCATCTGCCGACGAATACCGAAGCAATCTGGCCCAGAATCTACGGCGCAGACGCCTGAAGGTGTTCCTTTGCGGGGCGAGTGTGGACAGGAATGTGCGGCCAAGGAAGAGTAGGCGCAACGCAAGATTGCGGCACGAGATCATGGAGCGTCTGGAGGCCGGGAATTGCGAGGTAGTGCTAGGCGAGGACAAGGAGTTCTACACCGCTGCCCGCGACGTGCTTGCGGCTGAACATGACATCGCCAAGCAGGAGTTGGCTCTGTTGGACCATGTTGACCTGACGGTCGTATTCCCGTGCACTGCGGGCTCCTTTGCGGAAGTCGGCATGTTTGCACTGATCGTCTCACTTGCGCCGCGTCTCGTGATAGTGGTTGACGACCGGGATGACCACAGAGAAGGGTACATCGCGAAGGGCCCCGTGCTTATGGCGGAGAGGAATCGTGCGGACGTCGCGTTCATCCCCTACGACAGGATCGACGACGTATGGGACTTCGTTTGTGGAGCCGTCGAGAGGGCGCGCATAAGAGAGTGGCAGCGTGAGACCGCCAGCGGACGCTAGGGCCATTCCGCTGCTGCTCTTCGTCATCGGGGTGCTTCAGCCCGTCCCACAGAGTGAGGCACTGAAGGCTGCCGAGTCGCTTGCGCGTCATGCGAAGACTCCGGTGGACGAGCCAGCGCTAAGGTCCGCTTTGCAGACACTCCGCGAGGAACAGTTGGTATGGGCGGTTGGTAGACAGACCTTCAGCCTCACCGCAGGAGGAAGCAGGGCACTGCGGAAGCTTGGCCTCCACAAGGTGCGCGATAAGCAACGGTTGCTCGAACTCCGAAACCGGGCCGGACTCGGATGAATGCGCCAGCGGTGGCGCGCATTGACAGTCGCAGAGGGCTTGGTCGGCGCTCCGCCGACCGGAGTACCCCCGAGGTCGTAGGTGAAAGAGTGTCGTTCGTCGTGCTCACTCGCCTACGGCTTCACTCGCACGACGAACGACACCTTGGCAGTCATGAAACACACTGACTGGAGAAGCCCCACCGCGCCACCGCTGGTCTCTTTCACTAGCCCGGAGCAGTTGGTACGCTCCCTGGGCGAGGTACCTCTGTCGACGGACGAATTGCATGCCGTCAGGAGGGAGGTGCGGCTCGGACTGCCCCCTGTTGTCTGCGCCCACGTGCTGGGCACCCTGCTCGGCGTCAGCCCGCAGCTAATCCGTGCGCTGGCGGTCCGACCGCGCCGTTACTACCGCGAGTTCTCGATCGCGAAAAAGGGCGGCGGCGTGCGCCCGATAGCAACGCCACGCGTGTTCCTCAAGGTCGTGCAGTGGTGGATCCTGGACCGTATCTTGCTTCCCTACTCAGAGCGGATCCTTCCTGAGTCAGTGTGTGGATTCCGGCCCCGCCGGGGCACCCTGCACGCCGCGGCGCCGCACGTGGGTGCTAGGTTCCTCCTGAGGTGTGACCTAGCCGACTTCTTCGGGTCGGTATCCGCGGCCGCCGTGGAAGGTGCTTTCCGCCGCATCAGGTACGGCCCTTTGTCCGCAGCACTTCTCGCTCGGCTCACCACTCTAGGAGATGCGCTACCCCAGGGCGCTCCAACCAGTCCCGCACTGGCGAACATCGCGTTTGCCCGGTGCGACTCGAAACTGGAGCGTCTTGCCGAACGGGAAGGGCTGCACTACAGCCGCTACGCCGACGATCTTTTCTTCTCTGGTGCAGATCCCATCAAACCTGGTTTCGCCGCCAGAGTGTCCAGGACCGTTAGCGCTGAGGGGTTCCGGCTTAACAGCGAGAAGAGCCGGATGATGGGCCCCAGCCAGAGGCGGATCGTGACCGGCCTGGTGATCTCGGAGAAGGCGCAGCCTCCGCGCGAGTTGAGGAGAAGGCTACGCGCTCGCTTCCATCAGGCCGGCCTGCGGCCGGATCTGCTCGGTGCTGACAGCGCAGCGCTGACAGGGTGGGCCAGCTATGTCAACATGTATGACCCTGATCTCGGCAGCGAGTATCTTCAGGTTGCGCGTCTCGTTCTCTCTTCTAAGGGTGCCGGCACCCCGGACGCGAGTCGCGAACGCCGGGCCAGGAAGAAGCGAGCCTGACCTTCGGCCGCGAGCCCGCGGCCTCACCGAAGCTCCAGCAGCGCCAGCGCGTCGCCATCGTCCCTTACAGCCCCGCCATGAACCCAAAGATCGTATCCTCCGCCCCGGGCAGGCCTTCGTGGCCGAAGTCGGGATAGAGGACCATCTCTTTTTCTGAGGTGATCTTGTTGTAGGCCGCGAACTGGGTGGAGGGCGGGCAGACCTGGTCCATCAGCCCGACGATCATCAGCACCTTGGCGCGGATGCGGGGCGCGAGGTGCTGGTTGTCAATGTAGCCGAGCTTGGTCCAGACATCTTCTTCCCGCTCGTGGCGCGGATCGAAGAACCGGAAGTACTGCTTGATCTCTTCGTAGGCGGCAACTGCGAGGTCCATCTCCCAGACACGCTGGTAGTCGCACAGGAACGGGAACACCGACGCGGCGCGGGCGATGCGCGGCTCCAGCGACGCGCAGGCGAGCGTCAGCCCGCCTCCCTGCGACCCGCCGGTGGCGCCGACGCGCGTCGCCTCCACCTCCGGCATCGCCATCACGATACCGGCGAGCTGCGCGCAGTCAAGGTAGATCTGGCGGAAGAGCAGGTTCTCGGGGCGGTCATCCAGCCCCCGGATGATGTGCCCGCGGAGCGTGTTGCCGAGCACGCCCCCGATATCCTCCGACTTGCCGCCCTGCCCCCGGCAATCGAGCGCAGCAACGGAGAAGCCCTGCGAAACCCCCTTCAGCTTGGGCGCCCAGTCGCCGCTGTTCCCCGAGTAGCCGTGGAACTCCACCACCGCGGGATGCGGCTTCGCCGCAGACTTCGGCCGCAGGTACTTCGCATGAATCCTCGCCCCGCCGACCCCAGTGAAGTACAGATCGAAGCACTCCGCCGCCGCGGCCGTGAACTCCGACGGCACAAGCTCGACCTTCGCATCGAGCGCTCTCATCTCCGCCAGTGCGCTGTCCCAGTATTCGTCGAAATCGGCCGGCCGCGGATTGCGGCCCTGATAGGTCTTCAGTTCGGCAAGGGACATCTCGAAGACGGGCATCAAATCCTCCAGTGGGAAGCTCAGGTGAAAGCCGATTGGGCGCACTGCCCTTCGACTTCGCTCGGGGTGAACCATGCGCCCCTACACAACTGGAGGTAGTTCGCAGGGCAGGAGGAGGTCTCCTGCCTTGCGCGGTCGCCCTTGTTGGGCGCAGGCTTCCCTTCGACTCCGCTCAGGGCGGGCGTGAAGCGTGCGAGCGGGAGACGCGGGGTTCACGAACCCCGCGCCCAACGGCCCTACAGGCCGAAGAAGCCGTAGGGGTAGACGTATTCGATATCGAGCTGGCTGGCGTTCGCCGCGGTGATGTGCACGAGTGCGTAGCGCCCTTCGCGCGTCTGAACCACGGTCGTGCCCTCGATCGCGTCCCAGCCGATGCCCAGGATCCAGGATTCCTGCGTCCAGGTCTGCCCCCATAGGTCCCAAGCGGGCGGCAGGAAGGTGGAGTAGGCGCGGACGGTCTCGAATCCGTAGTCCCCGGCGGCGATATACCGCGAGACTCCCGCTGCGTCGAAGCTGCGGATGAGCGCGTCCTGATCGCCATTGTAGATGTAGCTCAGGTCCTGGTCATCCGGCAGCGCCGCCATCGCACCCGCGCTAAAGTCGAACCCGACGCTCTCCCCCGGCGGGATGCTGGCGACGGCGGCCGTGTTGGGGGCGATGTCGGCAGGGATCGTCTCACCACCAATGGTCGCGCCCATCACCTCCGACCACTGAGCGCGGCCGACCTCATACCGCTTCACCACGCCGACGCCGCGCGCATACCAGGCGTAGCTAACGATCTCCTCCATACCCGGAGAGGTGGCTCCCCATCGGATCAGGATGCAGTCGGGGAAATGGCCCGCACTCGTCGTCACCGGGCCTGCATCCGCCAGTTCCCAGAAGCCATCCACCGCTCCAACCGACTCCCAGTGATCCGTCGCCCACGCGTACATGGTCGTCGTTGCCTCGCCCGAGCCGCCGACCGTCGCACCGTTCGGGATGAGCAGAGGCGGGTTCACCACCATCGGCCCGTCCAATGGATCCACGAACCCGTAGATTCCGATGCCGTCGCTTCGTATGGCAATCAGGTCCGATCCGTCATAGCCGCCGCCCTCATAGCGACTGAGCTTGTAGACCGTGTCGGTGATCGGAAGGCCGCTCAGGAACTGCGTGCCATCAACTATCACCGCGGTGGCGCCATACCAGTTTTCGCCCTGGTGGATCTCCGCCCATCGGTTGCCCAGCTCGACCGGCAGGTAGTCGGTCACGGTGAACTCGGTGTCACCGGGGGGGTAGTTCACGCCGGCGACAACCGCCTCGCTGAGTCTGTTGTCGTTGGTCCCATCGGAACGTCGCACCTCGCCCACGCCGCGGGCGAACCACCGCGTGCCGACCTCCGCAGTGCCGGTCGGCATGACCGGGAGATGAAGGGCGTAGCTCAGCTCCATGCAGTCGGCGAACAGCCCGGCCTCAGTTGAGACGGCCTCGATCCCATCGAAGGTGTAGACGGCGTCGGCCTGGCCCTCATAGGAGCCGTTCTCCGAGTAGGCCGAGGTCTGCTCCCGGCTTTCGCCCGGCGCGAGCGCGTTCGAGATAAGCAGCGGCGGATCGTACTCGAAGTTGGTCCACCCTCCGCCGAGCATCCCCAGGTAGTAGAGCCCGGCGGCGTCCACGCGCGTGTAGTAGTACGGCGCATCAATTGCGCTCGGGTTGCCTACAACCGCCCACTCCTGGCTGTCCCTCGTGTCTGTTCCAGTGACGATCATCGGCAGGCTGCCCGTGCCGTATAGCCACTCATTCCCAACCGTGAAGTCAACGTAGTCCGTGATGTCGAACAGCCGCCCCGCGGTCGGGTATTCCACACCGAGGACGTGGGCGGAGGTCAGCTCGCGCCACGAGTCGCCGCCGAAGGGGCGGTAGTCATCCTTCACCGGGCCGACAGCGAGGGCGAGCCAGGTGTAGGACTCGGATCGCTGGCTGTCCTGGTCGGTGAGCGCGATGCGCAGCTTGAGGCAGTTGGCGAACTCGCCCGCCTTCACCGCCACCGGGCCCACGCCGATCACCGCCCACTCGAACGTCCCTGTCCCAGCGGGCGAGCCGTCCTCGTACACTTCCGTCGTCGCGGAGCCAGAGTCCCCGACCGAGACCGTCACCGGGAAGGGGATCGGCGGCTGGAAAGTCAGCAGCGGCGCGCCGCCCGGATCGCGCGTGCCGAGATAGGAGAGCGCACCGTCAATCACCGCGTAGTAGTTGCAGGCAGGCGTCAGCGCCGACGGCCCTTGGTCCACCTGGGCGGCATCGATGCCGCCCAGCTCGGCAACACCCACGGTCTGGTCCACGGTCGTGCCCTCCGAGCCGGTGTAGACGAGAGTGGTGCCGACATCCAGCGGACGGTAGTCGGCGATGCGGAAGGGCCCCCTCTCCGCCGGATAGGAGTCGCCGTTCACATCGGCCGAGACCAGCACCTCCCATTCCTCGCTCCCGAAGTCGCCGGCGTCCATCTTCACGACGCCGACGCCCTTCGCCACCCAGATGTAGAACGTCTGGCTGTCCTGGCCCTCGGGCCGTAGCTGGATTCGCAGTTTCATGGAGTTGGCGAAGGTCCCGGCGGGAACGGTGACATCCTCGGCGCCGATGAAGTAGTAGTCGAAGAAGGCCGTGCCGATCAGGGTTGATCCACTGTAGACAGTTGACAACTGCTCTTCGATGTACTGACCCGGGAAGAGCCCGTTCGCCAGCTGGTAGGCGGGGTCGAACGTCACCGCCCCGAGGTCGCCCAAGTCCATGCCCCCCAGGTAGAGGCCCTCGGGAGCGGCGGCCCACAGATCAACCGCGTCGCCGTCCGAGACCATGCGGGCGTATGTGCGACCGAACACCTGTTGAGTGCCGGAGATGGTCTTGGTGCGAAGGCCATCGTTCGCCTCGTAGGTCCAGGTGGCGCCCTCGGTGAGAGGGAAGTAGTCGGTGATGTTGTAGGGCTGGGGCGGCATGGGCAGATCGAACGCCCGGCAGAGATACGCCGCCATCTGGTCGCGCGCACACAACACCTCGGGGTGGTAGAGCCCGTCGGGGTAACCGACGGTCACACCCTCGCCCGCGATGAACTCGACGTACTTGTGGCACCACGAGTTCTCGGTCTCGGTGACATCGGGGAAGGTGGGAGTGCCGGAGGGGCTCGGCACGTACTGGTCGCCGCCGCACATCGCACGCGCCATGAAGGCGGCCATCTGCCCGCGCGACACTTCCCAGTCGGGGTGATAGAGGCCGTCGTCATAGCCGGCCGCGACTCCGTACTCGACCGCGTACTCGACGTACTTGTAGGCCCAGAAGCCAACCGGCGCGTCGGTGAAGGTTGCCGTCGTCGGCCCCTCGGGTACGTTCGCATCCCCATCGCACATCGCCCGGGCGATGAACACGGCCATCTGGTCGCGGGCCACGATCGTCGAGGGCTGGTAGCTCCCGTCATCATAGCCGGTTGTTATGCCGGCACCCCGCACCCCCTGGACATAGGCCCAGGCCCATTGCCACCTCGGAACATCGGTGAACTCCTGGGCGCTCGCCAGCAACGCGGTGGTGGCTATCGCCGCCAACGCGAGGATGATCCGAAGACGGGAAGTCAGTCCGGTGCTCATCTGTTCCACCCCTTCCGGATTATGCACAACAACCTTAGTAGCTGATTACCATATCGGGCTCTGCGCTTCTAGGGCGGCCCAAGGCCACCCGAGAACGCCTTGTGACCAAGCCGGCTCACGATCGCAGCAGGGGCGCGCGCGGCCTGGGGTAAGAATGGGATATGCCAGAGAAGCGAGCGACCCTGACCATCACCGGCATGCACTGCGCCGCCTGCGCCGCCCGGGTCGAGGAGGCGCTGCGCGAGGCCGAGGGCATTGCCCAGGCGAACGTCAACTATGCCACCGAGCAGGCGACGCTCAGCTACGACGACAGCCGCCTTGCGCTCAGCGACATCGCCGGCATCATCGAGGCGACGGGCTATGGCGCCATCCTGCCTGGCGACGAGGACGCAGAGCGCATCGCCCGGGCGCGCGAGCTGGGCAGTCTCCGCCTTCGCCTCTGGTTCTCCCTCGCCGCCACCGCAGCCATAATGCCCCTGGGCCACCTCGCCGTCCTCCCCCCCCGCGTCACGCCGTGGGTGCTGCTCGCGCTCGCCACGCCGGTGCAGTTCTGGGCGGGATCGCGCTTCTACCGCGGGATGTGGATCGCGCTGCGCGCCGGCTTCGCCGACATGAACACGCTCATCGCCGTCGGCACCTCCGCCGCCTACTTCTACAGTCTCGCGGTCACCGTCGCGCCGGGCCTTGTTCGGCAAGTGGGAGCCGAGGTCCACGTCTACTACGACACCTCCACCATGATCATCGCCCTCATCCTGCTCGGTCGCACGCTGGAGGCCGGCGCCAAGGGCCGGGCGTCGGAGGCGATTCGGCGCCTGATGGGGTTGCAGCCGAAGCTGGCTCGCGTGATCGTCGAGGGAGTGGAAACCGAGGTGCCGATCGAGCGGGTGCGCGCCGGCGATGTCGTGCAAATGCGTCCCGGCGAGCGCGTTCCCGTGGACGGCGAGGTGGTAGAGGGAGAGTCGGCGGTTGACGAGAGCATGGTGACGGGCGAGAGCATGCCAGTGGACAAGAAGGCAGGCGATCCCGTGATCGGCGGCACTGTGAATCAAAGCGGCGCCTTCCGCTTCCGCGCCTCGCGCGTCGGCGCCGAGACCGTGCTCGCGCAGATCGTCCGGCTCGTTCAGGAAGCGCAGGGGTCGAAGGCGCCGGTTCAGCGGCTCGCCGATAGGGTCGCAGGCATTTTCGTGCCGGTTGTGATACTGATCGCCCTGGTCACCTTCTCGATCTGGCTCTTCGTCGGGCCCAACCCGACCTACGCGGTCATCGCCGCTGTCTCCGTTCTCATCATCGCCTGCCCCTGCGCGCTCGGTCTGGCGACGCCGACGTCTCTGCTCGTCGGGACCGGCCGGGGAGCGGAGCTTGGCATCCTGATCCGAAGCGCGGAGGCGCTTGAGGTAGCGGGTGCCGTTGACACGGTCATCTTCGATAAGACCGGCACTCTGACGCGGGGCGAGCCCGAGGTCACTGACGTCGTCCCCGCTGCGGGATGGACCGAAGACCGCCTGCTTGCACTGGCTGCCTCGGCGGAGCGAGACTCAGAACACCCACTCGCCCGTGCAGTCGTGCGCGCCGCTGGCCAGCGCGGCCTCGCGCTGTCAGAGGTGAGTGAGTTCAGAGCGATCTCGGGGATGGGGGTGCGGGCGGTGCTGGATGGCAGGACGGTTGCGGTTGGCTCGAGCCGGATGGTGGAGGGGACCTCACCCCCCTCCACCCTCTCCAATACTGGCGAGGGGACGGCGAACCCCACCCCCTTCCCCCTCCCCGCGCGCGGAGAGGGGGCGGGCGCGGAACGCTGTGCCAGCACAAGCGAGCGCGGGGTGGGGTTGGCCAAGACTGTGGAGCAGCTAGCTGCCAGCGGGAAGACAGTTATGTTCGTCGCGTTCGACGGCCACGCAGTCGGCGCGATCGCGCTCGCCGACACGCCGAAGCCCGAGGCCGCTGCCGCGGTGAAGGCCCTGACGGACATGGGGATGACGGTGGTGCTCATCACCGGCGACAACGAGCGCACCGCCGACGCGATCGCGGGCCAGGTGGGCATCGAGCAGGTTCAGGCCCAGGTGCTTCCGGAGGGGAAGGCGCAGGCGGTCGAAACCCTTCAGGGTCACGGCCGCAAGGTGGCGATGGTGGGCGACGGGATCAACGACGCGCCTGCGCTCGCCCAGGCCGACATCGGCATCGCCATCGGCCGCGGCACGGACATCGCGATGGAGTCAGCCGACATCACCCTGGTGCGCGACGACCTGCGGCTGGTGCCGGAGGCGATACGGCTCAGCCGCGCGACGCTGCGCAACATCCGGCAGAACCTGTTCTTCGCCTTCTTCTACAACTCGCTGGGCATTCCGGTGGCGGCGGGCGTGCTGTATCCCCTCATCCACACCCTCCTCCACCCGGCGATGGCCGCGGCTGCGATGGCGTTTTCGTCGGTATCAGTAGTGACGAACGCGCTGAGGCTAAGGGGATACCGAACGGCAACCATCCGCCGATGAATCCTTCGACTTCTCTCAGTGCAAGCGCGGGTGAACAGTGATGGAACGGCCGAACGACCGCACCACAAAGGCACGAAGACACGAAGGGCAGGACGCGAAGCCGCCTTCACCGAGGTCGCCGGAGGCGACTGGAGCTACGGCGCCCAGGGGTCCTTGCCCTACGAGTCTATCGCTATTGCCTATCAACCACCAGCTTCCCCCCAATCGCCACGTTCTCCGGCGGGTTCTCCTGGATCACCACGATGATCTGGCTCGCGGGCCGCTGGTAGACATCACACATCACCTCGGTAAGCCGTCGCGCCAGCTCGCGTTTGCGCTCGACTTCGAGGGCCGGCCCTGAGACGTTGACTATAGGCATTCGATCCTACTCCTCCGCCACCCACACCGATCTGATGATCTCCTCCAGGGTGGTCTGGCCGTCGCGGGCCTTCTCGATCGCGTCCTCGCGAAGGCCGTCGATACCAAGGCTGCGTGCGAGGCGCCGCAGCTCGCCCGAGGACTCACGTCGCGTGATGGCGGAGGCGAGGACGTCGTTCAGCATCATGATCTCGAAGACGCCGGTGCGCCCGTAGTAACCTGTGCCCCGGCACTGATCGCAGCCTCGCCCCCGGTAGAAGGTCCCGCCATCCACCCCCAGCGTTTCCAGCAACTCCGGCTTGGGCGTATCCTCGGTGCGGCAGTGCTGGCAGATGCGGCGCACCAGCCTTTGTGACAGGAAGCAGGTCGCCGCGGATGCAACCAGGAACGGTTCCGCCCCCATGTCAACCAAGCGCGCGGCACCGCTTGCGGCGTCATTGCAGTGCACGGTCGTGAGCACCATGTGGCCAGTCAGCGCTGCCTGAATCGCCATCCGCAGCGTCTCCAGGTCGCGGATCTCCCCAACCATGAGAATGTCGGGGTCCTGGCGCAGAATGGACCGCAGCCCAGCCTCGA
>Ga0315275_10001704_pt1 | contig 19504 bp, 17 predicted proteins | sample YL17G03_0_MG_FD_205557 | JGI IMG/M metagenome (GOLD analysis project Ga0315275, IMG submission 205557) | Sediment microbial communities from Yellowstone Lake, YNP, Wyoming, USA - YL17G03_0 | ecosystem: Environmental > Aquatic > Freshwater > Lake > Sediment | place: USA: Wyoming | collected...
GCGCCGCGGCACTTGCAGAGGCGGCGGCTAAAGCTGAGACGGTGATCAAGACCGGTCAGGGCGTCGACCCGGCTCTCTCGTCGCTATCACTCGTCCTTCGCGCCGCGGTGGAGGCCATTCGGACCGCACTTCCCGAAGCGGGCCCGACCAACGGTGGCGGCCTAGCCTCCGCCAATCCCGCCACGGTGATCGAACCGCTGGCCCGGCTGAAACGGCTGCTCGAAAGTGACGACGGCGAGGCCGCCGATTTCATCGTCGACGCCAAGCCCACTTTGTCGGGGGTCCTCACCGGGGCGGAAATCGAAACGCTCAGCGAGTTCGTCGGCGATTTCAATTTTGATGGCGCGCTCAAATGCCTTTCGGGCATTGCCGATCGCTTGTCTCTGCATCTCGGCACCAAATGATGCCGAATTCGGCCAACAAGCTCGTCTTGATCGTCGATGATACCCCGACCAACATTGGGGTCATTTCGGGGGTGTTGAAAGACCTTTACCGGACGAAAGTCGCAACCAATGGCGAGAAGGCGCTGGTGCTTGCCACAGCCGCAGAAAGGCCGGACCTCATCCTGCTCGACGTGATGATGCCTGGCATGGACGGATACGAGGTTTGCCGCCGCCTCAAGGCCAATCCAGCGACCCGCGACATCCCGGTGATCTTCCTCACCGCGAAGACCGATGCCGTCGACGAGGAGAATGGATTCGAAGTCGGGGCGGTCGACTACATCCACAAACCGTTCTCCGGACCGCTGGTGCTTGCCCGGGTCAAGACCCAACTCGCTCTGCGAGCCGCGTTGGCGCAAGCGCGCGAGGCCCAGAATCAGGCTGACCAGCTGCTGCACGCCTTGCTGCCGAAAAAGGCGGCCGACGAGATACGCAGCATCGGCACCGTGATCCCACGACGATACGAAAACGTTGCCGTGCTGTTCTGCGACGTCATCAACTTCACCGCCTATTGCGACAAGCATGAGCCGGAGGACGTGGTTTCGCGGCTTGATGCCCTGTTCGTCATTTTCGAGCGCGTGACGGCAAAACACGGCCTCGAAAAGATCAAGACCATCGGCGACGGCTTCATGGCGGCCGGGGGGCTTCTCCAAGAAATCAAAGATCCGATCGGATCGGCCGTTCGCTGCGGCCTCGAAATGGCTTCGACATCGATCGATGCCGATCTCGGGTGGGAAGTCCGGGTCGGCGTTCATGCCGGACCGGTGGTCGCTGGTGTCGTTGGCCAGGAGCGCTACCAGTTCGACCTCTGGGGAGACACCGTCAATGTCGCCGCGCGCATGTCGGACAAGTCGACGCCGGGCCGCGTCGCGGTGACAAAGGACGTCTGGGAGCAGGTCTCATCCCATTTCGAGGCCGACGCCCTCGGGGAGCTCGACGTCAAAGGCAAAGGCACGATCTCCGTCTTCGGGATTTATCCACGGAAGACGTAACGCAGAACTGGTGCCGTGGGCCGTCGACGGGAGCCTCCGGCGCGGGAGTTGCCGCGATGGCCTCCGTCACGACCTATGGCGGCTCGGCGGTCGTGGCTTCCTCGCTCCACCCAGGAGCGCAGGCGAATATCGCCAGCGGCAGAGCGAGAATGACGCTGGCGGCCAAGCTAATTGCGAAGGACTGCATCGGAAATCCTTTTTTGACTCCCCAACTACCGCAACCCGGCGCTAGGCTCGGTGGGCATCGATCGGATACGACAACCTCCGCACTGAGCCGAGTTCGCTTTCGATTGACAATCCCGCCGAGTCCGCGTGGGATGTCACAGATAGTGCGCTGCCAAGATCGAGAAAATGGCTGAGAAGCGACACGAAGGCGGGGTTTCCTATCACATCCCCGGCAAGGACTATTTCGATGATCGCGAGCTCAGGCGCCACGCTGGCGTTTTCTCGCTGTGGGCGCTCGGCGTCGCGGCGGTCATCTCGGGAGATTTCTCGGGGTGGAACCTCGGCTTCGCTGTGGGCGGCTGGGGCGGCATGTTCGTCGGCACCATCATCATCACGATCATGTATCTCGGCCTCACCTATTCCATCGCCGAGATGAGCCCCGCGCTGCCGCATACCGGCGGCGCCTATTCCTTCGCGCGCACCGCCTTCGGACCGTGGGGCGGCTTCATCACCGGCGTCGCCGAGAACATCGAATATGTGCTCACCCCGGCGGTGATCGTCTATTTTATCGGGACCTATCTCACCGCGATCTTCGAATCGCCTGCCGCGTTCCAGCCCGCCTGGTGGGTTCTCGGCTACGCCATTTTTGTCGGGCTCAATATCCGCGGGGTCGAGCTGTCCTTCATGGTCACCATCATGATGACGCTCTTGGCCATCGGCATTCTCGTGTTCTTCTTCCTGTGCGCCATTCCCTTCTTCGACTTCGGCACATATGCGATGAATATCGGCGCCGACCCGGCGACCGGCGCGGCGGTGGAGCTGCCGGGAGGCCATGGGCCCTTCTTGCCTTTCGGACTGCACGGCATCCTCGCCGCGTTGCCCTTTGCGGTCTGGCTGTTCCTCGCCATCGAGCAGCTGCCGCTTGCGGCGGAAGAATCGGCCGACCCGAAGCGCGACATGCCGAAGGGCATCATGCTCAGCATGTTCACATTGGTCGCGCTCGGCTTCCTGGTGCTCCTCTTCAACCCGGCGATACCGATTACCCGCGAAGTGGCCGACGCCGCCGGCCTGACCACGATTGTTCACGGCGCCTTCGCGCTCGGCACGTCGGGCGAGCCGATCCTCGACGGCTTCCGCGCGATTTTTGGCACGGAAGCGGCGAAGCCGTTGGCAATAGCCGCCGTCACCGGGTTAGTAGCGAGCTTCCACGCGATCATCTTCGGCTATGGCCGGCAGATCTACTCGCTGTCGCGAGCGGGCTATTTTCCGCATTTCCTGTCGGTGACGCACGGGACGCACAAGACCCCGAACGTCGCGCTGGTTGCCGGCGGGTTGGTCGGGCTCGCCGTGATGCTGATCGTGTGGTTCGCCATGGGTGGCGATAAAGCGGGATCATTCATCGGCGGCGTGCTGCTCAACATGGCCGTTTTCGGAGCGATGTTCTCCTATTTGCTGCAGGGGCTCACCTTCATCCAGCTCCGGCGCCGCTTCCCCAACATCGAGCGGCCTTATCGCAGTCCGCTCGGCGTGGTCGGCGCTAGCCTGACCGTTATCATTGCGCTGGTGACCATCGGCTTCCAGCTTGCCGACCCGGTGTATCGCACCGGCATTGTCGGGGTCGCGCTCTGGTATGCGCTGGCACTGCTCTACTTCGCGGCCTATGGTCGGAAGACGCTCGTCTTCTCGCCCGAGGAGGAGTTTGCCGTGAAGCACCGCGAAGGTGCCGTCCAGGTCTAGCGGCGCGCCGACCAAAACCTCGTCAAAGCCGGCCCGACGGGGCGGCATTCCTTTCACAGCAGACCCGGTTTGACCTCGCCGCGGCAGTTTGGAATGAATGGTGCCGCAAGAGGGATTCGAACCCCCGACCCCATCATTACGAATGATGTGCTCTACCGACTGAGCTATTGCGGCACGAGCCCCGAAAAAATGGCGGCTCGGATAAACGGAGCTTGCGCCCCCGTGCTTAATGCCAATGCCCCGGCGTTGCAAGTTCGGGGGGCAGCCCGTTTGCCATAGCGGGCCAAGGCCCGCTGATCGCGGCGCTCGCTCACTCGCACGCAATCGCCACCCACATTCTGGCCGCTCGCCGGTCATTTGTACGGTAAAGTGCGAGCCGTTGAAGGGCGATCCGCCCGGTTGGGCCTGACTGGGCAAAGAGGCGCGAGCGACCGTCGAAGCCATGGCGACAGATCGTCCAACCCAAATCATGCTCGCCCTCTGCACCGCGATCCTGGTCGCGACGGCCCTTTACTTTGCAAGATCCATCTTTGCGCCATTTGCCTTCGCGCTGTTCATGATGGCGATCGTCTGGCCCTTGCAAAACGCCCTTCAGCGAAGGCTGCCAGAGTTCGTTGCGCTGCTACTCACCCTGATTGCCACCGTCGTCGTGATTATCGGTTTTGCTTCGATAGTGGTCTGGGCGTTCAGCGTGGTTGGTCAGTGGATGATCAGTCACGCGCCCCGGTTCCAAGAGCTCTATGTTGAGTGGACGCAATGGCTCGAAGAGCATGACATTTTGGTTGTCGGGCCGCTCGCTGAGCGATTCGACGTGACGTGGTGGGTCCGTCTGTTTCAGACCGTCGCCGGGCGTATCAACAATACGGTGGGATTTGCCATTCTCGTTTTCATTTTCATGATGCTGGCGCTGATCGAGAGCGGCGACATCAAGCAGCGGCTGGCTTCGCTGGACAATCAGGCGAATGCCGGCGAGCTTGCACAAGCAAGCGCCGAGATCGCCTCCAAGTTTCGCAAATACATGGTCGTCCGCACCCTGCTGAGCGCGCTCACCGGCGTTGCGGTATGGAGCTTTGCCCTGTTCAGCGGCCTCGAGCTCGCAGCCGCCTGGGGCATCATCGCCTTCGCGTTGAACTACATCCCCTTCCTGGGTCCGTTCGTGGCCACGATCCTTCCGGCCCTTTTCGCCTTGGCTCAATTCGACTCATGGCAGCCGGTGGCGGTCGTCGTTTTGGGCCTGCTCGCCATCCAGTTTGTGATTGGCAACTATCTCGAGCCCCTCGTGGCGGGCGCGGCACTCGCCATTTCGCCGCTCGCGGTGGTCTTCGCCGTTTTCTTTTGGGCCTTCTTATGGGGCATTCCCGGTGCGTTCATTGGCGTACCCATCACGATCGCCATGCTCACGCTTTGCAAGCACTATAGATCGACCCGTTGGATCGCGACGCTGCTGTCAGGCAAGACACCAAATCGTGTGCCCAATTGAGCAAAGGGCTTGTCCCATCTGATTGAGAGGGCTGATGTGAGACCGGTCATCGACCCTCGGCGAGGCGATGTCGAAGCTGATGTATCGAGCACCAAGCGCCGCTCTTTGCTCTCGCTGGCCGGCGCATTGCTCGTAGAGATCAGCTTGCCCAAGCTGGTCATGGCTTGGACGCTGTTGCTTGTCGTCCCCGGCCTGCTGCTCGGCCTTGCTCCGATCGTCGCCACGGATTGGGTCCGAACGCTCTCCGGCACGATCGCGACGCTCGCCATCTGCATCTGGTCCCTGCTCGTCCTCGCGGCCGTCCTCGCGCTGGGCTATTTCGGCTGGCGCGCGCTGTTTCGCCTCGTCGAGAACAGCTTTTGGGCTTTGAATTCCGTCGTCGTGCAGCCGTGTTACGCCACCTGCCGCGAAGTGTTGCGCCAGATCGCCGAGAGGCTGTTCGTGAAGGGCGGAAGCCACGATCAATACGCTAAGCTCCGCGCCGGTTCGGCCATCGCCGCCGGGTTTTTGATCTGCAGCATCGCCCTGCTCGTGCTCTATTTGGTCTGGCCGAGCGCGCAGCTCTTCGGCAGCTTCGCGGAGATCGGCTCATGGCGCCGCCTCATCGGCGTTGCGCTCGCCAACAGCACCGTGTTCGTCACGGCCTATCTCGCCTTCGGCGCCCTGGTCTGGGCGGTGGCCGACGCTAGCATGGCCCAGCCCCGCGATCTTGACGGTTTCGACGCGGCTCCTGAGGGAGGACGGTTTTGGCGCGTCGTGCATTTGTCGGACGTCCATGTCGTCGGCGAGCGCTATGGCTTTCGCATCGAGAGCGGGCGATCGGGCCCGCGCGGCAATGAACGGCTGAAGCGGCTGCTGCGTGGGCTGGAGGTTCTGCACGCCAAGGCCCCACTCGATCTTGTCCTGATCACCGGGGACATGACCGACGCCGGCAGCTCCGCCGAATGGGCCGAGTTCCTCGATGCGATGGCGGCACATCCGACGATCGCCGAGCGCATACTGATCCTGCCGGGCAATCACGATCTCAATATCGTGGACCGCGCCAATCCGGCGAGGATGGACCTGCCCACGAGCCCGAACCGGCGCTTACGCCAGCTTCGTACTCTGTCCGCCATGAAGGAGCTGCAAGGCAACCGCGTTCGGGTCGTGGACCGTGCAAGGCACCGCGTGGGCCGGACTCTCGAAGAATTCCTGGAGCCGCATCTCAAGCAGATGATCCGGTTCGCCGACGCGGCCAAGCCGCTCCTGTCCTACGCCCTGCCGGAGCTCTGGGCCAAAACCTTTCCCATGGTACTGCCTCCAGACGGGGAAGACGGCCTCGGCATCATCGTGCTGAACTCGAATGCCGATACACATTTCTCCTTCACCAATGCGCTCGGCATGGTCGGGGCCGAGCAGGTCAGCGGGATCGAGATCGCTTGCAAGCAATATCCGCGCGCCTGCTGGATTATCGCTCTGCACCACCATGTCATCGAGTATCCGCGCCCGGCGAAAGCCCTGTCGGAGCGCATCGGCACGGCGCTGATCAACGGCAATTGGTTCATGCGCAAGCTAAAGCCCCTGGCCGGCCGCGCCGTCCTGATGCACGGTCACCGGCATATCGACTGGATTGGTCACTGCGCGGGGCTGGTGGTGGTGTCGGCGCCGTCACCGGTCATGGAAGCGACCAACGACCAAACCACCGGCTTTTACATTCATTCGATGGCGATCAGGCCCGATGGGAAGCTCAGGCTCCTCACTCCGGAGTACATCAGTGTGCCCGGCGATTCGCTGCCGTGACCCGGGGTGCCGCAAGACGCAGTTCGCACACCTAAAACGATGGCGCTGACGCCGCTTTCTCAGCGGATTTGCGCCGCGCGCAGGCGCTCCAAGGACGCCGGGCTCTCGTCAGCGTCCGTTGTCGCGATGCCCGGATCGTCTGGGGCATGGGGCGGCACGAAGACGTTTGCCTTAGGTTTGCCCTGGCCCAATCCTTCGCGAGGGGTGCTAGCCGGCGCGCTTGCTCGTCCGGGTTCCGCTTCGGTCGCCGCCCGCCGAAGGACAGGGGCGCCTCCCGAAGGAGCTGGCGCGCGGGGCGAGACAGCGAGCGGCAAGTCCGGCTGCTCCCGCACTTGCGCCGGGATTGCGACGGGAGGCGGTGGTGATTCGGCCGGCTCATGTCTTTCTTCGATCAGCAGGGTCTCGTCGCCCCGGCCGATCGCGTCCATGGGGGCCTTCCATTCGAAGGCGTCGACGGTGCCGGTGACCGGCGAGACTGGCAGCCAGCGGTCGGAGATGTAGCCGTCGGCGATCCAGGCGCGATCGCGGGGGGCGCGCACGGCGCGGGCGAGCCATTCGCGCTCGCGTCCCTTGTTGCCCTCGCCGGCTTCGATCCGCGCCATCAAAGCGCAAACGCGCGCTGGCGGACGCTCATCGAGATAAGGGGAGAGGGCGGCTTCCGCCTCCTGCCAATCACGGGCTTCGATGGCGGCGAACGCAATCGATATCGGTCCCTCGATGTCGCCCGGCGCGAGGCCCGCCAGATATTTGACGCGCTTCAGTCGCTCGCGCGGCGGCTCTCCCGGCTTGGCGAAGGCATAGACGAGGGCGAGGTCCGGATGGGGTGCGAGCTTCCAGGTCCGGGCAATGAGGCGGCTCGCCTGCCGGTTCTCGCCCTTCGATGCCAGGATCCGTCCCGCGATCTCGGCCGCGGGCACAAGCGAGGGGGCAAGCCGCAAGGCTTCTGTTGCGAGGGCTAGCGCCTTGTCGGGGGCAGTTGCCTCCAGGTCGCGGGCTTCAGCGGTCAGCAGCACCGCGCGCCGCCGGAGCGCCACATCCGGCTCGATATTGCCGTGCTGGCGCGCCACGGCGAGCGTATTGAGCGCACCCTCCCAGTCGCCGGAGCGCGCCTGCATGTCGAACAGGGCGTTGACGCTCCAGCCAGACTGTGGGTCGCGACGCATCGCCTGCTCGGCGAGGGCCCGCGCCGCCACGGTATCGTTGCCGCGCTTGGCTTCGAGAAAGAGGCCCCGCAAGCCCAACAGCTCGGTCTCTGGCTGATCGAGCATGGCCTCAAAGGCGCGCCGCGCCGATGCCCGATCGCCCTTGAGCTGCGCCGCCTGGGCCTTGAGCAACGCCGTCAACGGCTCGTTGGGCAGGCTGCGGCGCGCGACGTTGGCATAGCGTTGCGCGAGCTGCCGGTCGCCGACGCCGATGGCGAGGAGCCCGCGGGTGAGCGCGTCAAACCCCTGCCGTCGCCGGCGCTCCTGGAAATAGCTTGCCATGCGCGCTGGCCGGGTGAGGAGAAAGCGCAAGCACGTCCAGACCAACAGCAGGGCGGCGACGAGAGCTGCGAGCGCAAGCGCGCCGACAAGGGCGCTGGTTTTGGCCTCATAGCCGAGCCACTCGACGGTGATCGAGCCGGGCCGGTCGGCAAACCAGGCCAGTCCCAGTGCTGCCGCGATAACGCCGATGATGAAGAGCAGGAGGCGGATCATGGGATCAAGGCTTCGCTTCACCCGGGGCTCCGCCCATGGACAAGAGCAGAGCGCTTTCGAGAGTGCTCAGCGTCGCGTCCGCGGAGGTCCGCGCGCGGGCATCATCGAGCCAGCCCGCAAAGGCATCGCGCGAAGGGGTGGGGAGCGCCTCTACCTCCGTCACGGCGGCGGCCAGCTCGCCCTGTTTGAGATGCGCCTGGGCTCTGGCCAGCACGGCGCCAGGGGCATCGCCGGTCGCCGCGGCATCGATGCGGCGGATCCTGACCGCGGATTTCGCGCTCGCGATCACACTCTCGAGGAAGGACTCTTCAGCGGGCGTTGAGGGGGCGGCGAGACTTGCCTCCGCGACTTTCTGAAAGGCGCGGGCAAGTTCGGGAACGGTCGGAATGCCGGTTTCGGCGCGGCCCGGCAGGGCACCGAGATCGCCAATTCCGGGAGCGAGAGTACGGATGGCGGCGAGTTCCGCGGCGTATGGGCGCGCAGCGCCCACGGCCTCACGCAGATTGGCGAAGGCGATTGCGGCAGCGCCGGATCTCGCGCTCGCCGCCCCCTGGCCAATCGCATTGGAAAGATCGGGCAGCGCTGCTTCAAGCTTGGCGATCCGCTGGTCGAGGGCAGTCAGTTCGGGTCTCGGACCGGACTCGTCCCCGGCCAAATTCGCCTCGGCCAAGGCGCCGAGCTTTGCCTTGAGCGCGGCAACCTCCCCTTGAAGGGCTTCAAGACCCTGGGTATTGGTGGCCCCCTCAGCACCCAATGCGGCATCGATCTTGGCTTGCAGCCTTTGCTCGACATCGCCGAGCTTGGCGTCGAGCGCGGCGGCATCCGCGACGGAGCCGCCGGCCTTGGCGGTTTCGGCCAAGGCATCGAGCGACTCTTCGAGGCGCGCCACGCGGCCGGCCAGGCCGGAGAGGTCCGGCGCCTCAACCTTGCGCTCTTCCACGGTCTTGACGCGCGCGTCGAGCAATGCGAGCGCCTCGGTACCGCCAGTGGGCGCCGGTGCCGCTTCGAGCTTGTCCAACCGGCGTTGAAGCGACGATACATCCGGCGCCTCGGCGGTGCGGACCGGAAGCTTGTTCCAAGCAAACGCCAAGGCCAGGACGCCGACAAGGCCGCCGAGAAGTCCAGCGGCGAGGTGGGTCAGGAAGCTCTTAAGATCGGAGGCGCTCGTTCGAGGGGGCGCGCGCTTGGCGCTCGGCTTTGCCTCTGCTGCTCCGAGATCGGCCTCAGTCTCGTCCACCGCGGTGTCGCCGGCAGCGTCATCGCCGGACGCTGGCTCGATCAAGACCTCGGTCGCGGTTCCCTCGATGGTCGAGGTCGGCCGCTTAAGGCCCACACTATCGTTTTGGTCGCCAAAGGGCTCTGCCATAACTCTTCACCTTAGCTGCTCAGAGCCGATTCGATCCTCACAAGGATGCCGCGTCGGCGTCGATGAGGGCAAGGACATCTTCCTCGCTTGGGCGCGCGGCCACAACCAGCCGGGCTTTGAGCGGTTCTACTGCCTGTGCTACCGCTCCCGACAGGCAATAGCAATTAAGTCGCGACGCTTCAGTTACCATCCCGTGTTGCAAAATAAACCTTGCGAAGGTCGCCGCGGTTCGAGGCGACATGAGGACTACGCCGTCGAGCCGGCCGGCCTTTAGCAGCGACAGGGCATCCGGTGGCAGCTCCGCTGCGGGAACCGCCCGGTAGAGGATGGGCTGCCGCAGGCTGAAGCCTCGAGCCGCAAGCGCCGATTTGAGGTCGAAGGCAACCGTCTCACCGGAGAGATGCACAAGCGGGCCGGTGCTCGCTGTAAGCCTATCGGCGATCAAACGCGCAAGGGCTTCAGCCGTTCCGGGACCCGTCGTGACGCCGGCAAAGCCGAGGTCGGCAGCGGCTTTGGCCGTGGCCTCCCCCACGGCATAGAGTGGAAGCCGCAAGGCGTGCGCCAGCTCAGGGTGGGAGCCTAGCGCCCGAAGCGCGTTGCGGCTCGTGGCGATCAGCGCCTGAGCGCCTTTGAGGTCGAGCGGCACATGACTTACGAACTCGATCGTCAGCAGCGGGGCGAGCACAGGCTCGTGACCGCGCTTAGCGAGCGCGTTGGCTTGGGTGCTGGCGTCCGGCTCAGGTCTCGTGACGAGAAGGCGCATCACGCTAACGTCTAGCCGAAACTTGCCAGGAAGCCCGGTCCGGCGCGGGCAAGCAGCTCTTGTCCTGCATCGGTTCCGATCCTTGCGGTGTCGGCGGGCGCGCCGGTCAGCTCGATCTCGTGCCACTCCGTGCCGTCCGGCTTCAGGATCAGACCGCGAAAGCGCAGGCTGCCTTCTTCGATCTCGGCAAGCCCCGCGATCGGGGTCCTGCACGACCCGTCAAGTTGGGCGAGGAACGCCCGTTCGCAGGCAACAGCTGTCGCCGAGATCTGGTCGTTGAGCGCCTGCAAGATCTCGCGCGTCTCGGCATCGTCGCTGCGGCAGGCGACGCCAATCGCCCCTTGCGCGACCGCCGGAAGCATCTCCTCCGTCGGCATGACCGACGTGACATGGGCGGTAAGGCCGAGGCGCTCAAGTCCAGCAAGCGCAAGAAGCGTGGCGTCGGCCAAGCCTCGCTCGAGCTTTGCAAGCCGCGTCTCGACATTGCCGCGGAAGTCGATGACCCGAAGGTCGGGGCGCAGGCGTCGGATTTGCGCCTGACGCCGCAACGACGAGCTACCGACGACGGCACGTTGGGGCAAGGATGTCAGAGATACCCCTTTGGCACCGATGAAGGCGTCGCGCACATCGCCTCGCTTGAGCACCGCCGCAATTGAGATGCCCGGAGGCAGCGCGGTCGGCAGGTCCTTCATGGAGTGCACGGCGAAATCGACCGCACCCTCAAGCAGGGCCTCGTCGATCTCCTTGGTGAACAGCCCCTTGCCGCCAAACTCGCGCAAGGGCTTGTCGCGGATGCGATCGCCCGACGTGGTGATGACGCAGAGCTCCACCTCCGCCTCTTCGAGGCGGTGGCTCCCGATCAGCCGGTTCCGCACATCCTCCGCCTGCCAGAGCGCAAGCGGGCTGCCTCTGGTGCCAATCAAGAGCGGGCGTATGGGCAAGTTGTGGACTCCTTAGGCTCGATCGGCGGCGCACTTCGTCGCCGGGTAGCCTGTCCTTTCGTCGTGGCCACCCTTCATGGCATTAATGGCCTGATCCGGCTCCCCCTTCAATCGGACCGGATTTACCCTGTAAAGAAGCATCATGACCAAAGGCCCAGCCAACGCCTCCCTCCTTGTCCTTGGCATCGAGACGAGCTGCGATGAGACGGCGGCCGCGGTGGTGCGCCGCGACGGCGACGGCAGGGGCACGATCCTTGCCAATGTGGTGCGCCAGCAGCTCGCCTTGCACGCGCCCTTTGGCGGCGTAGTTCCGGAGGTCGCCGCACGCGCCCATGTCGATCTGCTCGATACGGCCATCGTCAAGGCACTTAGCGATGCCCACCTTCAATGGGGCGCGATCGACGGCGTGGCCGCGACCGCGGGTCCCGGCCTGATTGGCGGGCTTATCGTCGGCCTCACCACCGCCAAGGCCATCGCCTTTGCCCGAGGGCTGCCCTTCATCGCGGTGAACCATCTCGAGGCCCATGCCCTGACCGCAGGCCTCACCGACGGGCTAGGCTTCCCCTATCTCCTGCTGCTCGTCTCGGGCGGGCATACGCAGCTTCTCATCGTCAAGGATGTCGGCTCCTATACCCGCCTTGGAACGACTTTGGACGATGCGTTGGGTGAGGCCTTCGACAAGGCCGCCAAAATGCTCGGTCTTGGCTATCCTGGCGGTCCCGCGGTCGAGGAATGCGCCTTACGCGGCCGCGCCTCCATCCCACTTCCCCGGCCCATGCTGGGGCGCCCGGAGCCACATTTTTCGCTCGCCGGCCTCAAGACCGCGCTCCGGCACGCGGCGGCGGCGCGGGCGCCTTTGAGCGAACAGGATGTTGCCGATCTTTGCGCGAGCTTCCAGGAGGCCGCCGCCGACGTCGTCAGCGACCGGACGCGGCGCGCCATGGAGATCTATGGCGAGCGGCTCGGCGAGCACGCCCAACGCGCCCTCGTGGTCGCCGGTGGCGTGGCCGCCAATCAACGGCTCCGCGCCGCGCTGGAGGCCGTCGCGGCCAAGCAAGGCTTCCGCCTGATCCTGCCACCGCCAGAGCTTTGCACCGATAACGCCGCCATGGTCGCCTGGGCTGGAGCGGAGCGTCTTGCCCGCGGCTTGACCGACGACCTTGCGGCCCCGGCAAGGGCGCGTTGGCCGCTTGACCCCGATGCCCCGCCAGCGCTCGGAGCGGGCGTGAAGGCTTGAGGTGCCGGTGCCGCATGGGCACGCGACGGCGCAGCAATATACCGTTTCAGTGTGAATTCGGCTCCGGCCTGCATGACGAGCCTCGCCGCTTTCATGTATGACAGGCTTGGGCATGAGATCTTGGGCATGAGATAGAGACCAGCCATGGCTCTGCAAACGGTCGGCATCGTCGGGGCGGGCGCGTGGGGTACCGCGCTTGGCGTGAGCGCGCGGCGCGCGGGCCGCGACGTGCTCATCTGGGCCTATGAGCCCCACACCATTGCTGAGATCAACGAGAAGCATCGGAACGCGCTCTATTTGCCCGGGGTCGATCTCGATCCCGCCATCGAGGCGACGGCCAACTTGAGCGAGGTCGCCACTTGCGAGTTGGTGCTGATGGTCACGCCGGCGCAGCACGTGCGCGGCATCGCCGACGAGCTGTCACCCTATTTGCGGCCAGGCCAGCCGCTGGTGATCGGTGCCAAGGGCATCGAGCAATCGACCGGCCATCTGTTGTCGGAGGTCGTCGCCGAGGTGCTGCCCCAGGCCGACGCCGGCGTGCTCTCCGGGCCAAGCTTCGCCGCCGATATCGCGCGCGGGCTCCCCGCCGCTTTGACGCTCGCGACGGCGAGGGAGGCGCAAGGTCGCGCGCTCGCGCATGCGCTGAGCCACGCCTCGTTCCGCTGCTATTGGAGCGACGACGTGGCCGGCGCACAGGTCGGCGGCGCGCTCAAGAATGTGTACGCCATCGCCGCCGGTATCGTCGTCGGCAAGAAGCTTGGGGCGAGCGCGCATGCGGCGCTCGTCACCCGGGGCTTCGCCGAGATGACCCGCTTCGGCGCGGCGCTTGGCGCGAAGCGAGAGACCTTGGTCGGGCTCTCGGGCCTCGGCGATCTGATCCTGACCTGCGGCAGCCTGCAATCGCGCAACATGTCGCTTGGCATCGCTCTCGGCGAGGGCCACGCTTTGGCTGAGGTGTTGAAAGCGCGCCACTCCGTCACCGAGGGCATCTATACGGCGGGCGCCGTGGTGGAGATGGCGGCCGCGCGCGGCATAGACATGCCGATCGCGCAAGCGGTGCACGCGGTGATCTCCGGGCTTGCCACCGTCGACGAGGCGATCGAGGCCCTGCTCGCCCGGCCGCTTAGGCCCGAGATGTAAGCGGAGCCATAGACAGCCGCGCATCGGCGAAATAGCTTGATCCGGCAACGGGGGAAGCGATGCTCTACGCGCTGATCTGCACCGACAAGCCGAACAGCCTCGCGCTGCGCAAGGCGAAACGCCCCGAGCATGTGGCCTATCTGCAAAGCCTTGGCGACAGCCTCGTCCTGGCCGGCCCGTTCACCGAGGCCGATGGCGAGACCATGAATGGCAGCCTCGTCGTGATCGAGGCAGCGTCATTGCAAGACGCCCAGAAGATTGCCGCCGGCGATCCCTTCGCCAAGGCTGGTGTGTTCGCCTCCGTCGAAGTCCGGCCCTGGCTCTGGACTTTGAACAGCCCGCGCGACGCGCGCGACGAGGAAGAGTGAGCGTACCCCCGATGGCCTACTGGCTGTTCAAGTCCGAGCCCGACGCCTGGTCCTGGGACGCGCAGAAAAAGGAAGGCGCCAAAGGCGCCGAGTGGGACGGCGTCCGCAACTACCAGGCGCGCAACGTCATGCGCTCGATGACGCAAGGCGATCTCGGCTTCTTCTATCATTCGGGGGACGAAAGACGCGTCGTAGGCGTGGTGAAGGTGGTGGCTGAAGCCCACCCGGACTCGACCGATGGAACCGGCGCCTGGGAGTGCGTCGATGTCGCGGCGGTCGCTGACGTGCCGCGCCCGGTGACGCTTGCGGAGATCAAGGCCAACCAGGAGCTCAAGGACATGGTGCTGGTCAACAACTCACGGCTCTCGGTGCAGCCTGTTTCCGCCAAGGAATGGAGTATCATCTGCCGCCTCGGCGGACTGAAGACGCCGCCCCGAGCTTGAGCTCGCGGGAGCAGGGGGGAACAAGAATATGGAAAACGTCACCGTCAATTATCTCGCCATCGTGGTCGCAGGCGTTGCAGGTTTCCTGACGGGCTGGGGCTGGTATGCTATTTTCGGCAACGCTTGGATGAAGGGCCTCGGCAAGACCAAGGCCGATATGAAGCCAACGCCGCTGCCCTTCATTATCGCCATGTTCGCAAATCTGCTGATGGCATGGGTGCTCGCGGGCCTGGTGGGCCATTTGCACGACGTCACGGTCAGGGGGGGCGTGATCAGCGCGCTGTTCGTTTGGGCGGGCTTTGTTGCGACCACGACGCTCGTGAACCAGCAGTTTCAGGGCAATAGCCCATTGGTCACGGCGATCGACGCCGGACATTGGCTCGCCGTCCTTGCCGTCATGGGTGCGATCATTGGGGCATTTGGAGCTTAGGCGCTAAAAAGAAGAAACGGCTCGAGGTCCGGCGCATGATTGTCGCCAGCCTCGCCGCTGTTCATAATGCGACTGGGCTTTGCAACGCGTAGGGAGGAGCGAGCCGATGCCGGAGGAAACTGTCTACAAGGTGCCGAAGGGCTGGAAGAAGCACGCCTTTATCGACAAGGACACCTACGAAAAGCTCTACGCAAAGAGCATCGACAAGCCGGACAAGTTCTGGGGCAAAGAGGGCACGCGCGTTGACTGGATCAAGCCCTATACGCGCGTCAAGGACACGTCTTTTGCCTATCCCGACGTCTCCATCAAATGGTTCGAGGACGGCACCCTCAACGTCAGCGCCAATTGCATCGACCGCCATTTGAAGAAGCGGCGGCACCAGGTCGCCATCATCTGGGAGCCCGACGATCCCTCGGAAGCGCCCCGTCACATCACCTATGGCGAGCTCCACCGCGAGGTGAACGTCTTTGCCAACGTGCTCAAGGCCATGGGCGTCGACAAGGGCGACCGCGTCACTATCTATTTGCCGATGATCCCTGAGGCGGCTTACGCCATGCTTGCCTGCACGCGGATCGGCGCCGTCCACTCCGTGGTGTTCGGCGGCTTCTCCCCGGATTCGCTGATCGGCCGCATCGCCGACTGCAAGTCGAAGCTCGTCATCACCGCCGATGAGGGGTTGCGCGGCGGCAAGAAGATCAAGCTGAAGCACAATACCGACGAGGCCCTGACCAAGTCTCTCGGTGAGGAGAAGGTGGTCGTCATCCGGCGCACGGGCGGCGAATGCGCCATGCATGCGGGCCGCGATTTCTGGTACCACGAGCTTGCCGCCAAGGCGTCGGAGGACTGCCCGCCGGTGGAGATGGCGGCGGAGGATCCGCTGTTCATCCTCTACACGTCAGGCTCGACCGGAACGCCCAAAGGGGTGCTGCACACCTCCGGCGGCTATCTCGTCTACGCCGCCATGACGCATCAATATGTCTTCGATTATCACGATGGCGACGTCTATTGGTGCACGGCGGATGTGGGCTGGGTCACCGGCCACTCTTATATCGTCTACGGCCCGCTCGCCAACGGCGCGACCACGCTGATGTTCGAGGGCGTGCCGAACTACCCCGACGCCTCGCGCCTCTGGCAGGTGATCGACAAGCACGGAGTCAACATCTTCTATACCGCGCCGACGGCGATCAGGGCGCTGATGGGCGCGGGCGACGACTACGTCACGCGTACCAGCCGGGATTCGCTTCGCCTCCTCGGCAGCGTCGGCGAGCCGATCAACCCGGAAGCCTGGGAGTGGTACTACCGCGTGGTCGGCGAGGAGCGCTGCCCTGTCGTCGATACTTGGTGGCAGACGGAGACCGGAGGCATTCTGATCACGCCGCTGCCGGGCGCCACCAAGCTCAAGCCGGGCTCGGCGACGCTGCCCTTTTTCGGCGTTAGCCCCGCGGTCGTCGACGGCGATGGGAACGTGCTGGAGGGCGCAGCGTCCGGCAATCTCGTCATCCTCGATGCTTGGCCCGGGATGATGCGCACCGTCTATGGCGACCACAAGCGATTCGCTGACACCTATTTCTCCACCTACAAGGGCAAATATTTCACCGGGGACGGCTGCCGCCGCGACGCCGACGGTTATTACTGGATCACCGGCCGGGTCGACGACGTGATCAATGTCGCCGGCCACCGCATGGGCACCGCCGAGGTGGAGTCCGCGCTCGTCTCCCACCCCAAAATCTCGGAGGCTGCCGTTGTCGGCTATCCCCACGACGTCAAGGGCCAGGGTATCTATTGCTATGTCACGCTGATGGCCGGGGAGGCTGAGTCGGACGCGTTCAAGATCGAGCTACGCGATTGGGTCCGCAAGGAGATTGGCCCGATCGCCTCGCCAGATCTCATTCAGTTCGCGCCAGGATTGCCGAAAACCCGCTCCGGCAAGATCATGCGGCGCATCCTGCGCAAGATCGCCGAGGACGATTTCGGCAATCTCGGCGATATTTCGACGCTGGCCGATCCTGCCGTGGTTGCCGACCTCATCGAAAAGCGCCAAAACCGCGGGACAACCTAGTCGAGGGAGTATGGGGTCCAGACCGGGCCGCTCAACAAGGGGGGAAATATCCTCATGACATGGCTCAAATGGGTGCTGATCGCTCTCGGCATCGTTGTCGTGCTCGTGATCGCCATCATCGCCGCGCTCGGCCTATTGACCTCAGGTGGAGGGAAGGAAGTCCGGCACATTTCGGTCGGCCAACGGACGATCAGCGTCTCGCACTACAAGGACATGACACAGGAGTCTATCGCGGATGGCGTGAAGATCGTCGCGGACGGCCACGTCATCACCGCGACCCCCGATGCGATCACCCTCGACGGCAAGACGCAAGAGTTCGACCCGAGCCAGGACGTCGAAATCAGTATCGATGAAAAGGGCGGTGTCGAGGCCAAGGCGATGACCCCCGCGGCGCCGGGACCCGATGCAGCGAGCCCGGACGCAGGCGGTTCCGACGACGCGCCTCCCGAATGAGAACGGGCGCGGGCCTCACTCAAGGTCTTTGTCTTTGAGGTATGATCTTATCCGAAAAATCTGCAACTTTTCGGAATCATGCTCTAGGACGCCGTGGCGCGGGTCATCTGGCTAAGCAGCGACTCCCAGGCCGCTTTCGCGTCGTGGCTGAAACGAGCATCGAGCGACTGCTCCAAGGTCCACACCCAAGCGCGCCGGAAGGTCGCATAGTGGTTGGGCTTGATGCCGTCTTGACGCTGGCGGGTGCCGAGCAGCTTGAGAATGGGCTGAAGCCCCTGCAGCCGGTCGAGTGAGATGACGGCGATCTTCAGCGCACCCATGAATTTGCGCCGCTGCGCCCGGGTCGGGGCCTCGAACACGGCACGCAGCGAGGGATTGAGATCGATCGATTTGAGGTAGAACAACCGCGCCACGAGATCGGCGGCGGGCTCGATACGGGCGAAGGTCTCACGGATCAGGCGCTTTTGCTCAGTTGTGAGCGAGGTGCCGGTGTAATCGAGGGGCTCAGGCGGCGGGGCTAGGAGGGTCAGAGACATGGCATTGCTCGCATGACTGAAACTCCCCTGAGGATGCCGCAGCAGCCTTGACGAACCGTTAAGGTAACCGAGCGGGTAACCAGTCGCGCGGCGCGCGGGCTGCGGGGCGTCTCGAAGGATGGCCGGCCGGCTCTGGCTCAACCCACCTCACTCCTTGTGGCGCGGGCTGCGACGCCCAACATATTTGCGGTCGGCGTGAGCGACAGCGGTCGCCGCGTCCATTGGGAGGCCAATTTCCATGGGTTATTTTCGCACTGCCATCCTGCTCGCGGCGCTGACCGCGCTGTTCATGGGCATCGGCTATTTGATCGGCGGCCAGTCGGGCATGGTCATAGCCTTTCTCGTCGCGGCGGCGATGAACCTATTTGCCTATTGGAATTCGGACAAGATGGTGCTGTCCATGTACGGCGCGCGCGAGGTGGACGAGCGCGCGGCGCCCGAGCTTTACGGGCTCGTGCGGCAGCTGGCACGAGAGGCGGAGCTGCCGATGCCGCGGGTCTACATCATGGACAATGCGCAGCCCAATGCCTTCGCCACGGGGCGCAACCCCGGGCATGCCGCCGTCGCGGTCACGACCGGACTGGTGCAGAGGCTAAACAAGGAGGAGCTCGCTGGCGTGCTGGCGCACGAGCTCGGACATATCAAGCACCGCGATACACTCACCATGACCATCACCGCGACGCTCGCCGGCGCCATCTCGATGCTCGCCAATTTCGGCTTCTATTTCGGCGGCAATCGCAACAACAACGGCGTGGGGCCGATCGGCGGCCTCATGCTGCTCATCCTTGGGCCGCTTGCCGCGGGCCTGGTGCAAATGGGGATCAGCCGCGGGCGCGAATATGAAGCGGACCGCATCGGCGCCAAGATCAGCAAGCGCCCCCTGTCGCTTGCCTCCGCCTTGCGCAAGATCGCTGGCGCCGCGGAGCAGATCCCCAATCCGACCGCCGAGCGCAATCCGGCATCGGCTCACCTCTTCATCATCAACCCGCTCTCGGGCACAAGGCTGGACAATCTCTTCTCGACGCATCCTAATGTGGAGAACCGCATCGAGCGGCTGAACGAGATGGCGAGGACGACGGGGCAGAGCGCAGGGGTGGAAGATTTCACGGAAACAGCCCGCACGCCCGGACCCTGGTCGTCGCCGCAAGCGTCAGGCTCGCGCCGGCGCGGTCCCTGGGACGGAAACTAGAGCCCGGCGGCACGCCCGATGACCTCTGACAAAGAGACGCGCGATTCGCCCGCCGCGCGTGCGGCCCAGGCCGGACTCCCGGCGCGGCGAGCAGCGGTGGAGTTGCTCATCGCAGTGCTCGACAAGAAACAGCCCCTCGATGAAATCTTGAGCCGCTCGCTGGCCACCGGCTGGATGCTCGACCTGCCGCCGCGCGACCGCGCGCTCACGCGCGCCATCGTGGCGACTAGCCTAAGGCGTCGCGGAGAGATCGATCATGTGCTCGGCAAGCTTCTTGAACGTGGGCTGC
>Ga0315275_10001705_pt1 | contig 19501 bp, 20 predicted proteins | sample YL17G03_0_MG_FD_205557 | JGI IMG/M metagenome (GOLD analysis project Ga0315275, IMG submission 205557) | Sediment microbial communities from Yellowstone Lake, YNP, Wyoming, USA - YL17G03_0 | ecosystem: Environmental > Aquatic > Freshwater > Lake > Sediment | place: USA: Wyoming | collected...
TCAATAATGAGAATTATTTCTCTGCCATCTTCTTTTGTATTTGCAATGATTGAATTAAGGTTATTGTCTTGCTCATTTTCTCTGACATAAATGTTGACGTCTTTTTTGTTTATGCTGTGCCAATTTATGAAGAGAATCTCATCCTCTCCTATTTTTCTATCTTCCAAATCCTCGAAATAAGAGCATTGTAGTAGCCTATCATCCTCATAGTATTTTTCTAATTTCTCTTTGCTCTGTTCATGCAACATTCTTACAGAAACCCAGACAAATGAAAATTTCTTGTTGTCTTTTCTGCCATTTACTAATTCTTTTAACAATTCAGAAACCATGACTGTTTTTCCAGAGCCGGTTGGTGATTGAAATATAACAACTCCACTCTCATGACTACGCAAGACGTTTTCTACTTTCGATTTAAGATTATCTACTGCTCTTCTTTGATAATCTCGTAATGCTATCATTTGAAAATCCTCTTGTATACATTTAATATGACTGCAGGTATTGGCTTCAATTCCACTAAATCCTTGACATCCTCGAACTCATCTTCTCTTGCGCTTTCATCAAGAGAGAACACATATACAATAAACTGCTTCTTCATTTTTTTTGCTTCGTTCTTGAAAGGCTCAATGCCGTCATCATCGTAAATAATCCCTAATAGCTTATCTTGACTATTGTTGAATATCTTGAATTTATGGCCTTCCTTAACTCCATCAAAACAATCTTCCTTCAGACAAAGCATCTCTGTGGATTTATCAACCATTTTTCTTTTGTTTCTATCGGAAGATCCAGCATCAACAAAATCAGTTTTGAAATATTTTAGATTTCCCGGCATATTTTTAACTAATTTGCCTTTTGATTCTTTTTCTAAATTCTGGATCACTTTCTTTACACGAGGGTAACAAATATCTATAGCAATCTTTAATCCGCTGCCGTTGTTGTCTTGATTATCAGTACATAGAATAAATTTCCTGTTGCCACTGTCTTCATTATTAATTTCAAGAACCGCATGACCAGTCGTTCCAGAACCAGCAAAAAAATCAAGTATTACACTTCCTCCTTTTTTAGTTGTAGATAAATTAATACATTTTTTAATTAAATCGGGAGATTTTGGAAAATCGAACAATGGTCTGCCGAATAATTTATTTAGAATTTCTTTGCCATTTTCATTATTAATATTTTTATCTAACCACAAGGCCTTTTCTTTTGTAGTAGCAAGTTCTCCATTTTTAATGAGACGATCTTTTCTATATACGCGATAAGCTCCTGTCGATACCTTTTTTCCTATTAGTTCATTAATATTCTGTTCTACTTTCTCTTTCCCCCAAGTCCAGCATCCATCTTCACTCTTTGAGTTCCTAGGATAAACTGCTACAAAATCATTGCCCTGAGTTAAACTTACTTTACTTGTTTTAACATTCATATACAATGGATAAAATAGATTCGGTCTATTTTTTCTATTAAAAACTGGATTTCTATTTCTTAATTCAAGTTCTCTATATTTGCCTTTTGCATCTTGCTTATCATACTCTAAAATCATCTCTTCAGATTTAGTCACTTCATGTATGCCAGCAGAACCAAACTTTTTTGCATACACGAGAATATATTCGTGCGTCTTAGCGAAATATTTATCTAAAGTTCGGCCTCTAGGGTTTAGCTGAACTATTAAATTTGCTACAAAATTTTCTTCACCAAAAATACTGTCACATAAAAGTTTAAGTTGGAACAGTTCATTATCATCTATAGAGATAAAAATAACTCCCGAATTTTTCAATAAATTATGTGCTAATTTTAATCTTTTTTCTAGAAATGAAAGCCATTTACTGTGTCTGTAAGGATCTTCACGATCTACAATGTTATCATTATATACAAATCCTTCATTTCCAGTATTATACGGCGGATCAATATAGATAACATCTATCTTTCCTTTGTGTGTATAATTCAGAACAGAAAGAGCATGATAATTATCTCCTTCAATAAGAATATGGTTAGGTTTTTCTTTATCTGTTACTATTTCCTTGCTTTTGTCTTCTACAAGAACAGGGAGTTTTTCTTTGCATAGTAAAGCTACTTGCTCCAGTTTGTCTTCCCAAACTAGGCCATACTTCTTTCTCTTCTCAACTTTCTTTAGTTCTCTGACTAATTCTTCCTTTGACCAGTTTGGGTAATCTTTCTTTGCCATGTTTAATCACTTTTAATCGACAATTGTTCAGCTTGATTGTTTAAAAACTCTATCAAATTTTTAATAGACTTAAGACAGTTATTTTTTATTACAGAACCAGCAAAATCAATTTTGTTCAAATGTATGTATTTATTTCTAATATCTCTAATCTCATCTAAAAGTTTCCAATTTGCCTCAGAAAGAACATTTAAATCTTTCAATAATTTCAATCTGCTATCTTGACTTCCTAATTTTTTGTTATGCTTAATTATTTCATCAATTCCATTTTCAGAAATGTATCTCTCTAATAAATAGTAAGTTAAAAATTCAGAAATTGTTGCAGAAATAGCAATTGTAGATAACCATTCTCCATTTACATAATGATTAGAAGCCTCTTTTAATCTATCCATAACCCACTCTGGAACAATTATTTTAATTGCTGGTAAGTCCTTGATATTTTCTAACTTTTGTTCTGGTTTCTGGGTTGATTTTGTTCCGATTGCTCCTAACCATTTATTTAATAATTCAGTCTTATTTTCTTCTGTTAATGTTGAGAAATTTGATAGTATTTCATTAGGTAAATCATTCCAATAAAACCAAACTTGATCTTGTTTCATATTATCTCCCATCTTTCCTTTCATTCTTTCTTGGCGTATTCCAATAAGGGCTTTTGCATTTAGGGCAGACTTTTGGCTCTTCAATAGTCGTTTCTCGAGGAACCCATTTATGCCCGCATCTTTCACAAACATAGCCTTCTAATTTAATCTTTCCCATATTGAATAGTTATATTCTCTTTAGTATATAAGTTTTACTATCTTACTAACCGAAAGGTTTAAATACTTAATAGTATATTACTAATAGGTATATAGGTAATGATTATGGAACAACCACAACCTTTCAGAAAAAAGAAAAGAGTATCAGATAAAAACCTTTCTCTTAGTCGCAAGATTAGAGGATATGCTATTTTAGCAAAGGGAGATATGCCAATAGCAGTAAGCGAAGAAGAGTTTTTAATTCCCTCTCAAAGCTCTGATAAAAAGTATAAAGTAACTAATATTTCTGGATGGAATTGCGAATGTCAAGACTTTCAGAGTAGGCATACTGACTGTAAGCATATTCATGCTATTAAGTTCTGGATTAAATTAAGAGCAAAGCCAGAACTAGAAGAGTTGGAAATAGATACCAACGAAGAGAAATGTATCTACTGCAATTCTCTTAACATTGTAAAAAATGGAGCAAGAAAAACAGCAATAGAGAACAAACAAAGATTCAAATGCAAAGATTGCAGTAAAAGATTTGTTCTTGATCCTGTAAAGAGAATTAAGGGCAACGGTAAAATTGTTACTCTAGCAATGGATTTATATTTCAAAGGATTATCACTAAGAGATATCTCTGATACGCTTTATCAGTTCTATAATTTGAGAGTGCATTTTGACACTATTAGAAGATGGATTAGCAAATATACTCAAATCATGGATAATTACACTAAAGATTTCAAGCCAGAATTAAGTGATAAATGGCACGTTGATGAACAGATGATTAAATCAAAGAAAGATTATATCTGGTGCTGGAATGTTTTAGACAGCGAAACAAGATTTTTAATTGCTAACAATGTAACAAGAGGAAGAGAGATTAAAGATGCAAGAGCAGTATTAAAAATAGCAAAGGAAAATATTAAAGAAAATCCTAAAGAGATTGTAACAGATGGCTTATGGTCTTATAACAAAGCTATAAGGAAAGAATTTGTCACAAAAAGAACAAGTCCAAATGCGGTTCTTCATTCCAGAAATGCAGGAATAGCAAAGAAACTTCTTAATAACAATATGGTTGAACGTTACCATAATGAGTTTAGAGAATTTGACAAAGTGAGAAGAGGGTTTAAGTCAGATGAGACCGCACAGCAATGGAGTGATGCATTTAGGCTTTATCACAATTTCATTAAGAAACACATGGCTCTGAATGGAGCAACACCTTCTCAAGTAGCCGAAATAGATATTGAGTTAGGAAGAAACAGATGGCTAAGCCTTCTAAAACAAAGTCTCAGTCACCCGAATACGACAAAAAAGGAGGTAATATTAAAATGACCCTTTAATACGACAGAGAGAGTTTTAGATAAGTTTTTAAATCAGCAATCATTCTCAAGTAAAAACAAAAAGGTGATTTTTATGGAAGACACAAGACAGATGATCTGCGAACACTGCAGAAACTCATTCCCTATTTCTGAGATTAAGTACATGCCGAAGGGAAGCACAAAAGTTGCACTATGCAATGGGTGCAGGGAAAAACAAAGAACTTTGGAGCCCCCGTCAAGGAAGCAGGTGCCAAACAAGAAGCCGTACCTGTGCCAGAGATGCAGCTACAAGTTCAGGTTCAACCCGAACAGCGTAAGCAACATGAGATGCCCGTACTGCGGCAAAGCTGACCAGGTTGTAGAGCTTGAAGAGGCTTCTGCTGACAAGCTTGTCAAAAACTCTTAATTTTTCTTTTTTAGAATTATATTTTTTAATTCTTTATCTAATTCATGTATAGTGACGTGAGACTTTTCTTTAGGCGCATCGCTGTCGTCCTTAAGGAAGTCTTCAAGGTATGAATCGAGTGTAACAATATTCTGAACAATCTCCTTTTCCCTGCCTGCTGATTTAAGCGTGATTATCTCATTGATTTTTTTGTAAACAGGAGAAGGAAGCACCTTCTTCATGCCTTCTAGAGCTTCAGTAAATATTATTGGGGGGACTGTCTTTTTGTGCACAACCCATTTTGCATTAACCAAGCCCCTATACGCATACAAATATTTCTTGTAAGTCGCTTCATTGCCTGACTTCAGGTATTTCAGATAATTCTGCCTGCACATTGACTTGTAGTGATGGTAAAGCGAGATATGGTTGAAATTCTTGACTGCAAACTCCCTGAAAACCTTGTTCTGCTTCCCGTAATAAACAATGTCTGAGACAAGCCATTCAATTGTTGTTGGGTTTGATGATGAAAGCATTTTTGCAAACTTGAAAACATCAAAACCTACAAAATCAATAAGCGCGCCGCTGGCTGAATCAATTCGCTCGCATTTTTCATTAAAATATGCTTCAATAACATCTGCCTGCTTGTTTATTGTTACGTAGTCCTCAACAGGCCTCGCATAGACAAACCTGACATCATAGTCAGAATCATTGCTTGACATTCTCCAAGCCCTGCTTCCATTTTCAACTGCAAACAATATCCTGATTTTCTTTTCTTTTTCAAGCTGTCTGCAAAGCTCCTCTATCTTTTCATTCATATCAGTTATACAGAATTGTTATACTTTTAAGCTTTGTCAAATCCAGTATACTTTTGAGTATATTATACACCACAATATAAATGTTTAAATACTAAAAATTCCTACCCCCTCGTATGAGTATTGAGTCGATACTAATTGACGGAAAGTTGAATCCTGAGAATCCACTTGTGAAGTTTGTCAAAAAAACGAACATCCCTCTATATGAAGGCATGACTACATATGATGCTCCTAAGCCCGAGCCTAGGCCAAAGAACGAATATGTCGAGCAAACAAAGGCAGCTTACTACAAATAATTAATTCTGCTAAATTTAAATATTCAATAACTATTCACAAGACTGTGGCACTAACAGACGAAGAGTTTGCAAAACAAAGAAAGAATCTGCTTGAAGATATGCTTAAGCATGCAGATCCTCGAAAAGTTGTAACTAAGGTTATTTATTTTACAAACAATGATGTTCCTGAATTTTTGAAGAGGTTAGAAAAAGCAGAGCAGGAATCAAGGAAAAGCAAACGTATGATTGGCGAGTATTCTGCGGTGCCTTATTACAAATAGTTGTTTCTAAAAAAATCAAACAAAAAAGAACTAATTACTCTTTCTTTGCAGCCGAGTGCAGAACAACTACATTCTGCGCCTGAATGCCTTTATCAGTTTCAACAGGGTCAAACGAAACTCTGTCATTGTCCTGCAGAACTGCTCCGCCCTGGACAGCTGACTTGTGGACAAAATATTCTGTGCCGTCTTCTGCTGTTATGAAGCCAAAGCCTTTTGTCCTGTTGAACCATTTTACATTTCCTTCCATTTTTTCACCTTTAGGTATTTTTATGATAGAAAACTGCCTCTGTTTTTAAAGCTTGGGGCAAATTCACAAGTTTAATAAACAAAAAGAGCTAAAAACTGTAAAATGGACAATAAAAAGCTTGGAGTCATTATTCTTATTGCAGGATTTGTAATTGCATCAATAATCTTTGGAGTAAAGATAAACCACGACATTGTTGTCAGCAAGATTGTCAGCCAGGAGGGCACGTGCTTTTTGAAAGACGGCACCTGCCTGCATGAAGACAAGAACTTGTTGTTTTACATAATTGGATGGGTTTTCTCTGCAGCAATCATTGCCCTTGGCATTTATCTTATTTTGTTTGAAAAGTCGCAGAAAGCGATAATATCTACATTGGAAAAGCAGAAGCAGATTCTTGGAGAAGATGAAAAGTTTGATATTCTTTTGAAAGGGCTTAATGTTGATGAGAAGAAAGTAATCAAGGCAGTAAGGGAGCAGGACGGAATAACGCAGCAGACACTAAGGCTGAGAACTGACCTTCACAAATCAAAGCTCAGCATAGTTCTTGACTCTCTTGAAAGCAAAGAGCTGATTAAAAGAGTGCCTAAAGGAAAAACAAACCAGGTTTTTCTTAAAGCGAAGATATAATTTATTTCTTTTTAATAATCAAATACTCCTTGCCTTCTGCGCCGCAGAGATTTCCCATAAGATTGTGCTTTGCAAGCTTTTCAGAAACATCTTTAAGATAAGCTCCAACAGATTGCTCATTGAGCGTGTATTCCATTAATTAAGATGAAAAACAGAGCCATATAACTCTTTCCAAATTTTTACCCCCAGTTAGTAGAAATTTAGATTTATATAGAGGTGCGGCTATGCCTTTGGTATGGACATAATTTACTGGATTTTGCTGATGTGCCTTCTTGACTCACTATTGGGCTTAGTCGGAGTAGTCACATTATGGATGAGCGCCAAAAAGCTCAAAACAATTATCTTCATACTTGTTGCATTCTCAGCAGGAGCTCTGCTTGGAGGAGGATTTTTCCACTTGTTTGCAGAAGCGCTGCAGAATCTTGAGATAATGACTGCAATGTACCTTATGATTGCTGGGTTTATTGCATTCTTTGTGCTTGAAAAGGCATTGTTCTGGCACCACTGCCATAAAGGAGTGTGCGATGTTCATCCATTCTCATACTTGATACTTATAGGCGATTCACTGCACAACTTTATTGACGGGCTTGTTATTGCTGCAAGCTTCTTTGTCAGTGCCCCGTTTGGAATAATCACAACAATTATGATTATACTGCACGAAGTGCCTCAGGAGCTTGGCAACTTTGGCATTCTTATCCATGGCGGCTTCAATAAAATGAAGGCGCTTTTCTATAACTTCTTTGCGCAGCTGACATGCATTATTGGAGGAGTTGTTGGATTTTTTGCAGCAGGTGCTGCAGGATTCACAGAATACCTTATTCCAATTGCAGCAGGCGGGTTCATCTATATTGCAGCATCTGACTTGATACCTGAGCTGCATAATGAAAAAGTCCTCAAGAAATCAATAGTTTCTTTTGTCGTTTTCCTTCTAGGGCTTGGATTTATGATTCTTACAAAAATTTTGTTTGAATGACTATTTTGTCTCTTTCTTCCTGTAGAAATATGCCACAAATGATGCTGCGGTTGCCCCAAGCAGATTAAATACAATGTCAAATGCATTATTCATATAATCCCCAACCTGAGGCCCTGCATTCATAAAAATAACTGCCAGAAGCTCGACAAGCTCAATAACTGCGCCTGCGCCAAGGGTAAAGATTACGAGAATAAATGCAAAAGCAAATGGCCTTTTGTTTTTTATAATTTTGAAGTACGGGCTCAGCATGCTGTATGAAATAAGAAGCATTACAAAGCCTCCAAAGAAGTGGACAAAATTATCGTACTTAAATATCCAGAAATAATGGTCATACAGCCTTATTCCGCCAAGATACCAGCTTCCCCCGAGAAGATGGAAAAAGCCAAGCAGAGCCAGGCCAAACAAAACGCTTTTTGAAAGATGGAACTTCTCATAGTTTATGTTCACAAACAAAATCAAAGCAACAACAATAATGGCATAGTAAAAGAACTCAAAATTCCCGTGCAGTACTGCGTTCAGCAGGAAAAAAGCAACATACAAAAATGAAAAAACCAGGAGCAGATTGATTTCAAGCTTTGAGTGAAGCTGTTTTTCCATTTTATTTTATTGTCACCGGATTTTCCTTCAAAATCCGTTTGGCGATTGCCAGCTTTCTTTTGCTCTCTGCATAAACCTTGAAAATCTTCTCGCCTTTCTCAACATTCTCGTGCTCGTGCTTGTACAAGTATATTCCTGCGCCTTTTTCAACAGGAGCTCCTGCAAACCTTGCAATAAGATTTATTTTTTTGTTGTTTATCTCAGCAATCTGTCCTGACTTTGGTGCGCTGTACACAAAATTGAATTTTCCAAGCGGGATTTTGTCAACATCTGCGATATTCTTTCCCTGAGCCTCAACAATCTCGCAGAATTTTTTGTATGCTTTGCCTGAATCAAGAATCTCTTTAGCTATATCATATCCTTTTCCAGGCTTTGCCTTGCCCCCCATCTGAAGAAGCATTCCTGACATCATAACTGATTTTTCCATCAAATCCTTTGGCGCCCTGGGATGCCCTGTGAGTATCCATAAAATGTCTCTTGCTTCAAGAGCAGGGCCTATGCCGTTGCCAATTGGCTGCGAACCGTCTGTAATTATGATTTTGATGTCGAGGCCAAACTGCTTTGCAACTGCATAAAATTTATTTTTCAGTCTCTCTGCCTTTTCCCTTGTTTTTATTTTGGCATCAGGCGCAACTGGAATATCAATCAAAATCTTTGTTGCCCCTACGCTTAATTTCTTGGCAAGAATGCTTGCAATAAGATTTCCTTCTGCATCAAGCGACAAGGGATGCTCAATCTTTATGATATTGTCATCTGCAGGCGCAAGATTCAAAGCCCCTCCCCAAACCATGCATCCATCGAGCTTTTCAACAATCTTTTTCATCCTGTCAATCGGGATTGTGACATTGCAGAAAACCTCAACTGTGTCTGCGGTGCCTGCAGGGCTTGTTATGCTCCTCGATGAGGTTTTTGGGATTGCCAAGCCTGCTGCTGCAACTATCGGCACAATTATAGGCGTTGTCCTGTTTCCAGGTATTCCGCCAATGCAGTGCTTGTCCATTACAGGCTTTCTTTTCAGCTTCAAAACCTGCCCTGTCTCAACCATTGCCCTTGTAAGATATTCTGTCTCTTTCAAGGACATGCCGCGCATATATGACGCAGCTATAAAATAAGTAAGTTCAATGTCTGTAAGCTTGTTATTGGCAATATCACTTATTATTGTGTAAATCTGCTCATAGTTCAGAGGCACCCCATTTAGCTTTTGTTTTATGAATTTTACAGAAACTGGAGTCGGCATCGGGGTTACATTCACTTTGTCTATTTTTCTTGTTCCGAGCTTGCCGAACGTCTCATAGTACAAGCCGGCTGTGCCAGGCTCAACAAGAGAGTCTGTTCTTGCAACATCTACAATCGCAACAATCTTTTTTTTGCCTTTTGAAATCTCAACCCTGTCAGTAGGCCAGACATCAAGGAGCTTGGCATCGTCAATGTTAAGTATGCAGACATAAAATGAGCCTGCTTTTATCAAAATATTCTTGCTCTTAAGCTCCATGGTTTGCCTCTCTCAAAAGCTCAACTATGAATAAAAGCAGCGTTAGCGCAAGAGGGCCTATGAATATCCCAATAAAGCCGAACATGGCGATTCCGCCTATTATTCCTGTGAATACAACAAGAGGATGTGCTTTTGTTTTCCCGCTGATAAGCTTAGGCCTGAGCAGGTTGTCAATTGTGCTTACAACAAGAAGTCCATAGATAAAAAGCAAGACTCCCTTGAATGCCAAAGGCATCTGGTTGTTTATCACTCCTGACAAAATCAAATATAACGAAGCTGGCACCCAGACTATTCCTGTTCCTATCGGAATCATTGCAAAGAATGCCATAATGATTCCCCAGAATACAGGCGAGTTCAATCCCAGAGCCCAAAAGCCAAGCCCTCCAACAAATCCCTGTATCAAAGATGTCAGGAAAATACCGTAGAGTATTGCATAGATTGTGCCTTTTGTTGTTGCTATAAGCTTTTCTTTGTGCTTTTGGTCAAGAGGAAGTATATTCTTGAAAGCATCTGAAATCTGCGCGCCGTCTTTCAAAAGATAATAAAGGAAGAATATGAAAATGAAAAGGTCAACAATCCTTCCAGGGATTGTAAGTATAAAGCTTGAGCCGTATTCAAGCAGATATTTGTTTATCCTTTCGCCTGCCTGCTGCAGATAGTATTTTATCTGCGGGTCAGAAATATACTCCTGCACCTGTTTTGCAAATCCGCATATTGCGCCTTCTGTGCACTTTACATCAAATCCGCCATAGGAAAGTTTTTTTGCCTCAAGATAAGCAGAGTATGCTTCTTTTGCAAATGAATTAAGCAAAAAGCCTGCAGGCACTCCGATAAGCAGGATAAAGAAAATAACAACCAGCAGCGAACAGATTGATTTGTTCTTGATTTTCTTGTTAAGCTTTGAATACAAAGGATAAATCAGCAAAGCAACTATTATGCTGCCAATAATTGGAAGTATGAATGGAAGGACAAGCCTGTATGAAAAATAGAGCATTAAAGCGCCCGCTATCAAAAAAAGATAAAGCTGTATTTTTTTTTCCATTTTTCCTCTTTTAATATTGGTGGGCCCGCCCGGACTCGCACCGGGGACCCTCACCCTGTCAAGGTGATGTCATAGCTGCTAGACCACAGGCCCTTATGCTTAAATGTTTGAGTTTTGGTATAAAAAGGTTTTGATAAAGCAAAGAATAGAAAAAATAAAATGAAGAAAAAATTTACATATCCATTCCAGGGCCTGCGCCTGGAGGCATCTGTGGCATTCCGCCGCCTCCTTTTGAGCCGCCCTGTATGACATCATCGATTCTCAAAATCATTACAGCAACTTCAGATGCTGACTTTATTGCCTGAGTCTTTATTTTCAAAGGCTCGATTACTCCTTTCTTGAAAGCATCCATTGGCTTGCCTGTGAAGACATTCACGCCTGAAAACTTTGAGCCCTTGTTGTGCTCTGCCTTCAGCTCAGTCATTACATCAATTGGGTCAATTCCTGCATTCTCTGCAAGTGTCTTTGGAATTACTTCCATTGAATCAGCAAATGCCTTTATTGCAAGCTGCTCCCTGCCTGAGAACTGGTTTGCATATTTTCTCAATAATCTTGCAACCTCAATCTCTGTTGCTCCTGCGCCTGCAACAATCTTCTTGATTTTCAAAGCTGCAATCAGGTCTCCTACTGCGTCAGTAATTGCTCTTTTGATTTCCTCAACAACATGGTCTGTGCCGCCTCTTATGAAAAGGGTTACTGCCTTCGGATTCTTGCATTCCTCAACAAAAGTCATCTCTTCGTCACCTATCTTCTGCTCTCTGACGACTCCTGCAAAACCCAAGTCTGTTGCGGAAACATCCTCTAAAGTTGTCAATACTTTAGCACCAGTTGCCTTTGCAATCTTGCTCATGTCGCTTTTCTTTATTCTCCTGCATGCATAAATTCCTTTCTTTGCAAGGAAGTGCTGCGCCAAGTCATCAATGCCTTTCTGGCAGAAAAGAACATTTGCGCCAGTCTTTGCGATTTTCTCAACCATGTCCTTGAGCATTTTCTCTTCCTGGTCAAGGAATGCCTGCATCTGTGTAGGTGTGTTAATCTGGATTTTTGCGTCTGTCTCTGTGTTCTTTATCTCGATTGCTGTGTCAAGCAAAAGGATTTTTGCCTTCTCAACTTTCCTAGGCATTGAGTCATGAACTCTTTCCTTATCAAACACAACCCCTTTAATCAATGAAGAAGCATCAACACTTTCGCCGACTTTCTTTTCAATCTTTATGTTTTCAGGGTCAACTGTGCCGTCCTCGTCAACAATCTCAGTGACTGCCTTAACGCAAAGCTCTGCAAGCTTGTCTTTTGCAATCTCTGCACCTTTTCCAGTCATTGCAGTCATTGCAATGCTTTTCAATAAGTCTGTGTCCTTTATGGAAATAGGCTCTGCTATTGACTCAAGAATCTGCATTGCCTTTTCAGCGGCCATCTGGTAGCCTTTTGCAATAACAGTAGGATGGATTTTTTCATCAATCAATGTTTCTGCATTTTTCAGAAGCTCTCCTGCAATAATAACTGCTGTTGTTGTGCCATCGCCGACTTCATCTTCCTGTGTCTTGGCAACCTCAACAATCATCTTTGCGCCAGGATGCTCTATCTGCATCTCCTCAAGAATTGTGACTCCGTCATTTGTTATTATGATGTCGCCCAAAGCATCAACAATCATCTTGTCCATTCCCTTTGGCCCAAGAGTTGTCCTAACTGTGTCAGCAACAAGTTTTGCTGCCATTATGTTGCTTTTCTGCGCATCTTTTCCACTATATCTTTCTGTGCCTTCCGGCAATATAAAAATAGGCTGAACCTGTCTGCTCATATTAACATCCCCCCTAGATTTTTACATGAAAAGAAATTGCCAAGCTATATATAAAACTAACTTAGAACCCAAACAAGTGATATTTAAAGCTTACTATTCAAAAGTAATGGCTTTTGTCACGTTTTTGGGGTTAGTTTTTGCAGTTTTTTGGAACGAAGTTTAGGACAAATTATATAAACGATTTGTGTTTTAGAGAGGAAATGCCAAAAAAATGCATGATTTGCGGAAAACAGGCGCACTATATTATTAAAGGAACAAATGATGCATACTGCACAGAGTGCGCAAAGGATTGTTTTTCTGACTTAAGCTTTCTGCAGCAGGTTGAGCAGGATGCGCATGTCATCAAAAATCTTGTTGATTCTCGAAAGCCTTGAGCAGCTCAGTGTTTGAAAGGAATTCCTCCCGCTTTACATCCTCAAGAATGTAATGAACCTCCTTTGCCTTTAGCTTGAAATCCTTTTCGAGCTTTGCAATAAATGATTCTGCATCCTTGATTTTTTTGAAAACAAGCTCGGCAAGAAAGTCATATCCGTTGTTCACTTTGTACAAAGAATTCACTTCAAAAGATTTTTCCAAAAACAAAGCAAGCCTCTGCCTGTCCTCCTGCTCGACTGAAATGACAAGATAAGCCCTTGCAAAATAGCCAAGCTCCTCAAAATTCAGCAGCACTGTGTGCTTTTGTATTAATGGGTTTGATTTCTTAAGCTGGTCATGTATTGTTGTTACCGGTATGCCTGTCTGCGCAGACATTTTCTTCAGCTTCATTCTCGCATTTCTCCTTAGACATGATACTAACACCAGATATTTTGTTTTTATCACACTGCACCACCCCTGAAAGCTAATCGTTTAGGCTATCGTATATATGGGGAAGAAACTATTTAGTTCCGATTATTATTCTGTATAGACTGATATATACAAAAAATTTATATACCGCGAATGTAAGAAAACCGCAAAGGAGGTGTTTAATGAAAACAAATTACATTTTAGCGATATTAGCTGTTTCTATTTTGATTGCAGGATGCGCAACCCAAGTAACAATACAGTCTGGGGACAATGCACAGGATGACAGGCGCATGACAACAACGCAGGGCGAAGAATCAACTGCTTCAATTGAAGTAACTCCTGGATTGATTTTGCATACAGGAATCCACACTGACCAGAACAGGGGATTGTGGATTATCAATACAGACGGCACAGGCTTGCACAAAGTCCTAAGCGACTATGTTGATGCAAAATGGAGCCCTGACAACAAGCTTATTGCATACGTGCAGACTGACATGTGGATAATGAATGCAGACGGCTCTACAAAAGCAAAGGTTGGAAGAGCTGACCTTTGGCCAATTGGTGAATTTACATGGAGCGGCGACGGCAAATACATTGCATATGAGCAGAAAGGAGTTGCTGTTGTTAATGTTGCGCAGAAAGATGAAACACAGCTTGTTACTGAAGTAGGCGAGAAGATTTCAGGAGCAGCATGGTCTGACCTCGGAATGGTTGCATTTATTGAAGGCAAGAACATCAAGAAGATAAACGCAGACGGCAAACAGACTGAGCCAACATTGTGGCTTGAGCTGAAAGACCCTAAGGCGCTAAAGGCTTCGCCTAACATGGCAATGCTTTCGTTCAGCGACTCAGGTGCATTCTGGATTGCAAAGGACGAGAAAAACACAGATGAATTGACTCAGGTTTCAGGAACTGTTGTAACAAACTATGCATGGAGCCCTGACAGCAAAAGAATCATCTATGAATCTGGCGGAAAAGTGCACATCTATGACACCGAAGCAAAAACAGAAGTTGCTTCATTCGCAGCACATAACGAGGACAGGTTCACATGGAGCAAGGATTCCCAGTGGATTTTGTTCACCCAGAAAAAAACAGGCGCTGCAGAGAACATCTGGATTGTGAATGCAAAAGGCGCAGGCTTGAAGCAGTTCACAGACTGCCCAACAGCATGCGACAGGCCGGACTGGAGCCATTAATTAACGGGCTTTTAGCCCTTTTTTATTTTTTTTATTTCTTATATTCTCGGAAAAGGTTATATACTTCTTATGAATCTATAGCCTAAAAGGGGTTCTAGTTGGGGGCTAAAATGAGAGAATTAAAGCTTGAAGAACTAACTGAATTGTTCAGCAAGCCGCTTACAGAAAGGCTTGAGTTTGAAGGAAGAGTTTATGCACATTATAAATCAAAGAGAATGAATCATGATTGGTTTTTTAAGTATGAAGGAGAAGCATCTATCGAGCCTGATGTAACAGAACTAAGATGTTATCGTCTTAAAAGCAGAGACGGCAAAACAGAATTCAGATTCCACGCAACAGATAATTTCAAGTTTGTGCCTAAGAAAAATGAAATCTTAGATAGACAGCCTGACAAGACCCTGTCATACATTGTTATACCAATTGATATTGCACGAGAAGCAGTAGTTGTTATTGAAAAGATAAATTATATAAAGTATTGATTATTTTTTCTTTTTCTCTTTAATGTAAGGAAATCTCATATATTTTTTGCAGTTCATGCAGTAATAAACAACCTTTCCCTTGTTAGTCCTGACCCTTAGATTAACGCCCGGCTTTAGGTAAGAATTGCAGTGCTTGCAGAACTTTCTTTTCAAAGCAGGAGGAATCTTGACATTATACTTCATTGCAATCTTTCTTGCCATTGCAACATAGTCGTTTGCCAGCTCCAAATCTGCTGCTTTTTCAGCTTCTGCAAACAAAACCTTGATTCTTTCAAGCGCAATATCCTGCTCTTCTTTTGATTTCATGGGTTTGCTTAGTTTGGCTTGGTATTTAATGGTTTCCATCGCAATTTATATAAACTGAGCTAGAAATCCTTATTCAAGAGGGGTACTTTTGGGCAAAATCATTCAGTTAGACAAAGAGTTGATTAACAAGATAGCTGCAGGCGAAGTAATTGAAAGGCCTGCTTCTGTTGTAAAAGAGCTTATTGAGAATTCTATTGATGCGGGAGCAAAGAACATTTCAATTGACATACGCGAAGGAGGCAAATCATTCATAAGTGTTGCAGATGACGGCGAGGGCATGTCTGTTGAAGATGCAAGGCTTTCGATTCTAAAGCACACTACAAGCAAAATAAAGACTGCTGATGACTTGTTCAAGATTTACACACTGGGATTCAGGGGAGAGGCTCTTTCTTCAATTGCAGCAATCTCAAACATGGAGCTGAGGACTAAAACAGATAGCTCGGCAATTGGAATCAAGCTTGACATACAGGCAGGGAATATTGTTGGGGAAAAAGAGACTGGATGCGCAAAAGGCACATCAATCATTGTTGCAGACTTGTTCTTCAACACACCTGGCAGAAAAAAACATCTTAAAGACATGGGGGTTGAGTTCAGGAATATTACAGAGGTTGTCACAAGATATGCTTTAGCTCATCCTGAAATGGGATTCAAGCTCACGCATAACGACAATTTGATTTTCCACAGCCCGCCGACAGAAGATTATCTTGGAACTGTTGTAAATATTTTTGGCAAGGAATTTGGAAAACAGCTGATTGACATCAAAGGCAAAACAGAGAATATTGAGATTTCAGGATTTGTCGGCATGCCGAGCCTGACAAGGGCAGACAAAAACTCAATCTACACATTTGTAAACGGCAGATTTGTCAGGAACAAGATTTTATCAGATGCAATTGTTGATGCATATCATACTCTGCTTGGCACACAAAGGTTTCCTGTTGCAATTTTAAAATTTAAGATAGATGCTGACAAGATTGATGTAAATGTCCATCCAACTAAAATCGAGATAAGGATTGAGAATGAGGCTAAAATCTATGAAGATATTTTTGATGCAGTAAAAAAGACTCTTGAAAGCCAGACTCTTGTGCCTAAAGCAGAGCCAAAAGAGGCTCAGGAAAGTTTTGCCGAGCCTGTAAAGAAGAAAAAAGAAAAAGTTTACAAGAACAAGCCGTTGGATAAAAAGTCTGCAAAACAAACAGAGATACAAATCGAGGAAATGCAGATTGAGGCTCCATCATATAATATTCTTGGCAAGATTCACAAGACATTCATAGTTGTTGAGACAAAACAAGGGATGAGGCTTGTAGACCAGCATGCTGCGCATGAAAGGATTTTGTACGAGCAGCTTTTGAATGAGTTCGGAAAGCAAGGTGTAAAGAAACAGCAGCTTCTTCAGCCAGTAAAGTTTGAGCTTTCGCCCGCGGATTTGCAGTTAATCAAAGATAATTCTGAAATCATAAGCCATTACGGGTTTGAGATTGAGGATTTTGGCAAAAACACAATTCTTGTAAGGACTTTGCCTTCAGTGCTTGGCAGGCAGCTGAACAAGGACATCCTTGTTGACTTGCTTGACGAGCTTAAGCAGAGCAAAATCAAAAACACAATTGACACAATAAAAGAAAAGATGCTCATAAGGATGGCGTGCAGGGCTGCTGAAAAAGCAGGAGACAGTCTTGAGCTTAATGAAATGAACATTCTGCTTGGTGATCTTGAAAAATGCAGGCAGCCTTACACCTGCCCCCATGGAAGGCCGACAATGGTTGATTACACAATAACTGATTTGGAAAAGAGCTTTAACAGGATAAGGAGCGAGAAGAACAAATGAATCTTGATGAAATAAGCCTTACTCCAGCAATGAAGCAGTACAGGAAAGTAAAAGAGCAGTATCCTGACTGTGTTATATTCTTTAGAATGGGTGATTTTTATGAAATGTTCTATGAAGATGCAAAGACTGCGTCAAAGGCGCTAAACATAACTTTAACAAAACGTTCAGGAGCTCCGCTTGCAGGAATTCCAATAAGAAATCTTGAAACTTACCTGAACAGGATGATTCAGCAGGGATTCAAAGTTGCGATTTGCGAGCAGCTTGAAGATCCAAGGAATGTAAAAGGAAGAGTTGTTGAGAGGGATGTTGTAAGGATTATAACTCCAGGAACTATAACAATTCCTGAGCTTCTTAATTCAAAGGCAAACAACTATCTTATGTCAGTCTTTAAGCCTGAAAAAGGGAACGTTGGGATTGCGCTGTCAGATATTTCAACAGGAGAGTTTAGTGCAACAGAAATCGAGACAGAGGAAGAGCTAAAGAATGAGCTTACAAGATTCAGCCCTTCTGAAATAATTGTTTCAGAAACCTCAGGATTGCAGTTTGAGATTTTCACAACAAAATTTGATGACCGGTTTTTCAGCTACAATAATGCTTACAAAGAATTAGTTCAGCACTTCAATGTTCTTAATCTTGAAGGCTATGGTTTTGAGCAAAAAGAAAATGCAGTAGTTGCTGCAGGCGCGCTTCTTAGATACCTTAATGAGACACAGAAAGGGAGCACAAAACAGGTAACAAAACTAACTTTGTTCAAGCCAACTAATTTTATGGTTTTGGATAAAAGCACAGTACGAAACCTGGAGCTTGTCTCAAACATCCGAGATGGAAGTGCTCGTGGAAGCCTTGTTGAGGCAATTGACAAGACATGCACAAGCATGGGCTCAAGAATGCTCAGAAAATGGATTCTGAATCCTTTGCTTGATGTAAAGCAGATTAATGAAAGGCTTGATGCAGTCGGTGAGCTTACTAGAAAGACTCTTGCAAGAGAAGAGCTTAAGGAGATTCTTACAAACTTTCAGGATGTTGAAAGGATTATTACAAAAATAAGCAACAATACTGCAAATGCCCGAGATTTGGTTGCACTGAAAGAATCTTTGCTGAAAGTCCCAAAAATAAAGTTCCAGATTAAAGATTTTAAATCATCTATATTCAAAAAAATAATGCAGATGCATGAGCTTGACCAAGAAATCAAGCTGATTGAAGGTGCGATAAAAGAAAGCCCGAGCGCGAAAATCACTGAAGGAGGAATGATTAAGAAAGGGTACAGCAAAGAGCTTGATGATTTGAGGGAGATTTCTCACGGAGGAAAAGAGTGGGTGGCAAAGCTTGAGGCTCAGGAAAGGGAAATCACAGGGATTAATACTTTAAGAGTTGGATTCAACGGTGCGCACGGATATTATGTCGAAGTTTCAAAAAAATATGCGAATGCTGTGCCTGCGTCATACATAAGGAAACAAACTCTTGTTAATGCTGAGCGTTACATAACTCCTGAGCTCAAAGAAAAAGAAATTGCAATTCTTGGCGCAGAGGACAAGATAAATATTCTTGAGTATGAAGTTTTCCAGGAGATTGCAAAGAAAGTTTCTGAACGCATCAAGGAGATTCAAGAAATAGGAACCAATGTTTCAATGCTGGATGTTCTTATCTCGTTTGCAGTTTCTGCTGTTTCGCACAACTACACCAAGCCTGAGATTACTGAAGAACTTGTTATTGAGCTGAAAAATGCAAGGCATCCTGTTATTGAGATTTTGCAGAAAGAAGCGTACATTCCAAATGATGTTAAGCTTGATGTTAAAGAAAGGCTGCTCATCATAACTGGGCCTAACATGGCAGGAAAATCATGCTACATGAGACAGATTGCACTGATTCAATTATTATCTCAGACTGGAAGCTTTGTGCCTGCTGAAAAAGCAAAGATAGGAATTGTTGACAGGATTTTCACAAGAGTCGGGGCGTATGATGACATTGCAATGGGGCAGAGCACTTTCATGGTTGAGATGACTGAGACTGCAAATATTTTAAACAATGCAACTGAAAGGAGTTTGGTTATTCTTGATGAGATTGGAAGGGGGACATCAACCTATGACGGCATATCGATTGCATGGGGTGTTGCTGAATATATTTATGAAAGAGTTCATGCAAGAACATTGTTTGCAACACATT
>Ga0315275_10001706_pt1 | contig 19498 bp, 20 predicted proteins | sample YL17G03_0_MG_FD_205557 | JGI IMG/M metagenome (GOLD analysis project Ga0315275, IMG submission 205557) | Sediment microbial communities from Yellowstone Lake, YNP, Wyoming, USA - YL17G03_0 | ecosystem: Environmental > Aquatic > Freshwater > Lake > Sediment | place: USA: Wyoming | collected...
CGATGAACGGACTAAATTACCCAAGCTAGTGAGGGGCTGCGGGGACTGGTTCAAACTTTTTAGTAAAAAGTTTGATCAAAAACCGGCTGTTGAAATTTTGCAAAACGGTGATTTTAGGGAAAAGAGGTCAAACCCAAGTTTTTTTATCTAAACGCATCAAATCTGATTCATGAAACATCTCGTTCTTATCTCCGGAATTTTCGTTATCGCGTTGCTCCTTTTCGGCTGTGCCCAGAATGCAAACCCTCCAGCCACGGTGCCAAATGCCACTCCAAATATTACTGCGCAGCCAGAGGAGCCCCAGCCTGCGCAAAACCAGACGCTTTCAGGGTGCTCCCAGCCACAGCCCGAAGCCCAATGCAGCGCAGACAACAAATCCGTGGTGGCGTATGTCTGCCAGGACAATGCCTGGGCACCGAACGCGACCTCATGCGCCGGCGGCTGCAGCAACGCCGAGTGTCTGCCTGAGCCCGAGGGCTGCCCCACCAAATGGCTGTTCGATCATGCGCTGGAGTGCAACATGACCACGACAACCACATATGTCATCCAGGCTGGCGGCCACATGGCGATATTCTATGGTGCCCCGGACAACCAGAAAACTGCAGACATCTACGTCATAGGTGTGGGCGACCGCGGAGTGAATGTTGACGTGAGGAATCCGAACGGCACCACCGCTGCGGGCGGCTATCTCAACGTCTGCGAGGCCCTGTCCCTTGGCCACTTCAGCGTCAAGGTTGTCGAGGCCAACCTGAACCCGGGATGGGCGAAACTCGAGGTCTCGGTCTGTCAATAGTTTTTTTCTTTCTTTTATAAAAAAGCCCCCGGAGGGAATTGAACCCCCGACCTACTCCTTTCCCGGCTCCCATGAAAGGGAGGTTAAAAAGGAACCGTAGGTTCCTTTTACGAGAGAGTCGCTCTACCGCTGAGCTACGGAGGCGATTCATAGAAAATCCAGAATCGCAAAATGCGGTCGCTTGAACGGCGTTCCATTCAAGTCCCGCAATTTTCCTGCGGAAAAATTGCGGCAATCGAAAACGACGAATCGTTTTCGGTGCCCCAATTTCCTGCGGAAATTGCGGTCGCCGGGATTTTCAGCACATTTTAGCACGCCCGTTTTTGGGCACTTTTTACTAAAAAGCGCATTTGAACCCGGGTTATGGGGTTGGAAACCCCAAGTCCTACCAGGCTAGACTACAACCGCATACGAAGCGCTGCCTGTCGGATAAGACTCCGATAAGTCGAACGCGCGAGTGATACTTTCTGGCTTGTTTTTATAAAACTAGTCGCCGCGATAAAATGCGGCGCCGTTAGCAAACCACCTCCAGCGCCTTATCGCGATGGCGGTTTGCTATCGTTCAGAAGACCGAGGCGAGCTCCTTCAAGAAAGCCTTCGGGTCTTTCGCCTTCACAAACGCACTCGCGAGCAGGACGCCCTCAGAACCGAGTTCCATGGCCTTCTTCACGTCTTCCTTGTTGCTCACGCCGGCTCCGCACAGGACTTTTATCTTCTGGTTCACGTCCTTGACGGCCTTCACGGAGTTTATGACTATCTCCGGCTTTGACTTGGACACGCTCACCCCGCTGCCTATCAGTTCGGGCGGTTCTACGGCGATATAATTCGGCGTGTAAGCCGCTATTTCCACAGCCTCCTTTGTGCTTGCCGCGCAAACAAGGCTCTCGAGCCCGTGCATGTGCAGGCTGTTCACAGTCGCCTTTATCTTCTTCGCAGCCACCCTCTTCTCAGAGTGGTTGATCAACGAGCCCTTCACATTCAGGGATTTCAGCATCTCTGCGGATATGGAGCCTGTGTAAGCCCCGGCCGGCTCAGGGTCGGCGTGCTGGGCGAATATGCCGGAGAACCGCTCTGCCGACTGGTGAAGGTATGGCGCAGGCGTTGCGACCACTATGCGGAGGCCCGTCTCATCCACCACTTCCTTCGCAACATCCACGAAAAGCAGGGGTTTCGCTATTGTAAGGTCGTATGTCTTAAGGTTGAGGACAATCATGAATGGCTATTGGACGATAACTTTTATTATCATGCCCATTGCCGGAAGAAAAAATCGCCGACGCAGGGAACTGCGTTCCCTTCACGTCGTTTTTGTGAGCAAAAACGCCGACGGCAGGATTTGAACCTGCAATCCACAGGGGATCGGTTGTCTCGAGAATCCGGTTCGAGATTCGTCAATCACAAGGATTTCCGACGCACTACCGGATTATGCGACGTCGGCATTCAATCGCATTTTGATTTATGGGCCGTCTGTTTAAAACTATTCCGAGAATTCCTCCGCTTCATAAGTGTAGAACTGGATACCTTTCGTTCTTTTCCACTCATCAGGCAGTAGTCCCGCCTTCATGCAGAGGTGCGACAGGAATTCCTCTTTCTTAGGCAATTGCTCCCAGACAACCGGCAGGAATGTCGCCCTTGCCACGCCCATCTGGATTATCAGGCCATGCTTGTGCGGCACCAGCTTCTTCAGCAAATCTTCAGCGTCCTTGACCGGCAACGGCTTGGGCGCCGAGAGCACCGACATTGAGAACGTCACCTTGGGCAGCTCCTCCCTCCTCAACGGATAGAATCTCGGGTCCTCGAACGCAGCCATGATAGCATTGTCTATCACGTCAAAAACAAGCGGCCTGTGCGCTTCAAGGGTGCCTATGCATCCTTTCAGCTCCTTGCCGATATGCAGCGTCACGAAGCACGCGCCATTCTCAATCAGGCTCTTGTGCGGCACATCTTCCGGCTTCAGCTCCAGTATCTGCCCGCCTTCGAAATAACGGGTGACTGTCTTCCTGGCCAGCCCAAGCAGGTATTTCTTCTCTTTAGCGTTCAGCGCCATAATCCCGCCTCATTTTCCGTAGAATGCATAGCAGCCGTAACCCACCACCTGGTCCTTCGGGCCGGCGGTATCCCCTGAGTTCCTGTAATCCAAAAGCTTGCCCTTCCATCCCTTCTTCTTCGCTATGTGCATGAGCGTCAGTATCGCCGTCTTGCCACAGGCATCCCCGTCTTTCTCAAAGCGGGCGATATCAAGCGCAGGCACCGACTCGTTCGCGACACTGTCCGTTTTCACAGCCACCTCATAGCTGTTGTAATGGCTCAGGTCCGAACTCGCTATGATGAATGTATCCTTACCCATCCGCTTGATGACCGCATCGGCCAGCTCCTCAGGGTCAATCTCCCCGCAAAGCAATGGCCACACCTCGAACTTCTCTCCAAGGGTGGCCTGCAGGAACGGCAATTGGACCTCGAGACAGTGTTCAGGTCCGTGCGCCGTCGGAAACGTACTTATGGGTCCTCCTGTGGCGCTTCTCACCTTCACCCTGCCGAGCGGGGTGTCCCAGAACTGGAACCCGGACTCGCATGCGCCGCGGAACATGGCATAGTGCGAAGGGCCGAGGATGATGATGTCCTTTGGCTTCCGTTTCGCAAGGAGTTTGTAGCCGTATGCAGCGATGGGCCCGGAATAGATATAGCCGGCATGAGGTACGACCAGGGCCCTCAGTTTTCCTTCCAGCTTCACCTCCTTGGCAGCCGTCAGATACTCCTTTATCATGGCCCTGAGCTCTTTCTCATCCTCCGGATAGAAAGCACCTGCCACAGCAGGAGGCCGTATCATCGGTTCCATTCAAGCACCTATTTCCAAACCCCGCTTATCTTAGCTCCACAATAGCCGCACTTGCCATCCTTCATCTTGTTCTCCACGACACTGAAACCTACCCGTTTCACCAGTTCCTTACCGCACTTCTGGCAGATGGTCGTCTCGTAATCAGAATATGACGTGGAGACATTTCCGCAATAGACATGCCTGATGCCTGCCATCTTGCCTATTTCCCTGGCCTTTATGAGCGTCTCTGGCGGTGTCGGGTTCTTGTCCAGTAACCTATAGTCTGGATGGAACGCGGTCACATGCCAGGGCATCTCAGGGTCAACTCCGGCCAGCCATTTCGTCTCTGCCTTAAGTTCGTCAAGGTTGTCGTTCCAGTCCGGTATCAGCAACGTGGTCACTTCAACCCAGATGCCGAGCTTTTTCGCATAGGCTATAGATTCCTTGACCGGCTCGAAATCAGGCACCTTGCACAATTCGACGTAAAACCGCTTGTTGTACGCCTTCAGGTCTATGTTGGCAGCGTCTATGTTGCCTTTCAGCGCCTTCCAGCATTCCTTGGACTCATAGCCATTGGTGACATACACTCCTCGCAGGCCTTTTTTCCTGGCCAGCTTCATGACATCCAGGGCGTATTCAGTGAATATGGTCGGCTCATTGTACGTGAACGAGATGGATTTGCATCCGCTTGCCACTGCCTGCTCCACCACCCTCTCTGGCGGCCATTCCTCGCACCTGTCTATCAGCTGCTGGAAATATTGCCTCCATCCCTTGGGGTCTTTCGCCCGCGCATCATGTGGTGCCTGGCTGATATCCCAGTTCTGGCAAAAAGAGCATGAATAATTACATCCGAAAGTCCCTATGGAGAAGCTTCTGCTGCCGGGCAGGAAATGGAAAAGCGGCTTCTTCTCTATGGGGTCTATCCAGACAGCACACGGCTTGCCATAGACGCTCAGCTTCAGCTTGCCCTTCTCGTTGACGCGCACGCCGCAAAACCCTGCCTGGCCTTCCGGTATCCTGCAGTATCTGTTGCACGCCAGGCATTGGATGAGGCCTTTGCCGGCTTTCTTGGCGAGCATCTTCGTCTTGGGCGCCATGCCATCCTATCCCATAGTATGCTTAAATCCTTTGGGAAAAAGCCGTTTCTGCCGTCAGGATGCCCATTTAAAATCCTAACTGCTCATAGTTTCTCTTCACTCTAATTCAATGGTGATTATCTATGGGTATCAGGCCGGGAAGGGCAATCAGGGATGCTGACAAGGTCGCATGGACCAGGTTCTCAAAGCGCAAGCCAAGGAAATCGTTCATAAAATCCATGCCGCACGCTGACCTGCACCAATACCGCATGGGCGTGATGAAATCCGATTTCGACTGCGTGATGACGCTCAGGAGCGAGGAGCCGGTCATCCTAAGGGACAACGCCATCGAGAGCGCCAGGCAGAGCTCCAACAAGTATCTGGAGAAGGCTGCGGCGGGCGCGTACTACCTCATGGTGAGGGTGTACCCCCATCACATAATCCGCGAGAACAAGATGATTGCCGGCGCAGGCGCTGACCGTCTGCAGAAGGGCATGCGGCAGTCCTTTGGCAGGCCCACCGACCGGGCCGCGAGGCTTGGTGTCGGCACGCCCCTCTTCACGGCCTACGGCTACAAGACCAATGCCGAGCACCTGAAGACCGCGCTCATCAGGGCCAAGCGCAAGCTTTCAGGCAAGTACCGCATCATCACGGTCTGAAACCCGTTTATTTTTATCCGTTTATTTTTGTGTACGGTTGTGGTTATCCCTTTATAAACTTATCCTTGCATAATTATATCTGGTGGGTGAGGTAATTGTCTCAAGATAAAATAACTGTTGACGAACCACTAATCAGCACTGATGTGGACAGTCTTATCAGGACGCTTGCAGAGAGACGCAAGGTTTCTCTCAACGAGCTCAGGCAGATATGCAGGATAGATAAGAAGACGCTCGACAAATGGATCGCCGTCCTCGAGGACGAGGACTACATATCCATAGAATACGGCCTGGGCGGGACATATGTACAGTGGAAGGGCTCTGACAACGATGCGGAGCCCGAGCGCGATCCGCCAATCACGCCCCCAATGGAGCCCGAAGCGCCGGCGCCGGAACTCAAGGAGTCGGAACCCGCAGAGGAGATCCATGCCGAAGAGGCGCCTTCCGGGGAGCAGGTTGACCCAGCCGCAGAAGAGCCTCATGACGAAACCGCCGAGGAGTTCGCTGTGGAGATGCCGCTCGAGGACTCGGAGCCTGAGGAACTGCTCAGCCAGTACCTGGACAGGAAGAAGAGGTCTCCCCAATCGAACGACAGCATGAAATCAAGCATACTCTCAAGCCTGGAAGGCAGCGACAAGGAGGAAAGGCGCGAGGAAGATCAGGAAACGGTCACCGAAGCCCCTGAAGAGTTCATCAAGGACGAACCTCCGGAAGACCCCCCTGCCAAGGAGGAGCTGGCGATCCCCAGGGCCACCGCCGCAGACATCCGCGATATCATGGGCACATATCTCAAGGAGATAAACCGGGAGAAGGCCCGCATAGAGGACCTCAAGAAGGAGAAGGACGGTCTCTACAGGGACAAGTTCGCGACCATGGACGGAAGGATGCAGGCGGATATGGTCCTTCTCATGGAGAAGATACTCGATAAGCAGAGCCAGCTCGCAGAGCTCAAGGAGCGCGTGCTCGAACTGCCAGACAAGGTGGACGAGCTCGGCAAGCTTCAGGAGCAGATGACCTCCCTGAAGAGGGAAGGCCGCGAAGCCCTCCAGAGGACCAAGGAGAAGGCGAATGAATACCTGGTCCATGTCAAGGAGGCCAAGACCGATATCAAGGAGAAGGTGGCCGAGGCCAACGCAGCCATAAAGGAGCAGGGCACGCAGCTCAAGGAGCTCGAGAAGGTCAGCACCGGACTTGACGCACGCTCAGACAAGCTCAAGGCGACCGTTGAAGAGGTCAACTCCAAGGTGGACGAGCTGCACAAGGCGATGGAATCGCTCGGCGACGACCTCCAGAAGGTCGGGCAGATGAAGTCCGATGCCCAGGCAGCCGCAGACGCGATAAAGGAGATCGTGGCAGCGCGCGGCTCTGAGCTGGAATCGCTCGAGCAGGAGCTTGAGGGCATCGCCAGGGTGGAGCACTGGGTGCACGAATACATACGCGATTACGAGCAGAAGATAGAGGACGTCGAGCGCTACGTGGCATCCAGCGACGAGGACCTGGCAGAGCTCAAGGAGGCGTCCGAAGCCCTATACATGAAGAAATACCTGGGCGAGCTGGAGAAGATGGCAGACAACTACGATGACGAGCTGCACGACGCCGTCACCCAGGAGCAGGACATCGAGCAGAGGATGTCAGAGTCCAAGTCGAGGGTGTCCAAGCTCGTCTCGGAGAGCCAGCAGATGGTGAAGAAGCTCCGCGGCGAGATGGCTGATGCCAAGGACTATGATTCCATGCTTGCCAAGATAAAGCAGAAGACCGGAAAGGCCAAGACCGTCTTCGAGGAGAAGCGCGAGGAGCGCGTGAAGCTGGTCGATGATTCCAAGAAGACCAGGAAGACCAAGAGCTCCGGCAAGGTCAAGCTGAAGTCTGTCCCGAAGAAGAAAAAGAAATAGTCCCTTCTTGATTGTTTTTCAGGTTGATTCAGATGGATCTCCAACATACCAAACCGAGAACCCAGACAGAGAGGATGAAGACAGCCGGAAAGGCATTCGCGTCAGCGGTATTGCTCACTGCGACTATTTTCGGATGCGATGCAGAGCCATACAAGGCGATGGCTGCCCCGCTCCCGCCTGCCAGGCCAGCTGTCAAAAACAAATCGCTTGAAGTGAAATGCACTCCATGCCCGGACTGCACCGTCCCTGAGGATGCATCATTGCTCAGGCAAGGTGCCATCATAGGGACGGCCAAATACGTCCCGAATGTCCTGGTGCTGAGGGGCATCGACCGTTCCACTGTGGAAGCGCGCTACGAGCAGGTCACGGCCAACATTCCGCATGCCGAGAAGGAAACGTTCTCAATCAAGCCAACCGAGCTCTGCACTGTCAGCGTCTCAGGGAAAGAGATATACGACGTCCACAAACCGGGCGCTTTCCTCGTCGAACCCGGCTGGGTATACCTGTCCTCGAAAAGGGCCAGGCTGTACGTCCCGGTCCAGAAATGATATCCAGAGGCATATCATGAAACTCGGGCAAGAAGAGCAGAAAACGCAACCAACGCCTCAGCGCCCCAGTCCAATCCGCGCATTCGCATCAACGGCGGTCCTCGTCGCAGGGCTCATCTTCGGATGTCAGAACCAACCAGCACCCAAGAATCTTGAAGTGAAATGCGCTCCCTGCCCGAAATGCGTAATGCCTGCTGAAGCGACCATCCTGAAAACGGGCTCGGCCATAGACGCCCCTGGCATCGTGAGGGTCTCCATCACAGAGAACGAGGACGGAAGCGTAAGGGCGGCCATCTCCGGCAGCGTCGCCCAGTACGCATACGTTGGCGAGCGCATGGATTTCACTGTCAAGCCCGGAGACCGCTGTGTTGTCATGTTTTCCGGAAAGGAGGAGTTCGATGTCTACCAGCCGGCTGTGTTCTCCGCAGGCACGAAACTCGCATATCCGTCCTCGGAAAGGGTGCCAAGACGGCTATAGTTTGCTCTGGTTCTTTTTCTCCATCCTGCTTCTCGCATCATCCACGATGGCCAGCCAGGAGTCGCCGATTTTCATGAAGTAGTTGCCGAACGTTTTTGACAGTGAGATGCGCATCGGGCGGAACTTCCGTTTGCTTTCTATGGCGACGACCGTGTCCCGTTCCACCTTCACCAGGCCCACCCGCTTCAGTCTCGGCAATACGCGGTTGTAGAACGTCGCCTTCGATATCCCGTTCGCCTTGACGAACGCGGCCGTCTCGTCGCCCGTCACCTGCGTCTTCTCATAAAGCAGGCTCATGAAGCCCAGGGCAATCTCGTAGTATTTCGGCTGGTATTTCTTGGAGAATACGAAGTTCACCAGCTCCTCAACATTCCAGAGGTTCCTGGTTATGGTCTCGTTCTTGTCCTGGAAGGAGCGGAGTTCAGGCGAATCATGCCTTGGAAGATAGATGGATTCTGATGACGGCACCCCTCTGGAAGCGATTTGTTTGGTTTCCCGTGGCGCTGTTCCCTCATCCTTCTCTTCTATCTCGGGAGGGTCTTCTTCTGGTTCACTCATATGATGTGATAAGTAGACAAGGAATAAATACGTTGCTTCGGGCGGCCGGTGCAGCTAATCGAACATGCTCCCTATGCTTGCGACGCCTTCAGCCACGCTCTCCTCTTCCTTCTGTATCTTCTCTATGACCCTTTTCTCCACTTCGGGAGGCGCCGGCTTGGCCACGTCCTTGAGCTTCTCATCGGCCTTCTTTATGAAATCTTCAGTGGCGTTCATGTAGATGTAGGCCTTGGCCTTGTCCTCGCCCAGCACCGTGCCGTCCTTCATCTTATACCCGACCCTGGCGAAGCTGTCAGCCGCATACGGGTCTGCCTCAAGTATCGCCTCAACTTCCTTCTTCTTCGAAGAATCGCATTCGTATACCCTGTACATCAGTCTTCCTCCTTTTGTATCTTCACCGCTTCCTCCATCATGTTTATCATGGCAGTATAGACGACCGGATAGGCGAAGAATATGGTCGCGAACTGCAGGAAAGGCACGAAGTTAAGGAACCACGTCACCGCGAACACGATGTACTGGCCCACGAAGAAGATGTGCCTCCTCTTGAGGAAATCGAACGCGTGCTTGAGCGAGTTGTATATGTCGGTGCCGAATGCGCCGGCGGCCAGGAGCGCGGGGGTGAATATCATGTGTATGACGAATGTCACGGACAGCACGTAGCCGCCTGTCAGCAGGTCCATGTAGGGGGTGCCGCTCAGGAAGTATATGTAGATGGCGATGCCCGGGCCGGCGAGCAGGAGCCACACGATCTCGCGCATGAGCAGTATGGCGAAGTTCGTGGGCGCCTTGTCTATCGCATAGGCATAGAACGCGGTGAGCGTCGTCTTCTCCTTCCAGAACGCCGAGTGGTAGGCTCCGGCCAGGGCCGCGTTAAGGCCGCTGAGCAGGAGCATCAGCAGAAGGCCGACCACGCTTCCAATGGCCAGCGTCGGGAGGGACTGGGGGTCCACTGCCTGGTTGAAGATGGCCATGGTTATGAAGTACACCACGATGAGGCCTGCCGCGGCCAGGATGGTGGCGATGAGCACGCAGATGTACATCATAGACGCCCATACGTAAAGGAATGGGTTCTTGGAATAGACATTGAAGGATTTTTTCAGGCTTTCTATCAAGATTTCACCCGCACTGGTTTCTGATACAAAGAGAAATTATTTAAAGCGCGGCCTTGTTCTCCTAACGAGGAGGTATCATGGTAACTGTTCCCCGGTGCATGAGCACCCAGCATCCTGACAACATCGCGACGCCTTTTTTCTCTGATTCCGACGTCCTGGCCGGAGAGGCAGAGGTGAAGGAGGCATTCTTCGTGTTCTCCCAGCTCGGCTGCCAGGAGCAGATGTGGGACAGCGAAGGCAAGGAGGCGGACAACCAGGTGGTGGAGAAGCTGCTTTCGCGCCACCACGATTTCTTCATGAAAAGGCCGCTCGGCAGGGACTTCAGGCTCACCTACCGTGTACCTAACCCATCGGTGGAGAAAGGCCAGGGCAAGATACTGCTGGAGACCCTGCACAGCATACCGCGGGCGTTCGATGTGGCCAGGGCGGCAGGCATAGACGTGCCGCCCATATTCGAGGTCATCCTGCCAATGACCACCTCGCACCTGGAGCTCGAGCGCGTCAAGAGCTATTACGAGCAGGTGATAATCGGCCAGAGGGATACCAAGCTCGGTAGCGAGAAGATATCAGTCAAAGATTGGGTGGGCGATTTCCAGCCCGAACATATAAACGTCATACCGCTTTTCGAGAACATGGAGTCCCTGGTGTCCTGCGATGCCATAGTATCGCGCTTCATCAAGTCGCAGAAGGGGCTCGAGCACCAGCGTGTATTCCTCGCGAGGAGCGACCCTGCCCTGAACTACGGCTCTGCCAGCGCTGTTTTGCTTTCCAAGCTCGCCCTCCAGAGGCTTTACGGCGTGGAGGAGAAGACATCCATAGAGATGCTCCCCATCATAGGTGTGGGCGGCGCGCCGTTCCGTGGCAACTTCACACCAAACAACGTGAGCAACTGCGGCGACGAGTATCCCAGCGTGCAGACGTTCACTGTCCAGTCCTCGTTCAAGTACGACCATCCGTTCCGCGACACCTTCAATGCAATAGACATGATAAACCATATGAGGCGGAGGCCGCCGCTGCCGCTGGACGAGAAGAAGGCCATGGCGCTCATCAAGAAGATGCGGCCGGTCTACGAGGCCCAGCTCAAGGAGATGGCCGACATGGTGAACGGCATATCCGTCTTCGTGCCGGGCCGGAGGGCCAGGAAGCTCCACGTCGGCCTTTTCGGCTACTCGCGCTCCATGAAGGGCATAAAACTGCCCAGGGCGATAAAGTTCTGCGCCGCGTTCTACTCGGTCGGCCTGCCGCCAGAGCTGCTCGGCCTGTCCGCGCTCAGCGAGAAGGAGTTCGACGAGCTGCGCCAGTCCTATTTCAAGATAGACGAGGACCTGCGCGATGCCGCCAAATGGCTGAACAAGGCGAACATCGGCAGGATGCCGCCCATAGTCAGGGATGGGGTGAAGAAGGTCCTGGACTGGGTGGATTACGAGGAGGACGAGGAATACTGCGAGATAACCACGCGCATACTGGACGGCTACCGGTCGGGCAGGCACACCCATCTGGCAGAGGACATACGCGCCGCTGCCTGGAAAAGGCACTTCCTCGGTTAGCCCCACCTTTTCCCAAAAAAGGAAACAATTTAAACACTTCCACACAATCCCATGCCTATGAACGCACCGAGGTGGAAGGCTGGCCCAGCCGGGCTTAGGATGAAGAATGCCGTGGCTGACTTCCCCAAGCGCGAGCTGGAGCACGAAGGCATAATCTGCGCAAGGCTCGGCCAGGATCGCGACAAGCCGTCATCCTTCAGCTATTCTGACGGCCGCATATCTGTGGCGGCGCATGTGCGCAAGGGCCGAGCGAGGAGCCAATGCCAGGACGCCGCCATGGTCTTCATCGCGGGCAGCCACGTGTACCTCGGTGTTTTCGACGGTTTCGGTCCCTCAGGAACCGTGCTCTCGGAATATACCGCGGACTCGTTGATAACCTCCCTTGCTTCAAAGGAGAAGCCGCACTCACTGTTCGAGTATGTGGTGAGGCGGGTGTGCGACAGTACCAGCCCCGGAGCTCCCCTGGACCGCGGTGGGACGACAGCCGCATTCGCATCCATAAGCCTGGAGAATGACGGTTGCAGTATCCAGGGCGTCGCTGATGCAGCGGCCTATAGGCTCAGGCGCGACGGGAACATGGCCCGCCTGATGCCCGGCTACCAGCTGAATTGCGAGGGATTCCCCATCGCCGGCATGCAGCCCGAGTTCCATTTCCAAAACAGGAACATAGTGAGCGGCACGATTTCATACGGCTGCGAGGCCAAGCTGAAATTCAATTGCGACGGAGCCCTCATAGATCCGGGTGACGGCGTCATCCTGGTTACGGACGGCGTCACCAAGAACCTTTCGGTCAGCATTGACCCTGCCACCCGCATGATAAGCGAAAACAGCGGGTGCCGTGACCTTTCGCGCATCCTGAAAGGGTGCAGCACGGCCTCTGGAATCGTCTCGGCGATACTGAAGGCCATAGACAAGCGTCTTGATTTCAAGGAACAGAACGGGAAGCCGCCCAAGGCGGGGAAGAACGAGGCCCTCGAGCCGGACGGGGACGATGTGGCCATAGTCGCCTTCATACGCGGCGCCTGAATCCCGGCGCCTGACAGTGGTTTCTACTCCACCTTTCCCCAAAAAAGGAAACAATTTAAATCCCTACATGGCACTATCCCTACTGATAAAAGATGGTTAACCCCAGAATCACGACTGTCATAAAAAGGGACGGGAGCAGGGTCCAATTCGACCAGTCCAAAATAAAATGCGCCATCAAGAAAGCGATACTTGCAGAGGAGCCCAACCAGAAGTACGCCCCTGACCCTGAGAAGTCTGCCGAGCGCGAGGCATCCCTGTTCGCGCAGGAGGTCGTGGAGGAGCTCCACCAGCGCTGCAGGAAGAGCGAATCGCCCCACATAGAGAAGATACAGGACGTCATCCTGGAAGTGCTCCACAGGGACATGGCCCGCGGCGAGGATTCCATATCCACGCGGCCCGAGAGCCTGTGGATGTCCTACATGCTCTACAGGGAAGGCCATGCGATGATAAGGAACGGCACCCTCAGCAAGGAGCATTTCAGGCCGGTCACAAAGCCCATGAAGAAGCTCGAAGAACTGCGCGAATGGAACAAACATCACTCCACAGGCACGGCCGAAGAGCTCAATGCATGGTACAAGGGCGGCAATCTCCGCACCCTCATAAGGGCCGCGGAGGAGAGGAGCACCGACGAGCTCATGGCAGTGGCCTGCGCCATCGACACTGCGATAACACAGAAAGGCCTGAGGGCGATGATAATAACCGGGCCATCATCCTCAGGCAAGACGGTGACCAGCCGCAAGGCGATAAAGCTGCTCGGGCAGATACGCCCTGACATCGGCTTCAAGTCGCTGGAATTGGACAACTATTTCCGCGGAGCAAAATCCCACGAGCGTGTGAGCTACAATGTGGACGGACGCACAGTGAATGACCGGAACATGGAGCTTCCCGAGACATATGACATCCCGCTCATCAACGAGCATCTCGAGGCCCTGATGCGGGGCAAGACGGTGATGATGCCGAAGTATAATTTCAAGACCAGTGTCAGGACAGACAACCAGACTCCTTTCGTGCTGAATTGGAACGAGGTGCTCCTGATAGACTGCCTGCACGCGCTCTCGCCGCAGCTCACCGAAGCCATACCTCCGGAGAACAAGTTCAAGCTCTACATAGAACCCCTGAGCCTGCTGGAGGACAAGGAAGGCAGGCCGGTCTATCTCACGGACATACGGCTGCTGAGAAGGATGCTCAGGGACGAAAGGACCAGGGGTCACCCCATACCAGCCACCCTCTGGCACTGGCATCTCGTGCGCAAGGGCGAGCGGTTCATACTGCCCCACCTCTACAGCGCGGACATGATAGTGGATACGGGCCTGCCATACGAGCTGCCGATTTTCAAGCGTCTGCTGGAGAATGAGATACGGGCCATGCTGCCCATGTTCGAGCGTAACCCTGACCTTTTCGACGGCAGGGAAAGGGCGAGGCGCGTGCTCAGGCTGTTCAGGCAGCTTGAGGCCGCACGACCGAAGCAGATAGACATGGTCCCATCTGATTCCATCCTCCGGGAGTTCATCGGCGGCAGCGAGTTCTTCAGGGAATGATTTAAAGTCTTAGCAGCCATCAGAATCACATGTCTGATCCTATAGAGCTGCACAGGAAGCTCCATGGCAAGATATTCATCGGTGCCAAAGCCAAGATGAGGACCATGGACGACATGGCCACGTTATACACGCCCGGCGTGGCCAAGCCGTGCCTTGAGATAGCCAAGGACCGCTCCCTGGCCTATGATTACACCATGAAATGGAACACGGTGGCGATAGTAACTGACGGCACCCGCGTGCTCGGTCTGGGCGACATCGGTCCTGAGGCAGCCCTGCCTGTGATGGAAGGCAAGGCGCTCATCATGAAGCAGTTCGGGAAGATAGATGCAATACCCATATGCCTGGCCGAGAAGGATCCGGACAAGATAGTCGCGATAGTGAAGGCGCTCTCGCCGGGGTTCGGTGCCATAAACCTAGAAGACATATCCACGCCAAAGGTATTCCAAATCGAAAAGCGGCTGACAGCGGAGCTGGACATCCCCGTCTTCCATGACGATCAGCACGGAACCGCCATGGTGGTTCTGGCCGGCCTTTATAACGCATTGAAGGTGGTCGGCAAGGACGAGGGCGTCAAAATCGGCATCGTGGGCGCAGGAAGCGCCGGCTATGCTATCGCGAAACTTCTCCATGCGGCCGGTTTCAGTGACATCACGGTTTTTGACAGCAAAGGCGCGATCAACAAAACACGGAACGGTCTAGAAGAATACAAGAAAGAGCTCGCCGTTTTCAACAAATCCGGCTTCAGCGGCACCATAGACGAATTCAAAGGGGCAGACGTGATAGTTTCCGCGTCCAAACCAGGCGCCCTCCCGTCCGAGCCCATAAAGGCCATGCGCAAGCCCAACATCGTCTTCGCGCTTTCCAATCCCATATCGGAGATTTCGCTGGAACAGGCGAAAGAGCTGGGCATAGACGTCTTCGGCACAGGCAGGAGCGACTACCCTAACCAGATAAACAACGCATTGTGCTTCCCCGGCTTCCTCAGGGCCCTCCTCGATCTGCGTGTGAAGAAGATAACCGTGGAGATGAAGATAGCCGCGGCGAAAGGCATAGCCGGATCAGTGAAGGACCCGACAAAGGACAGGATAGTGCCCGATGTCTTCGACAGGAAGGTAGTGAAAAACATATTCAAGAAAGTGAAAGAGGTAGCCTGATTCTAGGGGGATGCGCCGCCTGCTCCCGCACCAACAGCCGCGCCTGCCGCAGCCATGGGCAGGCTCAGCATGAACGCGAATATGGATGCATAGAACAGCAGTATCAGGACCAGCATCAGGATGAATATCAGCACTATGGGCAGGATGACGACCGCGGCCGACTTGCCGGAGGTCAGATCATGGAGCTGCCTTATGCAGATGAACCTCAGGTAGATGCCGTATAGCCCGATGGCCATCATGAGCAGGCTGATGGGGAACGATATGAACATCATGAGGTAGCCGAGGCACGGCACGAACGTCAGCCACGCGACCGGTATGTACACGGCCAGCAGGGGCAGCTCGAAGCTGAAAGCCGCGAGGCTTGAAGCCACGGCGGCGTTGAAGTGCGTATTGTAATCGCCTTTGCCGCCCAGCAGCTTGGCTATGGCGTATTCCACAAGGCAGTAGAGGAGCGTGAAGACCGGGGAGAGTATCCACGACAGCACCATAATGCCCAGCGCCGCTGCCACGAAGATAAGCGGGATGCCGAACAGGATGATGCTGTAAAGGAGGACTAACGCCCCTCCTATGACGAGCACGGGCAGCATGGACACGAAGGTGAAAACAAGGCGGATGGCAAGCATGGCGTAGAGGTCCTTTATCCTCTGCAGTATGCCCTCCGGCTTGGACACCTTCGGAAGCGGGTCAAGCCCGAACGCCTTCCATTCAGCCACCCGTCTGTACGGTATGTAGCTGATGACCTTGTCCACGTAACCCAGATACTTGTCTTTCCAGTTATCGAAATCTCCCATCGTTATCCCGTCCTATATTCAATAGCACTGGTTTCTTAAGATTTCTTCTTCATATGGTTGCGGTGTTCTGCATGATAAACTTCATAGAAGCAATCCAGAACCTTCTCAATCCAGGCAAGGCCGAGGCCTATCTCGCGAAGGAGCTCCCGAACGCCAGCACCGGAGGCATCGCAGTGAACCTTGCCATCGTCTATGCGTCAAGCTCCGTGGCCCAGCTTATCGGTATGGTGATTACTGCGCTGCTGCTGGGCGCGCTCATCGGAATGCCGACCGCCCTGGGCAGTCTCCTCAGCATCGCCACCCCCATCAAGATAGCAGGCACCATCGTGGTGGGACTTGTCCTGATGGTTGTTTTTTGCGGCGTTCTCCACCTAATCGCCAAGGCGTTCGGAGGCCGTGGCACGTTCATGGGCCAGCTTTATCTGCAGAGCTTCAGTTCCGCAGCGCTTGCGCCGATTAGTTTCTTCTTCGTCATGCTGCTCACGGTGCCGCTCGTGGGCTGCATCGTATTGGTGTTCTTCCTCATCTTCGCCCTTTACATGATATATCTGCTCTACCTGATGATGAAAGTAGTCTACAAACTTGACAGCAGGAAAGCGGCGTATACCGTAGCCGCCTATATGGGCGTATGCTTCATAATCGGGATATTGCTAGGGATTGCCATTCTGGCCTTCAATATAGCCTCGATCATGGGCGCTAGCCAGGGCGGCCTGCTCAAGCCGGTCTAATCCTTTTTCTTTATCCTTTTCCTTATCCCCTCGTCGGCTTCAGAAGGCCCGCTGGCGCTGGACAGCACCTTCTCCAGGTCGTCCTTGCCCATGATGCCTTTCTGCAGAATAAGCTCTTTCAGGCTGACCTTCTTCTGATATGCCTCTTTCACCAGCAGTGAGACCTCCTTATATCCGAGGTAGGGATTCAGGGCGGTCGCATAGCCGAAGCTGCGTTCGAGGTTATCTTTTGTTCTTTCCTTGTCAATCGCGAGCCCTTCTATGCAATGCTCCCTGAACATCCCTGAGCAGTTAGCAAGGAGCTCAGCGCTCTGGAAAATGTTGTGGGCTATAAGTGGTGTGGCGAAATTCAGCTCCAGCTGGCCTGACTGGGCCGCCATGAGGACGGCATAATCGTTGCCCATCACCTGGAAGCAGACCATGTTGACCGCCTCAGGTATGGATGGATTGATTTTTCCAGGCATGATGGAAGACCCTGGCTCGACTTCCGGCAGGACTATCTCTGCTATGCCTGCCTTCGGGCCTGAGGCCAGCAGCCGCAGGTCGTTGGCTATCCTGTTGAGCGTGACCGCATACGCACGGAGCGCAGCCGACAGCGCGAGCAAGTCATTCATGTTCTGGGTGAGTTCGAAGCCGTCCTTGGCTGGCTTCAATCCAAGTCCGCTCTCCTTGTTAAGATATTGCACCGCCTTTTCACTGAACTCGGGATGCGCGGTTATCCCGCTTCCGATGGCCGTGCCACCCACCCCAACCTCCCTCACCCGCTCCATCGCCTGGCTTATCCCCTCACCGTCCTTCTCTACCGCCCGGGCATAGGCCTGGAAAACCTGGCCATATGTCATGGGGACCGCATCCTGGAGATGGGTCCTGCCTATCTTCATGGTGTTTTTGTACTGCTTCGCTTTTACCTCAAAGGATTTCTGGAGCAGCTTCGTCTCATCCACGGTCCTGGCCGCCAGCCGCAGGGCAGCTATCCTTATCGCAGAAGGCACCTCGTTGTTCGAGCTCTGGGCCATGTTGACATGGTTGTTGGGATGGACGAGCTTGTACTCGCCTTTCTTCCCGCCAAGCAGCTCCTCTGCCCTGTTCGCTATAACCTCATTGACGTTCATGTGGAGCGGCGTCCCTGCGCCTGCCTGGAACGCGTCAAGTATGAACTCCTTGTCAAGCTTCCCTGCGATTACCTCGTCCGCGGCCTTGGCTATCGCGCCAGCGACCTTCTGGTCCAGCACCCCTAGCTCTGCATTGGCTTTCGCAGCGCATTTCTTCACGAGCGCAAGGGAGCGGATGAGCTCGGGGTGCACCTTCATGCCGCTCAGCCTGAAGTTCTTTGCCGCCCTGGCCGTGAAAGAGCCGTAGTACGCCTGGTCCGGAACCTGGACCTTGCCTATGAAATCCTCCTCTGTCCTCATCTTATCTCCTCATTATGGCTAGGATGGCCAAAAGCGGCAGCAGGAAAGCCGCAAGGCACGGCTTATTGTCTGGCGCGTCCGGGAGCGGGGCTATGGGCTGGCTGTTGTTCTGCCCTGTCTGGCCGGACGCGGTCTGGTTTGTGCCGTTCCCCTGCCCGCCATCTCCGGACGGGGGTGTGTTGTTGTTTGCATTCGAGTTGTTTGCGTTTGAGTTGTTAGTGGCGGCGTTCGTGTTGTTGGTATTGGAGCCGTTGGCTGGGGGGGTCGTGTTCTGCTGGGACGGCCCCGGAGTGTGGTTGGCAGGCGTATCGTCCTTTGGAGGCGTCCCGAAGCATTTCGCATATCCGAACTCTATCTCCTTGCTCCTGAACTGGAACTTGTCCGCCCTGAATATGAACATGGCGGTCAGGTAGTCCATGTTGCCTATCACGTCTATCGTGCCCACACCATTGCTTCCTGTCATGCCGTTGCCTATCAGCTGGTATTCGTAATCCGTGTAGAACAGGTAGAGGCTCGAGTTTGGTATGGGCTCGCCTGTGTCATTGGCCGTCACTGTCGCTGTGAGCACCTTGCTGTCGCAGTCCAGTTCTATGTCCACCTCTAGGGTGTCCAGGTTCTGGTTGCCCGTCTCCTTTGTATCGAAATAGTCGGGCTTCACACTGAAAGCCATACTGAGCCCGAGCAGCATAACCATGATGAAAAGATTCCTCATGCCCCAACACCCGTATCCTTCTTTCGCCTCGTCCACTTAAAAACCATGAACAAGAGCAAGGGAAGCGCGATGGAGGCAGCGCACAGCCCGGGATTGCCACCAGTACCCGCACCGGTCCCGCTACCCGTCCCACCATTCCCGCTTCCGTTACCCGCGCCTCCGCTCTGGTTGGTGTTGTTCTGTACCGTCTGGTTGGTGCCGTTCCCCTGTCCGCCATCTCCGGGCGGGTTTGTCTGGTTGTTGGTTGTATTGGAGTTGTTGGTATTGGAGCCATTGGCAGGCGGTTTGGAGGGCTTGGTCGGGTTGGTGGAGTTGGAGAAACAGGGCGAGAGGTCGAAATGCACCTCCTTGCCCCTGTACCCTTTCTTATCTATGACGAGTATGAACAGCCCCCGCATCAGGTTGACGTTGCCGGGCAGCTTGAGGAGCACCCTGCCATCCTTGTCAGAGACCGCGCTTCCCATGAGCGGCGTAGAGAAGTCCACGTACTTGAGGTAGGTGTTGGCGCCTACGACCGGACGCAGGGTCTCGTTCATGACTATGACCGTTATGGCCGCTGCGGTGCAGTCCGCGCTGATGGAATAGGTGAATTCTGAAAGCGAGATGTCGCCGAAGTCGTCCTGCTCGTATATCTTCGGCCCCACCACGACTGCGCTGGAGATAGA
>Ga0315275_10001707_pt1 | contig 19493 bp, 16 predicted proteins | sample YL17G03_0_MG_FD_205557 | JGI IMG/M metagenome (GOLD analysis project Ga0315275, IMG submission 205557) | Sediment microbial communities from Yellowstone Lake, YNP, Wyoming, USA - YL17G03_0 | ecosystem: Environmental > Aquatic > Freshwater > Lake > Sediment | place: USA: Wyoming | collected...
GCGATATTCAAAGAAACATTTTTTGTTGAATAAATTGAATTCCAAGCCGGCTCCATAGAGAAAACCGTAATCAAAGATATCCACGCCTTCCATTTTGGTGGACTCGGCAAAGGGCATTTGAATACCGCCCATTGTAACCATGCCTTTTGTCCGGGATTCTCCATTCAGCAAAATGGAAAGGGCAAATCCGCTGCTCCCGTATATTTTGAAATCCCCCAATTTGGCAAACACATAACGAAAAATGATGGGGAGTTCCAGATAATTCAAATTATACTCGGAATGGGAATGGACAGGAGGGACGGTCATGGAAATGTCTTGTCGGGAGCCTTTCATGACATAGAGCAATTCCTGTTGTATGCCAAAAGACTCGGTGATAGGAAAATAAGCCATAACACCGCCTACCATTCCATGCCGGTAAAGAGAATCCACCGTGTAGGGAAGACCCGGAACGGTAATTCCATACTGGGTGGACATGCTGTACCCACCCTTGAATCCAAAAAGAACACCGGTTTGAGCTGATAATGAGCTGTTCAACAAAAGAGTTAAGAACAGCACCGCATAAAACGGTTTTTTCACTGCTTGATCTCCTCTTAGCATCTTTTCATCCAAACCATCTTTTCATGAATTTCCTGTAAGCTTCACCGAACTCAGGAATATTATGCAATATTTAGAGCCGGAAATCATAATAATCACTTTGTTCTGTGATTTTTGCCATACCGATTCAGTGTCAGTCGGATTGAGCCGCATATTTCGGAGCTTGGATTTTTCTTAAAACGGCCGGTCCAAGCAGGGACTTGCGGAAAGATCCAAAATAGAATATTGCTGGGATATGAATAAAGCACAAATATGGATCACGACACTCTCGTTACTGGCTTTGGGGCTAGGCTCATTTCCGGCGTCCGCTCTCCGTGAGGGCCCTCAACCATCGCAAGCCCGGGAGGCTACCATGCTCATAGACGATTTTTCGAATCCTGAGCGGATGTCCGCCCTCGGGACGTTCTGGCGCTCCTTCACAGACCAGGTCATGGGCGGAATGTCGACGGCGTCCTCGAAGATCGAAACGATCGACGGCCGCCCAGCCCTCCACCTCACCGGCGCGGTCTCCCTGAAAAACAACGGGGGGTTCGTTCAGGTTGCGCTCCCTCTCACCGGAAGCTGGGCCCCGCTCGACGTCTCGGACTATCGGGGAATCCGGGCCACCGTCCGAGGGAACGGCGAGACCTATCACCTCCATCTGCGGACCACCACGACGACGCTGCCCTGGCAGTATTATCACGCCGCTTTTGCGGCGGGACCGAAATGGACGACGGTCGATCTTCCCTTCGACAAATTCGTGCCCGCGGCTTTGAAAGCCAAGCTCGATCCCGCTAAGCTGCTCCGAATCGCCGTGGTCGCCTCGGGAAAGGAGTTCCAGGCCGATATCGCCGTGTCGAGGATCGAATTCTTCAAATAGTCCGTATGGGGACCAAATTGCCGTTCAAGAAAACGGTCTGACCGGGCTTCCAGGCGGAGCCCAGGAGTATCACCTCACACGTCTTGTTCATTTCGGAAGGCCTTCGGATATTTTCAACCACAGCGAAGAAACCTCCCATCGAGTTTATGGAAGACCATCCATCCCAATACTGAACCGGATGGCTCTGCGCCAGCCGGCTTCTATCGGAGCTCTGCATCCGAGTATCTGACCCGGCATATCCGGGATTGGAGACTGCGACGGATCCTGGGAAGCATTAGGACACGAGAGCCATACAACGGCTTTCCCCTTCTTGCCGCCAGGTGGAACCTGATGACCGGGGAAGGTGTCTGGTATCCAGAATCCGGACTGAAGGTCTTTTCGGAGAGGCCAGGAATGTCTCTAGGCCGCCGATTCCTCGGACGAATTTTATCCCTGATAGTTCCCGAGCGCAGGGGGGGGAAGTCCGGGCGATTTACTGATGATCCTTCGCAGACGACGGCTTCCGTCTGTACTTATGGCTTCCGTGAGAGCGGTGGCCGCGGAGCCGTGTCGTGTCGTCATCAAGCCGATATTGACACGGCCCAGGCCGGGATTTACTAAGCCGGGCGGAATAAAGTTGACCCCGCATGTCTTTGTCGGCCGGTTAGTACTCGGGGAGCAGTAAGGACCATGTAACATATTTACCGCTCCGCGTGGTATTCTTGTCGGTGGTGGCAGGATGGGAAATCGATATGAAATTGAAAGCGCGGGCGGCCGCCGAAAAGGAATTTCTTGTCCTTACCTTGGTCCTGCTTTCAGAGGCCCGACACGACTCGAATATTCATAAACTTCCGGTCGTAATTGCGCCTGCACGCACATAATTCACGACAATGACGCCCATCGGGGTGACTATGCTTTCAGTCACCTTGAATGCCATCGGGATCGTGCCATCGGCAAACAACCGCTTTCCACTGCCCAGGGTTATCGGATATATCATCAACCAGAACGCATCGACCAAATCATGCTTGATAAGCGTCTGAATGAGATGACCACTTCCCCAAATGTGCAAATCCGGCCCTTGCTTTTGCTTGATGATGGCGACTTTATCCGCAATATCTCCGTTTAAAAACACGGACGGCTGCCATTCGCCGGACGTCATGGTGTTCGAGGCGACGTACTTGGTCGCCGTGTTGACGCCGGGCCATTGGTCCGCATGGTGCGGCCAGTACGGCGCCCAAATTTCAAATGTTTTGCGCCCTAACAACAGGTCGAACGGCATGTTCATCTGCTTTCTCAGGGCCGTTCCAAGAATGGCGTCGAAATATAGCGCTACCCACCCGCCATACGCGAAGCCGCCGCTTGTATCTTCATCCGGCCCGCCTGGGGCTTGTATGACTCCATCGAGCGAGATATGTTCAAGCACAATCACTTTTCTCATGACGGAGCTCCTCCAACATATGGAATACTATCTGGTCGCCTCGTTCAAAGCAGGTAAACGACGTTTCAAATTCGATTTTAAATCACAATGAGCAAGGCACCTATTTGACGGCCGGCTGCGCAAGGACCTCCGCTTTTCGCGCCGTCCGGGCCGAATGTTCAATGGTCCCGTCTCCTCAGATAGAAGTAGGTGCTCAGCTTTCCCTTTATTTCCATGATCCCCATGATGGCCGAGCCGTCGACTTTTCTGAAGTGGTCGATCATCGGCAGATAGTGATAGACCATGGACGTCGAAATCGTGCCCCTGAAATCGATTCTTTCCAAGACGGCGGAAGTTCCCGGAAAACCGAACCTGAGTCCCCAAAGTCGGAAGAGCCAGGCCTGAACCCTGTTTTTGCTTTTGAATCTTTTTCCATAAAGCCGAATCGGGCAGTATTTGAGAAATGATTCGAAACGGCTTCCCGTCCCTTCAGTAAAAAGATATCCGACATGCCACTCGCCGATCATTTCATCGATCGTCACAGAGTTCAGCCCGGAGAACAATTCATCGAGCTCTTGAATGGAACAAAAGCCCTTATTTCGTACGGCGGCCTCGAACTTGTCTTTGATCCCTTCCATCTCCATCCCTGTTCATCGTCGTCTCTTGGCCCTTTGAACGCATTCCGGTTTCCGCCTCGCCTCCGGGGGGATAATCTCCGGGCGCCTCCGAGCCGGTCATCCCCCGGCGCGGCCTGGTCCACCGTGAATGGCCCCGCGCCTTTTTCCTATCGGCCGCCGTCCGTGACCTCCATGTCGACGTCGTAGTAGAAAGCCGACATCGGCCGGCCCGTGACAGGCTCGATATTGTCCGCCCGCACGAGGGCGTGGTAGGCCCCTTTCGCCAAGCCCGCCGTGGACGCTTTGTTGACGAACATCTGGCGCTTGCCGCCGCCTTGGACAGATACTGATAGCCAGGACGGGACCGACTTGGGGTCGATTTTCCAAAGCCCCAATTCCGCGCTGCCTTTGTTCGTCATGGTGATCGTTGCCGCCGGCGCTTGGGGATCCGAACCGTTCGACCGGAGCACGATCCGGTAGGAGTCGGCGGTGATGATCGGGGGGATCGGGAAATCATTCGCCTTGGAGACGCGGATGAAGGCCGCCTCTTCGGGGCCGGCGGAGACGGTCACGCCTCCGGTCAACGGCCCGCTGGTCTCGTGCGTCCAGAGGTTGCGGACATAAAGCGCGTCGCTCGCCGCGAATCCGATCTCCTCCCAGAGGATCTTCTTCTCGGCCCTGTGCTTGCCCTGATAAAGCAGAAGCACGGCCCGGCTGCCGTCGAAGAGGGGCTTTTCCGCCCACAGGCTGATATTGCCATCGTTCCAAATCACATGGCCCTGCTTGCCCAGAGGATCCTGGTTGACGGCGATCGCCTCTAGATTGGTCAGGACCGCGATCGTCGCCGGAGCCATGCCGCGCAGGTCGTTTCCGGCGATGAGCGGTGACGCCATCATGCACCAGAGGCTGAACAGCGTCCGGTTCTGGGCATCGGTCAGCCCGGGCATGCCGACGATCATCATATCGGGGTCGTTCCAGCGGCCGGGGCCGGCGTAGTCCGCCAGCTTCTCGTTGGCGAACGCGATCCGCAGGGCCCGGGCCCAGTCGGCCGCGCCGGGAGCGCAGATGTCGGAGGTCGTCCGCCACATATGGCCGATGGCCCCGGCCCACTGCCAGGGATATCCGTCGCCCCAGGAGGACAGGCTGTGGATCAGGGGCCTGCCCGCGGCGCGCTGGGCCTGTCCGAGGAGCGAGTAGGTCTTGACGATGTCCTGGCCCTCGGAATTGCACCAGTCGATCTTGATGTAGTCGGCCCGCCAATCGGCGAACGACTTCATGTCCGCCTGCTCATTTCCCTTCGTCCCCGGCATGGCCGTGCTGCAGGTCTTCGATCCGGCGTCGGTGTAGAGGGCGTACTTGAGCCCAAGACCGTGGATATAGTCGCCCAGCCCGCGCAGGCCGCTCGGGTAGCGCTGGAGGTTGGGCGTGAGGACGCCGTCCGCCCCGCGCGAAAAGCAGATGCCTTCGTCGGGGCCGACGTAGGCGTAGCCGGCATCCTTCATCCCGCTGGCGACGAGAGCGTCGGCGATCTCCCGGATGAGCTTCTCGTTTTGGGGCTCCTGGCCGAAGATGTTCCAAGGGTACCAGCCCATGGGCGGGGTCAAGGCCAGCCCGTCCCCTTCGGCATGGTACCGGGCCGGAGCCGCGGGCGACGGGGCCGGCTTTGCCGGCGGCTCGGCCGGGCCGGCGCAGGCAGCGAGCAGAAGCGCGGCGGAGGCCGCCAAGGCGACAGCCAAAGCCGGAAATCGGAAATAAAAGTGCTTATTCGGGATCATCAAGGTTCTCCTCGTCCCCAGATTATTCCATTTCCGCCCGACGCGTCAAAACCGCTCATTGAATTGCCTTAGATGCAGCCAAAGGATAAGCGGTCATTTTTACGAGATTCAATACCCGAAACCGGTTTTCACCCAGTAGGTGATTCTCCGTTCTCACGGCAAATTCGGATATAATGAGGCTTCCCTTAATGTCTATTCGAGGAGTTGCTCCATGAAGAATGCCCCCCGACTTTTGTTGATAGCGATGATAGCCTTGGCCGTCCTCTCGGCCGGGCTGATGGCGCAGGATGAGTCCGACAAGACGCTGACCCTCAAGCTCGGCGACCCGCGTTACAAAGAAAAAACGATCGACGTCGCTCTCGGATCGATCTACGCTATGGAAACCGGCCGGCCGATCGCCTTCGAGAAGATGATCCGGGAGATGAAGGCCGTTCCGCTGATCCACGTCGGGGAAACGCACAATTCCCTGCCCATCCATGATCTTCAGGCCCGCATCATCCGGGCCCTCTATGAGCAGGACCACCACATCGCCGTCGGGCTGGAGATGTACCCCACGACCCGGCAGGAAGCCCTGTCCAAATGGGGGCTCGGCCTTCTGACCGAGGAGGAGTTCATCCGCGACGGCCAATGGTACGTCACCTGGAACCAGAACTTCGCCTTCTATCGCCCGATCTTCGCCTTCACCAAGGCCAACGCCATTCCCCTGTACGGCCTCAACGCGCCGCGCGAAGTCATCAGCAAAATCCGCATGCAGGGCTGGGACGCGCTGACCGATGTGGAGAAGGCGCTCGTACCCAAGCCCGACTTGACCCACAAGGAACACCGCGAACTGCTCAAGACCATCTTCGGGAACGAACACCTGCCGCCGCAGATGAAAGGCGCCGGCCTGGACATGATGTTCGAAGGGCTCTACCGCGGGCAATCCGCCTGGGACGAAGTCATGGGCTTCAACGCCGTGCGCGTCCACAACCTCGACCGGCGCCAGGTCGTCGTCCTGGTCGGCTCGGGCCATCTCCTCTACAATCTCGGCTTGAACCGGCGGGCCTTCGAAAAGAGCCAATTGCCCTTCAAGACCGTCGTGGCCGTCGCCGTGCCCAAGGGCAAGACGGCGCTGGCCGTCTCGCGATCGCTGGCCGATTATATCGTCGGCATTCCCGAGGAGGAGCGGCCGGCCTATCCCTCGGTGGGCCTGGGATTCAAGAAGTTCAAGGGCCTGGACAACCTGGTCGTCGACGCCAAGCCCATCGACGGCGTGGCCCGGGGCCAGGATTTCGAGAAAGGCGACGTCGTTTTGTCCGTGGACGGAAGGACGTATTCCGACGTCAACGAACTCCGCACGGCCCTGGCCGGGGTCGCTTGGGACGCGGAGGTGAAGTTCAAAATCCTGCGGGCCGGCGTGGAGAAGGACATCGGCTTGAAATTCCGCGAACAGCCGCCCGCGCCCGAAGCGAAAAAGTGACCTTTTTTCGATTCGCTAAGGAGGCCTCATGCCGGGGAAAAAGTTTCTGCCGATCGTTCTCAGCATCCTCCTGGCCGGAGCCGTTTTCGCCGCCCAGGACCAGACGCCCGCGCCCAAGCTCGACCGCCTGAAGCACCAGATCGAAAGGGTCGTCCGCAATACGGACGGCGTGGTCGGGGTGGCCGTCAAACAAATGGAAACCGGGCAGGGCCTGGCCATCAACGGCGACGTCTCGTTTCCCATGGCCAGTACGTTCAAGGTGCCGATTCTGGTCGAGCTCCTGCACCAGGTCAAAGAAGGCCGGTTCCGCCTCGAGGATGAGATCGAGGTGCAGAAGTCCGATCAACACCTCGGCAGCGGCCTGTTCTCCCAGCTGATCATGCCCGGCTTGAAACTGAGCGTGCTCAACACGATCCACTTCATGATGATGATCAGCGACAACTCGGCCACGGATATCCTCCTGGCCAAGGTCGGGCCGGACCATATCAATGCCCGCCTGCGAGGGCTGGGCATCGACGGCATTTCGGTCAATCGCTCCTGCCAGGTCCTCATCACCGACCTGATGGCCCTGATGACCGGCGCTGGCCGCGATCAGATCAAGGCCGCCTATGTCAAATTCGGGCAGGACCCCCGCGACCAGGCCACGCCCGCGGCCATGACCGCGCTCCTGGAAAAAGTTTATAAAAAAGAGATCATCGACCCGGAATCCTGCGATTGGATCCTGAGGATCATGTTCAAATGCGAAACGGGCGAGAGGCGCATCAAGGGCGGACTCCCGCCGGGGACGCCGGTCGCCCATAAAACGGGCACCATCGCCGGGACGGTCAACGACGTCGCCGTCATCACCCTCCCCGACGCGCAGGGCCACGTCGTCCTGTCCGTAATGACCAAGGATTTCGTCGAAGACACGGCCGCCGTCGAAGATCTCATTGCCAAGATCGCCCGGCTCGTCTACGATTATTTTCTGTTCGCCAATTGAGCGGGACCAGGGGCGGCCTTTTCCGCCGGCCGCCTCTCCGTCCGGAGGAGGTTTTCCCATGATCCGTCGAACTCTTCACACCGGCGCCTTAGGCGCCGCGGTCCTTCTGACGTTCGGCGCGGCCGCCCTGGCCCAAACGATGGCCACGCCCGGCGAAGAAAACGGCTACCTTCGCTACAGCCAAAATGAGGACATCGGCCGGTTCCTGAGCGTGCTGGACGCGCACTGCAAGGAAGTCAGCGTCCGCCTCGTCGGCCGGACCAAGGACGTGCCGGGGTATCCTTCCCGGGATCTCTTCCTGGCCGTGGTCAGCGAAAACGGCGCCCTCCGGGCCCTCGATCTCAACCGGGCCAAGCCGACCATCCTTCTGACTGCGGCCCAGCACGGCAACGAGCAGTCGGCCAAGGAAGCCGTTCTGCGTCTCTTGCGGGACTTCGCCGTGGGCGAATTGAAGCCTCTGCTCAAAACCGTGAACGTCCTGGTCATGCCCCAGACGAATCCCTACGGCAACCAGTTCGACGTGCGGGCCAACGAAATCGGGCTGGACATGAACCGCGACCATGTCAAGGTCGAGGCCGAGGGGGTGGCCGCGATCCATCGGGTGTTCCGTGATTACGGGCCCGAAGTCACGATCGACGTCCATGAAAAGGGGGATGATTACTATCGCGTCTCCATCGGCTGCGTCTCCAACATCAACATCCATCCCTCGCTTCAGGAATTCTCGCGTCGCGTTTTGCTGGACGAAGTCCGGGCGGCCCTGGACAAGCGGAAGATTGCCTTCCACGAATATCTGGTGACCGAGGAAATGGGTTTGAATACCTCGGCCGGCGCGGCCCTGCGCCCGGAGGATCTGGCCGGCCGCGAGGAGATGAAGCGCTACAGCACGACCGATCTGAACGACGGCCGCAACAGCCTGGGCATCTTCGAAACGCTGAGCTTCATCCAGGAAGGGGCCTCGCGCCACGACCTCGCCAGCCTCCGGGAACGGACCAACCGCCAGTATTTCGGCCTGCGCTCACTGTGCGAAGCCGTGGCCGGACATGCCGGGGAAATTGTGAACATGGTCAAGGGCCTGCGTTCGGACCTGATCGCCAAGGCGGGTGTCTATGCGGAAACAAATCGGGTCCATCTGCGCATGGCCTACGTCCGCGATCCGAAAAATCCGACCCTCTCCCTTCAGCAATTCGAGGAGGGGGAGCGTTCCCGCCTGCTGGGGACTCTGAAAGCGGATAAAAAGGCCGGCGACACGGTCCGGGCCTCCGACCTCAACGCCCCGTCCCCGGTCCAGGCGCAGAAGAGTGCGGCCATCGTGGTCAAGAATTGGTTTCCCAACGTCGAGCCGCGACTGTCCGTTCCCCGGCCGCTCGGCTATGTCATTCCGGCCCGCCATGCGGACGTCATCGAAAACCTGCTTCGCCTGGGGATCTCGGTCATGATGTTCTCTAGGGACCAGATCTTGGATGTCGAGGCCTACACGGCGGAGGAGGTGGTTCCGGCCAAGTATGACTATTTGCCGCCGGACAAGATCGAAGCGACCAAAACGGCGCTTCGTCTGCCCGCCCGGCGCGGAGATTTCTTCGTTTCCTGCGCCCAGCCGGCGGCGAACCTCGTCCCCTGCCTGCTCGAGCCGCAGTCGGAGTTCGGGTTGATCCGCTATTGGGTCTACAAGCTTGTCCCCGCGGCCGGCGACGTCTGGGCTTTCTATCGTTTGACGAAAGCCCAGGACCTGCCGGTTGTGCCGTACAAGGATTGGACGGACTAAGCGGAGCGCCCTAGAATCGTTTTTCCGTGATGTCGAGGTAGATCACCTCGACCAGGCTCGGCCAGTTCCGCCCGCCCGCGGGCGGCTCTTTGATCCCGAACGCTATCTTGATCTCGTCGAGGCTCTTGCCGGCGGCGATCAGGTCCTTGATCTTGGCCTGCTTCTCCTGGATCGATTTCAACTCGCCCAGAATATCAGCCTTCGTTTCCGGATCGTTGTGCCCGCTGATGAAGACATCCGCATCCAGCATGAGAATCTGCAGGAGGTTCCGGACCAGGCCGAACGACGTTCCGCCCTTCTGTCGATGGACCAGGGGGTCACGGCCCAGGAAGACCAGATCGCCGACGAAGGCCGCTTTTTCCTTGGGAAAGAATACGATCGTGTCGCCGCTCGTATGGGCCGGGCCGAAATTGGCGAGCCGGGCGGGCAGGCCTTCCGGGATGAATACCGTGCCGGCTTTAAACGTCACGGTAGGCAAATAGGCGCGCAAGGCGGCCGCTTTTTCGTCCTTGAAAGCCTCTTCCATCTCCTTTCTCGTGTTTTCGCTGGCAATGATGCGTAGGCCCTCCGGGAAAGCGGTCAGGCCGTTGACGTGATCGCCATCGCTGTGAGTCAGGATGATGGTGTCGATCGGCTTGGGTGTTATCGCGGCGATTGCGGCGATCATGGCCTTGGCCCCGTCGGGCGTCATCTTCACGTCGATGACGGTCACCGACTTTTCGCCGATATAGAAGCCGGAATTGGCCATGACCCCGCTCTTAAACCAGTAGAGATTGTCCTTGATTTTCTCCGCCGTCATCGGCGCCGGCGCCTGGGGCGTGAGCTTGGCGGCGGGCTGAGGCTGCTGTCCGGACGCGGCGACGCCGGCGAACAGAGCCGAGGTCAGAAGTGACAGGATGATGATTTTACGAGGCATGGGCGGGCTCCTTTCAAGGACGATATTGTAAATCGAAAACCGAGCCGGAAGCAAAAGGCGGGATCAGCGTTCGAACAGGCGCTTGATCTTGCGAAAGGAGAACAAGCTGGCCACGATGCGGCCCATGGCCCAAAGTGAAACGGACCGGGTGCGGTATTCGAGCCGCCCGGCTTTGACCGCGGCGATGATGGAGTCGAGGTCCTTGGCGGCGTCGACCAGCGAGTAGGTTCGGCCGAGCTGCCAGGCGGTGTGGCAATCCGAGGTTCCGACCAGGGGCTTGCCCGTCTCGGCCGCGAGCCGGACGGCCCGGGCATTGAAATTCACCAGGCGGTTGTGATAGCTGGCGTACTCGATCGCGTCGAAGAAGGGGAGAAGCGGCAGAAGCCGGCCGCGCAGCGACTGGAAGATAACGAAAAATGGATGGGGGGCGATGAACAGGCTGTCGGGCGTCTTCAAGCGGGGGAGATCGGCCAGCCGATAGCGGATCCCGGGCCCGGCGGCAAACCGGGGATTGATGATGAGGACATGGCAGCGGTCGGCCGTGATCTCGACGCCGGGAAGGAGCAGCACGCCCCGCTTCTCGGCGTAGGCCCGCAGGTCGTCGCCGTAGGTGATCCGGTTGTGATTCGTGACGGCCAGGGCGTCGAAACCCAGCTTCGCGGCCCGGTCGATGAGATCACGGGCCGTGTAGGCGATGCGATCCTGGGGATCCTCGGCCGTGTGGCTGTGGAAATCGATTTTGAGCATCGCGGAAAAAACGCGCCGTCCCCGGGCCTTCGGCCCGGGAGCGGCACGGAGGGTCGAGCGAAGGGCGGCGAAGCTCAGAGCTTCGTTTCTTCGACCGTCTTGGAGACGGAGCCGATCGTCTTCTTGAGCTGGGCGCCTTCTTCTTCGTTGAGCTTGATCTCGTAGATCTTCTCCAGGCCCTTGGCCCCGATGAGACAGGGCACGCCGATGAAGAGGCCCTTGACCCCGTATTCGCCCTCGCACAGGGCGCAGGCGGGCAGGACGCGTTTCCTGTCGTGGAGATAGCTCTCGGCCATGACGATGGCGCTCCAGGCCGGGCTGAAGAAAGCCGAGCCCTTGCCGAAGAGCTTGACGATCTCGGTGCCCGCTTCGCGCGTGCGTAGGACGAGCTTGTCGATCTGCTCCTTGGTGGCGATCTCGGCCAGGGGCACGCCGCCGACCGTGGTCAGGCGGGGCAGGGGCACCATGTCCGGTCCGTGGCCGCCGAGAACGGTGCCGGCCACGTCGGTCACCGATACGCCGAGCTCCATGGCGATGAAGGCCCGCCAGCGGGCGGTGTCGAGCGTCCCGGCCATGCCCAGAACCTGGTGCTTGGGGAAGCCGGTCAGCTTGTAAAAGGCATAGACCATGGCATCGAGCGGGTTGGTGACGATGATGCAGAAAGCTTTCGGCGCGTATTGCTTCACGCCGGCCGCGACCTTGGAGATGATGTCCAGGTTGACGGCCAGGAGGTCCTCGCGGGTCATGCCCGCCTGGCGCGGCTTGCCGGCCGTGACGATGACCACGTCCGCCCCGGCGATGTCCTTGTAGTCCGAGGTGCCGCTGACGGCGGCGTCGTAGTTGCCGTGGGGGGCCATCTCCATGAGGTCGAGGGCCTTGCCCTTGGCCGGGTTCTCCAGCTCGGGGATGTCGAGGATGACGATGTCCCCCAGCTCCTTCTGGGCGGCCAGCATGGCCAGAATCTGGCCGATCTGTCCGCCGCCGATGAGAGCGATCTTCTTTTTCATGGCGCGTATCTCCTTATTGATCCGTTCAGCCTTTCACGTAGCCTTCCCACGCCGCGGCCAGCTTGGGATTGTTCAGCCAGTCCATGACGTAGTCGGTGAACACCGTGCCGGTGGCCCCGCCGGCGCGGCCGGTGATGCTCATCTTCTTCTCGTACTGGCCGGTGATGTCCAGGGCCATCTCGAGATTCTTGGCCTTGTCGGGATAGCCGATATGGCCGACGAGCATGGCCACGGCCCGGATCATGCTGCAGGGGTCGGCGTACTGGGCCCGGCCCTCGGCGACCATGCGCGGCGCCGAGCCGTGGATGGCTTCGAACATGGCGTACAGCTTGCCGATATTGGCGCTGCCGGCCGTGCCGACGCCGCCCTGGAACTCGGCCGCCTCGTCGGTCAGGATGTCGCCGTAGAGGTTGGGCAGGACCAGAACCTGGAAATCGCGGCGGCGCTTTTCGTCGACCAGCTTGGCCGTCATGATGTCGATGTACCAGTCGTCGGCTTCGATGCCCGGGTAGTCCTTGGCGATGCGGTAGAAGTTCTCCAGGAAGCGGCCGTCCGTGGTCTTGACCACGTTGGCCTTGGTGACGCAGGTGACCCTCTTGCGGCCGAACTTCTTGGCCTGCTCGAAGGCCAGGCGGCAGATGCGGTCGGAGCCGGGCCCGGTGATCACCTTGAAGTCGATGGAGATGTCGGCGTCGACGTCGATGCCGTAGGGACCCAGGGCGTAGAGGTCCTCGGTGTTTTCGCGGAAAAACATCCAGTCGATGCCCTGCTTGGGAATGCGGACGGGCCGGACGTTGGCGAACAGGTCGAGCTCCTTGCGCAAGGCCACGTTGCAGCTCTCGATGTTCGGCCAGGGGTCGCCCCGGCGCGGCGTGGTCGTGGGGCCCTTGAGGGTGACGTGGTAGGTCTTGATCTCGGCCAGGACGTCGTCGGGGACGGCCTTGTTGTGGGCGGCGCGGTTCTCGATGGTCAGCCCCTCGATATCGCGGACGATGATTTTTCCGGCCTTGATTTCATCCTTGAGAAGAGAAGCCAGCACGCGCTTCGATTCGGCGGCGATGGACGGGCCGATGCCGTCGCCGGCCAGGATGCCGATTTTGAGAGGTTTGATTTTGGTGTAGTCGATCCAGTCGGGCATGGTTTTGACTTTTTCCATGCGCTTCATCTGAACTTCGAGAAGCTTGCCGAAGTGCTCCTTGGCCCGATTGATGGCATTTTGATCCATGGATATTCCTCCCGGAGATGAAATCGGACAGTAAAGAGAGAACTGAATTCTATAATGACTCTCCTGGAAAATCAACCGCCTTCGCTCGGCCCGAAAATCCTCCTTGACCTCGCTCCCCCCTCTTTTTATAAACTAGGATGCCGGTAGTTTGAATTCGGTCCCCAAGCGGAGGTCCATCATGCTGGAAAGCTACGAAAAAGCGGCCGCGGAGCGAAGATCCCAAGGACTTCCGCCCCTGCCCCTGAATCCCGAAGAGACGGCCGAAGTCTGCCGCGGGCTGGAGAATCCTCCGCCCGGAAGGGCGGCCGAGCTCGCCTCGCTCCTCCGCGACCGGGTCTCGCCCGGGGTCGACCCGGCGGCCGAAATCAAGGCCGCCTGGCTGGCCCGGGCGGCGCGGGGCGAAACGAAATCGCCCCTCGTCTCTCCGCCAGAAGCCGTCTTCATGCTCGGGACGATGCTGGGCGGATACAACGTCGGGCCGCTGGTCGAATTCCTGGAGCGCCCCGACTTGGCGGCGGCCGCCGTCGAGGCCCTTGGCCACACGGTCCTTGTCTACGGCGCCTTCGAGTCCGTCGTCCGCCTGGCCAAAACCAACGCTGCCGCCCGGTCCGTTCTCCAAGCCTGGGCCGAGGGGATTTGGTTTTTGTCCAAGCCGGCCCTGCCCGGCGTTTTGAATCTGAAGGTTTTCAAAGTCGACGGCGAGATCAACACCGATGATTTCTCCCCGGCCAAACATGCCGCGACCAGGCCCGATATTCCCCTCCATGCCCAGACCATGGGTTTGACCCGCTTCCCCGGGGGGCTGGAAACAATCGCCCGCTTCCGGGCGGAGGGGCACCGTGTCGCCTTCGTCGGAGACGTCGTCGGCACGGGCTCCTCGCGCAAGTCGGCCTGCAATTCGGTCCTCTGGCACATCGGCGAAAATATATCCTACGTCCCCAACAAGCGTCGCGGGGGCGTCATCCTGGGCGGCCTCATCGCCCCGATTTTCTTCAATACGGCCGAGGATTCGGGCGGACTGCCCATCGACAAGGTCGATGTCACGGGGCTCAAGACCGGCGACGTCATCCTCCTCGACCTGGGCGCCGGCCTGCTTAAGAACGAGCGGGGCGAGGTCCTCTCGACCTTCGCGCTCAAGCCGTCCACCATGCGGGACGAATACAGGGCCGGCGGCCGGCTGAACCTCATCATCGGCCGGGCGCTGACGAACAGAGCCCGGGCCGAGAGGGGCCTGCCCGAGGCGGATTTCTTCACCGCGCTGAAAAATCCCGCGCCCCGGCCGGGGCAGGGATTCTCCCAGGCCCAAAAGATCGTCGGCCGGGCCTGCGGCGCGGACGGCGTCCTGCCGGGCTCGGCCTGCGAGCCGCGCATGACCACGGTCGGTTCGCAGGACACGACCGGCCCGATGACCGCGGACGAATTAAAGGAATTGGCCTGTCTGGAATTCCAGACCGACCTGTTCATGCAGTCTTTCTGCCACACGGCGGCCTATCCCAAGGCGGCCGATGTGAAGATGCACAAAACCCTGCCCGGATTCATCACCGCCCGCAAGGGCGTGGCCCTGAAGCCGGGCGACGGCATCATCCATTCCTGGCTCAACCGGCTGCTGCTTCCCGATACGATGGGCACGGGCGGGGATTCCCACACCCGTTTTCCGATGGGGCTGAGCTTTCCGGCCGGATCGGGTCTGGTGGCGTTCGCCGGCGCTCTGGGCTTCATGCCGCTGGACATGCCCGAGTCCGTCCTGGTGAAATTCCGGGGAAAATTCCATCCCGGAATCACCCTGCGCGACGCCGTCAACGCCATTCCCTACCAGGCCGTCAGCCAGGGCCTGTTGACGGTGGCCAAGAAAGGCAAAAAGAATGTGTTCAACGGACGCATCCTGGAGATGGAGGGCCTGCCCGATCTGACCGTGGAACAGGCCTACGAGCTGACCGACGCCTCGGCCGAGCGGTCCGCCGCCGGAAGCGTCATCGCCCTGGGGACCGGCAGGGTGGCGGGGTTCCTGAGAAGCAATATCGCTCTGATGGACAAAATGATCGCCGCGGGCTACCAGGACGCCGGGACGCTTCGCCGGAGGATCGACGCCTGCCGGGCCTGGCTCGAGAAGCCCGTCCTCCTCGAACGGGACTCCCACGCGGAATACGCCGCCGTATTGGAGATCGATCTGGCCGATATCCGGGAGCCCCTCCTGGCCTGCCCCAACGATCCCGATGACGTCAAGCCCCTCTCCGCCGTGGCCGGGGACAGGCTCGACGAGGTCTTCATCGGCTCATGCATGGTCAATATCGGGCATCTCCGGGCCGCCGGCCGGATCTTCGACAAGGCTCCCTACGCGAAAACCCGAATCTGGATCACGCCGCCGACCAAAATGGACGAAATCCAGCTTAAAAAAGAAGGGGTTTATGCCGTCTTCTCCCAGGTCGGCGCGCGGGTCGAAATCCCGGGCTGTTCGCTCTGCATGGGAAACCAGGCCCGGGTCCAACCTGGAGCGACGATCCTTTCGACGTCCACGCGCAATTTCGACGACCGGATCGGGGACGGGGCCCGCGTCTACCTGGGCTCGGCCGAGCTGACGGCGGTGGCCGCCTTGCAGGGGAAGCTCCCCAATCCGGCCGAATATTTCACCGCCATGAACGAAAAGGTTCTGCCTTTCGCCAAGGATGTCTACAAGTATCTCCAGTTCGACGAAATGAAGGACTTTTCCCTCAGCTACGTCTGAAGCCGCTATGATAAGCCTGAAAAACCATAAAGCGCTGATCACGGGCGGATCGCGGGGGATCGGCGGGGCAACGGCCGTTCTCTTCGCCGAGGCCGGTGCGGACGTGGCCATTACATACCGGTGCCGGGACGAGGCCGCCCTCGCCGTCCAGGCCGAGGTTGCCAAGAAAGGCCGGACCTGCTATACTTATAAAATCGAGTTGTCCAGCCAGGACGCGGTGGATGATATGGTCGGCGATCTTATCCGCCGTTGGGGCCGGATCGACTCTCTGATCAACAACGCCGGCATCTGGAACTATCTGGAAATCGGCGGGGGAGACGCGGCGACCTGGAAAACCATGATGGCCGTCAACCTGGACAGCCTCTTCTACCTGGCCAACGCCGTCGTCCCGCAGATGAAAAAACAGGGCCGCGGCCGGATCGTCAACGTCGGTTCGACGGCCGGGATCCGGGGCGAAGCCCTCCATTCCCATTACGCCGCCACCAAGGGAGCCATGAACGCTTTAACCAAGTCCTGGGCGGTGGAGTTCGCCCCATGGAACATCAATGTCAACTGCGTCGCCCCGGGCTGGGTGGATACGGACATGTGCACGGAGGTTTTTAAGGACGCCGCTTACCGGGAGTCGGTCCGGCAATCCATCCCGTTGAAGCGAATCCCGCCGCCCGAGGACATCGCCGGCCCCATCCTTTTCCTGGCCTCCGATCTGGCCCGCCATATCACCGGGGCGGTCCTCAGCGTCAACGGCGGAGGGGTTCTCTGCGGGGCTTGATCGTGAAATTAAAGCTTGACATCAAATTTGGGCCTGTGTTATTCAGGTTGCAGTAAGAAGAGAGCTATGGGCAAAAAACATCTCTCCCTCATTATCGTTCCCCATGACAAATCGGCCCACCGGATCCTCTCTTTTTCCAAGCGTTTCCTGAAAAACGCCAGATGGGCGGGCATCATCGTCGGCGTTCTCCTGCTGGTCGGGATCGCCGACTATATCCGTATCCGGATCAACAGCGTCGGCTATAAAAACATGGCTGCTGAGAATGCCAAACAGAAGGAAAGGCTGTCCGAATACGAAGCCTCGATCCCCAATCTGGAAAACCAGATCAAGAATCTCGACGAATACCGGAAAAAAATCAATCTTTTGGCCGGGGTCCGGTCGCCGGACGAACTCAAGGAGGTCGGTAGCGGCGGCCGGAGCTACACGCCTCCGGACGGCCAGGTCATCCCGGGGGTCCCGCCGAGCGTCGCTCCCGGGAGTCTGAAGTCCATTGAGATGAAGGCGGATGACGTCAAGAAAAACCTGGAAATGCTGGGCACCTTTTTCCAGAACCAAGCGGCGCGGTTGTCCACCACGCCGTCGATTTATCCCACGGCGGGATTGTTGACCTCGTCTTTCGGCTGGCGGCCCGATCCGTTCACCGGCAAGCAGCAGTTCCATTTCGGCCTGGACATCGCCTCGGTCCTGGGAAATCCGGTCGTGGCCACGGCCGACGGGACCGTTATCGCCACGAACTCCGATCTAAGCTTGGGCCGGTCCGTCCAGATCAGCCACGGCTTGGGCATCCTGACGGTCTATGGCCACTTGAACAAGTTCAATTGCCGGGTCGGCCAGAAGGTCAAACGCGGCGATGTCATCGGCGAATTGGGCAACTCGGGCCACGCCCTGGGGCCCCATGTCCATTACGAAGTCAAGGTCAACGGGACCAACGTCAACCCCTTGTCTTATATCTTCGAATAAGGCGGAAGCTTCCCCCTGATCGTCGTTTCGGAGAGGTCGTTTTCTGTGCTTGCCCAGGGCCTTATCGGGCGGCCCCGAGGCGGTCACCGGGCACGATCTTTCCGCCCCTGAGGAAGGCCGCCGCCTCCAGGGGTTTTTTACCTTCCGTCTGCAGACGGGTCAGGAGGTAGCCTGATCCGCCGCCGCAGACGATCCGGATCCCCGCCGGCCCGGATTCCCGCACCGTTCCCGGCGGGATCGCGGCCTCCCGGGCGTCCGCGGACACGGCCGGCCGACCGGCCAGAAGGATGAAGCGTTCTCCGCGAAGAAACGTGTACGCGGTCGGCCAAGGGTTCATGGCCCTGACGTGGCGGTCGACCGCCGCCGCGTCCCGCGACCAATCGACCAGCCCGAACTCCTTCTTCAGCTTGGGGGCCGCGGTGGCCAGGGCGTGGTTCTGCGCCTGGGGCACGATCGAATCGATCCGCTCGAGCGTCTCGATAAGAAGGTCCGCGCCCAGGACGGCCAGCCGGGCTTCGAGCGATCCCGTCGTATCATCGGGGCGGATCAGGGCTTCGGCCGAGGCCAGGATATCGCCCTCATCCATTTTTTCATTGAGGCGGAAGATCGTGATTCCCGTCATCGTCTCGCCGTTGCGGATGGCCCAGGCGACCGGCGAAGCGCCGCGGTATTTGGGCAGGAGTGAAAAATGGACGTTCAGCGACCGACGGGGAGGAAGATCGATGACCGGGCCGGGCATGATCTGACCATAGGCCACGACGATATGGATATCGGCTCGAACTTCCCGAAGGCGCTCCACGGCGGCGGGGTTTTTGCGGATTTTTTCGGGTTCGTAAGAAGCCATCCCGTGCTCCCAGGCGAAGGCCTTGACCGGGCAGGGGGTGAGCTTCCGGCCGCGGCCCGCCGGCCGGTCGGGCTGGGTCACGACCAGCGGGACGTCGTGGCCGGCGAGAAGGAGCCTTTCCAGCGCCGGGAGGGCGGCGGCCGGGCTGCCGAAGAAGACGATGCGCATCAGCTTTTTTTCTTGGCGTCCGGCTTCTTGAATTTCTTTTTGATCAGGCTGCGCTTGAGCGGCGAAAGCAGGTCCACGAAAAGGCGCCCGTCGAGATGGTCGATCTCGTGGCAGAAAGCCCGGGCCAAGAGGTCCTCGGCCTCAATCGTCTTGTCCCCTCCGTCCGGATCCAGGCCGCGGACGGTGACTTTCTGGGGGCGGGCCACTTTCTCGTATATTTCCGGGACGGACAGACAGCCTTCCTCGCGGATGAGCTTGCCTTCCTTACGGAGGATCTCGGGGTTGACCAGGACGTGGAGATCGTCGGGGTTTTCCCCCATGGACAGGTCGACGACGATAATCCGTTTTAGGACATCGACCTGGGGAGCGGACAGCCCGATCCCCGGGGCCTTGTGGACGGTTTCGATCATGTCCCGGATGAGCGTCCGGACTTCGTCATCGAGCCCAGCGACGGATTCCGATTTCTTGGACAGGGTCGGGTGCCCGAGTTTGATGATTTCACGAGTAGCCACGGCATGTCTCCAGAAGCCATTTTAATCGAATCGCGCAGTCCGTTCAATCGGGCCGGGGGAGCGCTTGGGGATGATCGGGCCGAGCGCCGGAAAACACGCTCGTTTTCCCCATGTATGAAAGCGCCGCTTAGGTCAAGCTTATTTAAGTCTTTTCTTTGGCCTCTCCTTTTTCGTTCTCAGAG
>Ga0315275_10001708_pt1 | contig 19486 bp, 18 predicted proteins | sample YL17G03_0_MG_FD_205557 | JGI IMG/M metagenome (GOLD analysis project Ga0315275, IMG submission 205557) | Sediment microbial communities from Yellowstone Lake, YNP, Wyoming, USA - YL17G03_0 | ecosystem: Environmental > Aquatic > Freshwater > Lake > Sediment | place: USA: Wyoming | collected...
TTCGCCGCTTTCTCCTTACATATTCCCGATATGCGCGTCGAAATCGTCAAAATCTGTCCTCGCTCTGCCACCGTTTCGCTATCGAACACCTAAGTCCGACAGGCTCCTAGAAGGCGTAATGTAGCTCCACGATCACGATGTGTCTGCCGGCAACCGCGGAAACAGATGTGATGCCTGGATCCGTCAACAGAAGTTCGTCAAGAAAACGCGCCATGAAATTGCCAAGGGCCGCGCCGGCCAGAACATCGGAAGGATAGTGCACTTGTGCTTCGACGCGTGCCAACGCGCTCAAACCGGCTGCCGTGTAGAGGCCGGCGTCCGCCCATTTCGCGCCGCTGCTGTCTGCCCATGCTCGATGAAAGTTGGCGGAAGCAAATGTCGCCGCGGCAAATGCCTGTGATGCATGCCCGGACGGAAAACTCTGGTCGTCCGCGTCATTGGGTCGCCGCCTGTTGGTTGCGCTCTTGATGGCGTCGGTGACGCCGCCGGTCAGCGCAAGGCCGCCAACGACCACGGCGAGATGTTCGCCGCGATGAAGCGCGGCGTCATCGCCGGGTGGAACAGGAGCAACCACTGCACTGATGCCCGCGGTTAGCGCCAGCAGCGCTTCAAGATCAGTGCTGGCGTTGGCGGCGGATTCACTGTCACCGAAAACGGGCGCATGATCCGACAAGTAGTTCGCCGTGCGCGTGTCCAGGTCGCCAAGGGCAAACACGCCCGCGCCGAGAAGTGGCGCCCATACGGATGGATGCGTGGCGGCATGCAGTGCCGCCTCACCGGTGCGCTCCCATGTGATCGATTGATGGGTGCAGGCACCGAGCCCAATGACCAGCGGGAAGAGCATGCTCCGGTTCATCGGAAAACCCGCGTCTGATCCATCGTCGGAATCATGTTTGGCCAACCCCCCTTGCCGGGGTCAAGGCTTGTAGCTTGGATCGCCTTGGCGTAGTGTGGCGGCATGGCCAGACCGCTACGCATCGAGTACCCTGGGGCACTCTACCACGTCACCTCGCACGGCAAAGCCGAGGAAGACATCTTCCGCGACGATGCCGACCGCGAAGCGTTCCTGGCGGTACTGGCGGCTGTCGTCGAGCGCTTTGGATGGCGACTCTATGCCTACTGCCTGATGGACGACCACTATCACCTGATCGCGGAAACGCCCGGGGCCAATCTTTCCAAAGGCATGCGCCAGTTGAACGGGGTTTACACCCAGCGCGTCAACCGCCGGCACCGGTGGGCGGGACCGGTCTTCCAGGGCCGCTTCAAGGCGATCGTGGCCGACAGGCAGGCTTATCTGCTGGCGCTGTCGCGCTACGTGGTGCTCAACCCGGTGCGCGCGCGGATAGTGAAAAACCCGGCGCGCTACCGCTGGTCAAGCTACCGGGCCTGTGCCGGGCTGGAAGACTCGCCCGCCTTTCTGCAGGCCTCCACGCTGCTGGCGCACTTTGCCCGCTCCTTGCCAGCCGCCCGCCGGCGCTATGCGGCCTATGTCGAAGCAGGCGTTCGAGCGCCCTCGCCCTGGGAGCGGCTTCAGGGGCAGGTGCTGCTGGGCGAGCAGGCGTTCTTGCGCAAGGTGGCGCCCCGTCTGAAGTCCAAAGCCCTGGCCAAAGAGATTCCCAAAGCCGAGCGCGCTGCCGTGCGTCCGAGCCTGAAGCAGGCCTTCGGCCGGGTCAGGCCGGGGAATCGTGCGGCGCGCGACCGGCTGATTGCCGCCTTGCACCTGAAGCACGGCTATACTCAGGCGCAAATCGCGGCTCATCTGGGCCTGCACTTCGCGACCGTGAGCCGCATCGTCAACCGCCGGATCGATGCACGAATCGCGACCCGGCTTGCTCGCCGTGCCGGCGAAGAATAGGGTCAGATGATGCGGTGATCTTTTTCGTGACGGCCTTGCAAACGGCGCGGCTGGGGTCCGGCCGGTACGCGGACGACCTTGGGCTCGGCGCGAGGCATCGCTGAATATCCCGTCCATCCTGCTCAAGTCCCATGCCGCAAGAGCCTGAGCGGCGTAAACTGCGGCAATCGCTATCTCTATTCCCATCGCAGGAGCCACGCCAGATGAGAACCCTCGCCCGCCTTGCCGCCGCTTTGTTGTTTGTGCTCGGCGCCACCGCTGCCCATGCCCTCGACAAGGTCACTTTCCTCACCAACTGGTTCGCCGAAGCCGAGCACGGCGGTTTCTACCAGGCGGTCGCCGAAGGGATTTACAAGAAGTACGGATTGGATGTCACCATCGGCATGGGGGGTCCGCAGGTCAACGTCTATCAATTGCTGCTCGCGGAAAAGGCCGATTTCGTGATGGGCTACGACGTCGCCACCATCAACGCGGTCGAGCAGGGTTTGCCGCTCATCACCGTTGCCGCCAATTTCCAGAGCGAGCCGGTCGGCCTCATCGCGCATCCCGATGTGGAAAAAATCGAAGACCTGAAGACCCGCATCCTGTTGATCGGGCAAGCCAGCGAGACCACGTACTGGCCATGGCTGAAAGCGAAGTACGGTTTCACCGAAGCGCAGAAGCGGCCCTACGCCTACTCGGTGCAGCAGTTTCTGGTGGACAAGAACATCGCGCAACAAGGCTACATCACGTCGGAGCCCTACGCCATCGAGAAAGGCGGCGTCAAACCGAAGATCTTCCATCTCGCCAAATACGGCTATCCGCCTTATGCGCAGACCATCGTGACGCTGAACAAGACCGTCAGGGACCGTGCGGACGTGGTCAGGCGCTTCATCGAGGCTTCGGCGCTGGGTTGGAAGAGTTACCTGAAAAATCCGGCGCCTGGCAATGCGCTCATCAAGATAGACAATCCGCAAATGGACGACGATCAGCTCGCGTTCAGCCTCGCCAAGCTCAAGGAATACGGCATCGTCGACGGCGGCGACGCAAGGAAACTCGGCCTGTTTACGATGACCCATGCGCGCTGGAAAGAGACTTACAAATTCATGGCAAGAGCCGGGCTGGCGAATCCCGACCTGGATTACACCAAGGCCTACACCCTCCAATTCGTGAAGCTGGTCAAAGTCCTGCCCTAGGAGCCTGTCGGACTTAGGATGATTCGGCTGCAACGGTGGCAGAGCGGTCCATATTTCGCCGTTTTCTCCTTACATATTCCCGATATGCGCGTCGAAATCGTCAAAATCTGTCCTCGCTCTGCCACCGTTTCGCTGTCGAACACCTAAGTCCGACAGGCTCCTAGAAAATAAAGTTGCCGTGTTGGAACGGTTCGAAAGCTACGCGGCCGTCCGCAGCCGGTTCCGCTGGGCCATCCCGGAATTTTTCAACATCGGCGTCGACGTCTGCGACAAGTGGGCGGACGAGCCCGCGCGCCTGGCGCTGATTCACGAAGGGCGCGATGGGTCGGCAACCCGCTACACGTTCGCGGATATCCGACGGCTGTCCAATCGGGCCGCCAACCTGTTCGTCAGTCGTGGGGCGGGCGCCGGCGATCGCGTCGGCATCTTGCTGCCGCAGGAAGCGGAGACCGCGATAGCGCACGTCGCTGCGTACAAGGCAGGCGCGATAGTCGTTCCGCTGTTCACGTTGTTCGGCCTCGATGCGCTGCGCTATCGCCTGCAGGATGCGGGTGTGAAAGTCCTCATAACGGATACGCGCAACCTCGCCAAGATCGAGCGCATTCGCGCCGATATTGCGCAACTGGAAACCGTGTTCTGCGTCGATGGTCCGGCGCCGGGCGGCGAGGATTTCCATGCGGCAATGGCTTCGATGAGCGAGGACTTCCAGCCGGTGCGAACGCGCGCCGACGATGCCGCGCTGATCATCTACACCTCGGGCACCACCGGCGCGCCGAAAGGCGCGCTGCACGCTCATCGCACATTACTCGGCCATCTTCCGGGCGTCGAGATGTCGCATAACTTTCTCGGCGAACCCGGCGATCTGATGTGGACGCCGGCGGATTGGGCGTGGATCGGCGGCCTCATCGACGTTCTGCTTGCCGCCTGGCATCACGGCATTCCGGTCCTTGCCCATCGCTTCGAGAAATTCGAACCGGAGGCGGCCTTCGCGCTGATGGCGAAACACAAAGTGCGCAACGTGTTTCTGCCCCCGACCGCGCTGAAAATGATGCGCGGCGTGCCGAATGCGAATTCACGCTGGAAGCTCGACATCCGTTCGCTGGCCAGCGGCGGCGAGTCGCTTGGACCCGAGTTGCTGCAATGGGGTCGCGACACATTCGGCCTCACCATCAACGAGTTCTACGGGCAGACTGAATGCAACATGGTGTTGTCGTCGTGCGCGGCGCTGTTCCCGTCCAAACCCGGCGCCATCGGCAAGGCAGCGCCGGGTCACGAGGTGGAAATCGTCGACGAGGCCGGCAACGTTCAGCCGGCCGGCGAGATTGGTGCGATCGCCGTGCGCCGTCCCGATCCGGTCATGTTTCTGGGCTACTGGAACAACCGCCAAGCCACGCAGGAGAAATTCATCGGCGACTGGCTCATCACCGGCGATACCGGCGCCAAGGACGCGGACGGCTACATTACTTTCGTCGGCAGGAACGATGATGTGATCACCAGCGCCGGCTATCGCATCGGTCCGGGACCCATCGAGGATTGCCTGCTCGGCCATCCCGCCGTGCGTCTGGCGGCCGTGGTAGGCGCGCCGGATGCCGAGCGCACCGAAATCGTCAAGGCCTTCGTGGTGCTCAGGGCAGGTTTTGCGCCGGACGAAGCGCTGACGCGCGCGCTGCAGGAGCACGTGAGGACACGCCTCGCCGCCCACGAATACCCGCGCCAGGTGCGCTACGTCGACTCGCTGCCCATGACCGCGACCGGCAAGATCATCCGGCGCGAACTGCGGGACCTCGGGGAGTAGAAGTAGAACAAACTCCTAACCGCAGAGGACGCGGATACCCTCGCGTAGCGTGGAGTACCCTTTTAGGACGCGGATACCCTCGCGTAGCGTGGAGTACCCTTTCAGGACGCAGAGGAAAAGCAAGAACGGAGAAACAGGTGCGACATAAAACACTGGACCGGTGGTCGCAAAAACAAACATGGTGCACCCTTTTAACTTTCGTTCGCTTTTCTTGCCTTTGTTTTTCCTCTGCGTCCTGAAAGGGTACTCCACGCTACGCGAGGGTATCCGCGTCCTCTGCGGTGAGCGCGTTTTTGGAGCCTTGGAATCGGTTCAGCGATTTCTGTCGCCGCCACGAAACCCGCCTCCTCCGCCGCTTGAATTCGAGAATCCGCGACCCCCATCGCCACGAAATTGCGGCCCATCGGCGCTTCGTTCCACGATGCGTCCCGAATTCACCGACAGACGCTCCATGCCGCGACCGGGATGGGCCACCACCGGACGTTCGATGAGGCCCGCCTGCGGCGAAAAACTGCGTGACGGCGGCATTGCCCGCTGGGGCTGCGAAGGCATCCTTTCGATGGACACGCCCGCAACCGGTGGTCTGCGTTCGTGGCCTTCGAACGATGGTGGCTGAGTGCGCAGCGGCGCGAATCGCCGATCCTCCTGATTCACAACCGGCGGACGACGCCATGGCGTTTGAACGGCGGGTGGTGTTTGAACGGCGCGTGGTGTTTGAACGGCGGCTGGTGTTTGAACGGCGGCTGGTGTTTGAACGGCGGATGGTGTCTGAACTGCTGGAGGTCTCTGCACGGCACGCGACGTCTGCACAGCCGCCAAATTCGCGACATTGTCGCGCACTTGCCCGTCTCGTCTGCCCCGGTTGCGATTGCCGTCATCGCCAAGCCGGCGCCAGCGGTCATCGGAACCCGTCACGAAACCGCTATCCGGGGCTCGGTGCGACAGCGTCGGTGCCGCCGGCCGCTGCTGGTTGGCGATCGCCCTCGGTCCGTTCCAGACGACGCTCCTGCGATCCCATCGATCATAGATGCGGCCGACGTTATGCAACCCCGGCCCTGGAGGGCGGATGGCATTGACGCCGCCGGCGACGAAACCCGGTCGCCTGTACCCGTAGACCGGCGCATGCCACGGGCCCCACCACGGACGGAAACACGGCGACGGCGGTGCCCAGGCCACTGTGTTCCAGGAGTACCACGGATAGGGATTCCACCAGCTATACATGAAGCTGAAACCGAAACCCCAGGTGACCGGCGCGCCATACCAGACGCTGCCGATCCACGGGCTATAAGGCCAACCGGTCCCGTATACCACGACGTTGTCGCTCGACACATAGGAACCGACATAGCCCGGCGTGTAACCGACGTAGACCACTTCAGGAGTTGCATCGTACACACGCACGTACGTCACGTAGTACAGGGGCGAGTTGCGCGGAATGGAATAGATCACGGATGCCACGTAACTCGTCACCGTCCACGGTCCGAACGGTGAAGTGGCGACGAACCAGACGCCATTGTCGAGCGCGTAGAAGGATGTTTCGCTGACACGAAGCACGGGCACCGGCGAGTTGACCGCGTTCTGCAGGACCGTGCCTTCTATCGGCTGGAACACCGGGTTACCGTCGTAGGTAATTTCCAGATGAGCCGCGCTGCGCGCCACCGTCGCCACCTGCGGCACGGAATTCGCGATCACGGCTTCGCGCGCCTGCGGCGTGCCCGGCACGGCGGCGCGTACGCTCTCGGTCGGATGCTCGGCGGGAATCATGGCGAAGTCGCCGGGAAGGCTTGTAGCCGGCACGTAGCTCCACTGGCCTTGTGCCAGCGTGGTCGTGCGATACCAGCGGCCGGAGATCAGCGCGTAGTGGTACTGTGTCCTCAGGTCGAGAAACAACGTGTTGGGTGAATTGGTCACGTAGAGCAGTTGCGTATGCTCGATGGGCGAGTATTGCGCAGGACCGTCTGTCTGCAGCAGCTCGGTCGGCATCGTGCTGATGAAAACGGCCACGGAAGCGGGCGTCGCGGCGCCCTCCCCGGCATCCGCGTCCAGCAGGTCGACCTGGTCCTGCTGCGTTGCGAGTTGTCTGGCCCGCTCCAGTTGCGCGGACGGATTCGTGGTCACCAACCACGGACTCTCCAGGCTCTGCGACTCCATCCAGTGGTCGGACACAAACAGGAAGTAACGTGACGTTGCCTTGTCCCGCACCATCAGTGCGCGCGTATTGGTTACGCGCATGAGTCCGGTGTCGGCGACCGGGCGCAGAACCGGATTGCCGTCGATCGGGACCAGCAGCGCTGGGCGTTCGCTGTACAGGATGCGGGGCGGATCGTTCTTGAGCGGCTGCCTCGACGCTTGTTGGGCAAGCCTGTCGATTTCGATGTCGGACTGCAGCCTGTCCTGTGCGATCCGCCAGATTTGCGCCGCGAACTGCGGCCGCAATACCGACAGATAGTCGTCGACGCCAGTGGTCACGGTCGGAAAGTCGGCATTGCTGATCACGAGGTCGCGCACCGTCACCGTGCGGCTGCCTGGGTCGAGATCGGTACGGGCGGAGAATGTGATCACGCCGAAGTTCTGCTGAGCGCCGGCATCGTTGCGTACCGAGACCGCGGAGCGGCCTTCGAGCCGGTTGGTTTCCCATTTGTCGATCTGCGGCTGATAAATCAGGAAAGTGCGGCCGTTGTCGATCACCTGCACCGGCCAGCGCGACGACACGGATGAAGCAGCAGTCCGCGGTGCGGATGACGTGTCTCCGAGTTCTGGGACTTCGTCTGCCGCGGGCGAAACAACCGACCACAGCGAAAACGACGCCGCCAATGTCATTGCGAATAGGGTCCTTGCGAAAAGTCTGGTCACCGCGAAAACGCTGGAAAGCGTGCTCATGGCCTGCCCTCCTCCATTATTTTTTGGTTCAACGCTCCTTGCGCCGTGATGGCGTGGGCGTTTCGGTACTCAACGTAAGTATGATCCTGGCGTTGACCCCGCGTTGCACAGGATTTTGTCACGCAAAGTAACGCCGCGATGCAGCGGCGGTGAACATTGAACCTGGAGAGAAGGGGCAGGCTTCCCGTCTTCCGCCAGCGCCAGGGAAGCGGATATCCGGCGCTCAGCTCCGTTTCTGCAGCGGGCGCACTTCGGAAGCGTTGAGTTTGACGAAACGGAAGCCATGGTCGAGAAGCAGTTGCAAACCTTGCGCCAGACCCTCGCCGGTGTCCGATTCAGGCTTGTTCAGGTGCGCAATGATGATGTCGCCGCTGCGGACTTTCTTCAGCCGCCGGACGATCTGCTTTTTCGCCAGTGTCGCGCCGTTGTCGGCGTTGACCGAGAAACCGGCAACCTTGTATCCCATCGCCTCGATAGTCTCGAGCGCCTCGGGATCGTATTCTCCGGTCGCGCCCCGATACCAGCGCGGCGCAGTGCCGGTAGCGGATTTTACCGCATTGGCGCCGCCGGAGACTTCCCTCTTGAGCTGCTTCAGGCCGGCGACACCGGCAAGTCCATACACGCTGCGCTCGGTGCCAATGACCGCGGGGATATGATTGGCGCCGTGGTTTTCGATGTCGAACAAATCCGCATGCGCCTTGAGGACGGCGAGTCCGTCCGGATTGCGCCGGATCCATCTGCGGGTCGCGAAGATGGTGGCCTGAATGCGGTGCTCGATCAGAAAATTTGCAAGATCCGAATCGAATTCGCTGCCGCAGGCATCCAGCGTGAGCGCCACGACTTTGTCGGGGTCGCCCGCAGGCAACAACAGCTCTTGGTGCAGTTCCAAAGGTTGCACGACCGCGGCCGCCGTGAGCGACGGAAGCAGGAACAGGAGCAGCAGGCATGCGCGCTTCATCGCCCCATATAACGTCCATCGGGGCGATTTGTTGAGGCTTCAATGCAGGACGCGCAACCACAGGTAGGTCCAGGAAATCACCATCGTTGCCAGCGTCACGGGAATGCCGGTGCGGGCGTGCCTTTTCCAGTCGATGGCCACGCCCCGCCTGTGGGCTGCGTCAACCACGATGATGTTGGCGATACTGCCCACGATCAGCAGATTGCCGGCCAGCGTGCTGGCGAGCGCCAGCAGCGGCCCGGCCAGTTCGTGAGTGGCGACCGGCAGCAACAACATGACCGCCGGAACGTTGGATACGATGTTCGACAGGATGAAGGTCGTTACGAAAAGCGGCAAAGGCTGATGCATGTCCACGCCGAGCACGGCCATGCGCCCGACGAATTCACCGGTCAGGCCGGTTTTCTCCAATGCATGGTTGACGACAAACAAGCCAATGAACAGAACCAGCAACTGCCAGTCCACAAGTCCCAGCATTTTTCGCGAATGCAGCCGGCGACTCATCATCAGCACACCCGCCGCGGTCAGGGCGATCACCTCGCGCGGCACGGGCGCCGCGAGAAACAAGACGAATAACGCCGTCGCGACCGACAGCCCTTTCGCCGTTTGCCACCCATCGACCCGCGGAGACGGTTCGCGGTGGGCCGGAACCGCATCGGTCGCCGCCTCCTCCGCGGCCAGCGCCCAGGATCCGCGACTGCGCCAGGCAATCAGGGCCCACACCACGAAGAGTCCCAGCACTACCGGAATCGCCGCGTCCAGCAGATAGCCGGAAAAGGAAAGGTTCAGTTTCCCGCCGATCAGCATATTCTGGGGGTTCCCGATCAGCGTCAGCGCCGAGCCGACGTTGGCGCTGCAGGCCAGCGCCAGCAGAAAGGGAATCGGATCGAGCCGCCGCGCGCGACAGACATCGATCAGCACCGGCGCCATCGCCAGGCAGACGACATCGTTGCTGAACACCGCCGAGAGCCCCGCGACGATCGCGACCAGCGCCGCAAGCAGCTTCGGCGGCGATAGCGGCAAATGACCGGTCTTGTGCGTGACCCAGGTATAGAACCCGCCCATGCGCAACTGCGCCGAAACCACCATGAACGCGAACAGCAGGATCAGCGTCGGAACATGCACTGCCCGCCACGCCTCCTCCAGGCTGAGCGCACCGGCGCCGATCAACGCGATCGCGCCGAGCAGCGCAATGCCGGTGCGATCCAGTTGCAGAAAAGGCAGCCCGCCCAGGATCATGCCCAGGTAGACCACGCCGAAGATCAGCAGAATTGTCGTTTCCATTTGCCAATGCAAGACCGGTTTGCAGGAGACGAACGGAAGATAGCGTGCGGGCCGTCGCCGTGGCAAGCGATCCGGGTTGTGCTGCCCGGCCCGGGGATGCAGGAATATCGGACTATGCGGCGATCAGTAGCCGGGGATCGCCGTGGAGCCGAGCATTTCCCCATACATATCCGTGCGCCGATCCCGCAGCCGTTCGTTGAAATCGGTCAGGTTGCGGTTGCGCCGCGCATCGGCAAGGTCGATGTCGGCGATCAGCATTTCTTCTCGATCCAGACTTGCGGGGCCCGCAAGTGGCCAGCCGCTATGACTCACGATCAAGCTGTTGCCGAGGAAGGGTTGTCCGCGCTCGACGCCGATGCGATCGGCGGCCGCCACGAACATCGAGTTGGCGTGCGCGCCGCCCATCGCCAGGATGTTCGCCATCATTGGCAGGTTGCCGGGCTGCGCCGGCATCGGCACCCAGTTGGTGGCAACGCAGAGCATATCCGCGCCCTGCAGGGCAGCCAGGCGGAAGATCTCCGGGAACCAGATGTCGTAGCAGATCGCGCAGGCGATGCGGCCGGCGCCGATATCGAACACCGGGACGCCCAGGTTGCCGGGTGCAAAGATGGTGTTCTCGGCACCCCACAGATGGTTTTTCCGGTAGATGCCGACATGGCCTTGTGGCCCGATCAGAACCGCGGAGTTGTACAGCTTTGCGCCGTCGCGTTCGGTGATGCCGGCGACGATGAACATCGAATGCGTGCGGGCTGCCGCCATCCACGCATCGCAGGTCGGCCCATCCGGGACCGCCTCCGACAAGTCAAGGGCTTCCTCGCGCGTCGCGAAAACGTAGCCGGTATTGCACAGCTCCGGCAGCACGGCCAGTTGCGCACCTGCCCCCGCCGCCTGCGCGATCAACTCGAGGCTGCGCGCGACATTGGCCTTCACCTGCCCGATCCTGGGCTCCATCTGCAGACAGGCCACGCGTATTCGGCTTTCCTGTTGTGGATTCATTGTCGTCTCTCTCGATTAAAGCTGCGGCCAGCGATCTTTCCAGTCGTGATCGCGCTCGTAAGCATGCGCAACCCGCAGCACTGTAGTCTCGTCGAAGGGTCTTCCTGCAATCTGCAGGCCGATCGGCAGGCCATCACGGTCAAAACCGCAGGGCACCGAGATAGCGGGCAGGCCCGTCAGGTTGTACGGATAAGTGAAACGCCACGATGCTGCCAGCACGCTCTCCGGCTTTCCAGCGATCTGCACCGTCCACTCGCCCCGCTTCCAGGCTGTGATCGGCGTGGTCGGACCGATCACTACGTCCACAGTCTCGAACACCTTGCGGTACGCTTCCATCAGCGCGCTTCGATACTGCTCGGCCTTCAGATAGTCCGGCCCCGTGACGAGCCGCCCCATTTCCACCAGCATGCGCACATCGGGTTGGTAGTACGGCACGCGACCCGCGCGCAGTGATGCATCGTGGTAGGCCGTGGAACTCGACAGTTCGATGGCGAATATCGCGCCCAGTCCGTACTCCAGCAGCGGAATCCTTAGTTCATGCACCTGCGCGCCGGCTGCGGCGAGATCGGCGATCGCCTTCTCGACCGCGCCTTCCACGTCTTCCTGCAGGTTGTCGAAAAAATGATTGCGGCAGACGCCGATCGTCAATCCCCTGACCGATCTGTCGAGCGCCTTCGAGTAATCGGGCACCGGTTGCGCCTGGCAGGCAGAGTCGGCAGCATCGTAGCCGGCCAGCACCTGCATCATCAATGCGCTATCAGCGACGGTGCGAGTCAGCGGCCCGGCATGATCGAGCGACCAGCTGTGCGGCACAATGCCATCGCGGCTGACACGCCCGAAGGTCGCCTTCAGTCCCACGGTGCCGCATGCGGCCGCGGGCATGCGAATCGACCCGCCGGTATCCGAGCCAAGCGCGGCGACGCATAGCCCGGCGGAAACCGCGGCGCCGGAACCTCCGCTCGATCCGGACGGTACCCGCGTCAGATCCCAGGGATTGCAAACCGGGGGCGTGACATTGCCCCAGGCGAATTCATGCGTACGCGTCTTGCCGATCAGCACGGCGCCCGCTTTCCGCAGCGTCGCCGCAGCGGTTGAATCGCGCAGCGGAAACGACAAGCCCGGTGCTGTGCTGCCGGCCGTGGTGGGCATGTCCTCGGTCAGATAGTTGTCCTTCACCCCGATCGGGATACCGTGCAGTGGTCCGCGCCACTTGCCTGCCTTTATTTCACGCTCGGCGACACGCGCGGCATCCAGCGCATGCGGCGAAACATGGATGAAGCTGTCGAGCCTGGCACCGGCATTCGCGATTCGATCCAGGCAGACTTCGGTAAGCGCGACGGGAGAAACCTTGCCGGCGCGGATCGCCGGCGCCAGTTTTTCCAGAGGCTGTTTCCAGAGTTCGCCGCTCACGGCATTTTCCGGTACGGCGCGGTCGGTTCGAAGACGATGGCCGGATGCACGTCGGTCAGGTCCAGCGCGCGCAGCTTGCGGATCTCGGCGAGGATGTCGGCGTAGGCCGCCAGCACCTCTTGCAGTCGTTCGGGTGGCAGGTCAAGGCCAAGCAGTTCCTTGTAGGCATCGCCCATGGATTTCTCCTTCAGGGCAAGCTGCCGCCGCCACCCGGACGTTGAGGAGGCGCAACGGCGAGCAGTTTGACCACGCTGTCCGGCGCGGTGGCACCTGGATCGCTGCGGGTTGGCATGCCTTGAACGAACGGCAGCAACTGCAGGCGGGCGATTTCGTAGACGCGCCGCAACTCCGCCACGGGATGGGGATGCTCGTCGACGCGCAGATCAAGCAAGGGGTAGTCCTCCAGATGATGCACCTTCAGTGCCGCCGATTGGCGGCCGCGCTTGTCGCCTCCCGCCGCCTCACCCGCCTCCAGCGCCAGCATCAACCGCTCGGCCAGATCGAGCGCCTCGCTGGCACGGAACGCGTTCGCCATCTCCTCGATGGTCGGCGCGGACACCAGCATGTTTCCCTGCACCGCGAAATGCGCTTCGACGATCTGGCCGAACCAGGTGGTGCAGCTCTTGCCCGACCAGGCGGCACTGCGCCCCGACGCATCGATGACGCCGATCTGACGCAGATCCCGCCCGTTGTCTGCCGCCATCACCGCATCGAGCGCCTCGGGTCCACTGCTGCCCTGTTCCATCAAACGCAACGCGTCGATGGCAAGGTAAGGATTGACCCACGATTGCGTCGACACCGCGCCGACACCGGATTTGACGTAAGGACAAGTCGAGCCGACCGCGGGCACTGCGGTGGCCACCGCAACACCGAGCATGCCGGTGCGGGGACAATGGGCAACGATGGAATAGGTCATTCTTGAGGGACGAGGAACGAGGGGCTATTAGGGGCGAGGGTCGAGGGGCGAGGGACGAGGGGAAAAACCCGAGAACCTGCAAGACACATAACCGTAAGGCAAGGCACGACCGGGCACCGACAGCTTCCCTCGTCCCCCGTCCCTCGTCCCTCGTCCCTATAATTCATACGCTCAACTGGTCCGTGATCCGGCGCTCGGCCTCAGCGCTGCCGATATCGCCGCGATCGACGATTTCGCCGAGCTTGAGTACCGCGTAGCGGTCGGCAACCGACAGCGCGAACTTCACGTTCTGCTCGATCAGCAGGATAGACACCTTCGACTCGTCGCGCTCGTCGCGAAGCACGCGCGCCAGACGGTCGATGACCGATGGTTGCAGGCCCTCGCTGATCTCGTCGATCAGCATGAGCTTCGGCCGCGACATCAGCGCGCGCGCCACCACCAGCATTTTCTGCTCGCCGCCGGAGAGCGTGCCGGCGCGCTGTTTCAGCCGCGTCGGCAGCACCGGGAAAAACTGGCCGATGCGCTTCAGTCCGAGGTCGAACGATCTGTCGTCGCGCAGACCCAGGCGCAGGTTCTCCTCCACCGTCAGATCCTGGAACAGCGCCTGTTCCTGCGGCGTGTAGGCGACGTCCAGGCGCGCGACCTTGTGCGGCGGCAGCCGGGTAGTGTTTACGCCGAACATGCCGACGCTGCCGGCGTGAAGCGGAAGAAAACCCATCACGCTTTTCAGCAAAGTGCTCTTGCCCATGCCGTTCTTGCCGAGCAATGCAAAGATTTCTCCCGGCCTGACATCGAAGCTCACATCGCGCAGGACGGGCGCTTCGCCGTAGCCGCTGCGTACGCCCTTAACCTCCAGTGCGCTGGCAGCGCTCATGCGCCCGCTCCCGCCGCGGCGTGGCCGCCTCCGGAGTAAATCGTGCGCACCAGTTCCGACTCGACGACCTCGGCTACTGTGCCATCCAGCAGGATCCTGCCCTGGTGCAGCACGATCACGCGCGAGCTGATTTCACGCACGAAATCGAGGTCGTGCTCGACCAGCAGGATGCAAAGCTGATGACTGCGCGCGAGATCGGTGAGGATCGAGCCGATCAGCGTGCGCTCCGGCTTGGTCAGGCCTGCGGTCGGCTCGTCGAGCAGCAGGACGCTGGGCTCGAGAGCGAGCACCATCGCAAGCTCCAGCGCCTGCTTCATGCCGTGCGAGAGATGGCGCGCCTCGACGCCCAGTTGCCCGTCGAGGCCTGTTGCGCGAATGACCTGCATCGATGCATGAGGCAATGCCAGTGTCTGTTCACGCTTCCACAACGACGGCGGAGCGAGGCGTGTGCGCGCGATGCGCAGCGCTTCCGCGACCGTGAGCGTTTCGAATACGTTGGCGGTCTGGAATTTTCGCCCCACGCCGAAAGCGACGCAGTCGTACGGCGGCAGCTTCAGGATGTCGTGATCGTTGAGCAGCACCGTCCCGCCGGAGCGCTCGTTGCCGTCGGCGATGCAACGCATGAGCGTGGTCTTGCCGGCGCCGTTCGGCCCGACCAGGCTCAGCAATTCGCTGCGCCTCGCCTCGAAGTCGATGCCTTCCAGCGCCTTGAGACTGCCGAATTGCTTGCGCACTTCGCGAACCACCAGCGCACGGCTGCCTGCGCCCGCCAGTCCCGCAAACGGCTGCTCGACGGCTGGCTCCAGCCCGGGAACAAATGCAGCCGCGGCCGTTTTGCTGCGGCCGAGCACGCGCCGGGCCGCCCCCTTGATCAGGGGCATCAAACCCTGCGGCAGCGCGATGATGACGACGACGAACGCAAAGCCGATGACCAGCTTCCAGACGAAGGGCAGGTTGCCGCTCAGGTAAGAGGTGCTGACATCCAAAACCAGCGTGCCGATCACGGGGCCGATGAGTGTGCCGCGCCCGCCGAGTGCCACCCAGATCAGCAGCTCCGTGCCAAAGACGAATCCCGCATACTCGGGGGCCACGACCATCTGTACGCACGCAAAGACATAGCCGGCGATGGCCGCGATCGCGGCACATACGACCAGCAACAGGATTTTGACGCGCGACACGTTGATGCCGACATATTCGCAGCGCTGCTCGTTTTCGCGAATCGCGACCAGAATGCGGCCCGCGTCGCTGCGCACGAACAGCCACGCGCCCGCCGTCAGCACGACGAGGAAACTGCCGGCGATCCAGAACCAGGCTTCGATCGACACGTCGAAACTTTCGAATCCAGACAACCCGCTGCTGGAACCCGTGAAGTTGCCGCCCGAATAGAGGATCTGGCTGACCACGATCGGCAGCACCAGCGTGATGACCGATCCGTAGAGCGGCGATGCTCCATGGTAGAACGCGAGCCAGCCAACGACCGCCGCAACGATGATGGCAACGGCGATTCCGGTGACCAATGCCAGTGCCGCGTAGCCGGGGCCAAAGCCGGCGTGCGTAAAAATCAGGCCGGCGGCGTAAGCGCCGATGCCGAAAAACGCCGACTGCCCGAACGTCAGAATGCCGGTGTAACCCCAGAGAATATCGACCGTCAGGGCCACCGCGGCATAGAGAAAGGCCCGGATCAGGCTGTTGACCATGTAAGTCGGCAATACATAGGGGCCGGCCGCGATCAGCAGCAACGCTATGCCGCAGAACAGGACCAGCGTGCGCGACGCGGTATGCCCCATCACGCGAGCGGCAAGGCCGTGCGCGGTGGCCGGTTGTCCGCTAGCCACGGCTGAACCCCTGAGGCCGCAGCCGCAACACCACCGCGGCGAGCACGACGATGGTCAAACCGCCGAGGATCGGGTTGCCCCAGGAACTCACCAATACCTGCGCGCCGCCGAGCACCAGGCAGGCCACGGCCAGGCTGACCAGCGACACACCGGAAACCATCACCAGCATGAACGCGTTGATCAGCCACGGCACGCCCATGTTCGGATCGACGCTCGACAGCGGCGTGATCAGGGCACCGGCAAGGCTGGCCAATCCGGCCCCCAGCGAAAAGGTGGCAAAGCGCACCAGTCCGCTGTTGATGCCGAGACCGCGCGCCAGATTTTCATTCATGATGACAGCGCGCGTGACCAACCCCAGGCGCGTGCCGTTGAGAAGCAGAGCGAGCCCGATCGCGATGGCAATCGCGACCAGGACCAGCAACAGCCGGTACTCCGAATAAGAGGCGCCGAGAAGATCGATCGCGCCGGTGACCGGACTCTGGACGAATTGCACTTCACGCCCGAATGCCAGTGTGATGACCTGGCCGATGATGATGCCCAGACCCCAGGTGGCGAGAATCGCGTCGAGCGGGCGCGAATACAGCGGCTTCATCACCAGGCGCTCGATGATCATGCCGCAGACGAATCCGATGAGGAACGCGAACAGCACCGCCCACCACGGATTCAATCCCAGTTTGGTGATCAGGAGCGCCGAATAACCGCCGACGGTGAGGAGGCCGCCGTGGGCGAAGTTGATGATCTTCATCACGCCGAACACGATCAGCAGCCCGGCTGCGACGCCGTAGAAGATTGCAGCGGTGGTGAGGATGTCGAAAAGAGTCGCCATGGCGGCTGACGCCGAGGGACTAGGGGCCAGGGCTAGGGGCTGGGGCTAGGGGCTCGGGATTAGAGGCAAGGGTTCGGAAACATTCGCGTCACATGAAAAAGCGTCAGCTCTGTGCCGCCTAGTCCCCAGCCGCTGCTTCATCCCTAGCCCCTCGGTTTTTCACCCTAGCCCCTGCTTAATCCCTAATCCCTGCCTTATTTCAGGTTCGGACACTGCTCGCCGGGATCGACGTTCTTGAACGTCTCCAGCAACTTGATGCTGCCGTCCTTCTGCACCTGGCCCATGTACATCGTCAGCGCAGCGTGGCGCTGCTTGTCCATTTTGATCATACCGCGCGGACCGTCGACCGTCACCTTGCCAAGCGCGGGCAGAATCTTGTCCGCTTCGGTCGAGCCCGCCATTTCCGCGGCCAGCTTGTAGGCCAAGACCGCCTCGTACTGAGGCACGGACAGGTCGTTCGGCGTCTTCAGGTCGGCACCGAACTTCTTCTGCATGGCAGCCAGAAACTGCTTGTTCCTCGGGCTATCGATATTGGTGTAGTACGAACCGGCGACGTAAATGCCTTCCGCGTCGGAACCCATGCTTTTCGCCGTGCCTTCGTCCACGCCGAGATTGCCGTAGGGCACTTTGAGCCCTGCGGCGCGCAGTTGCTTGGTCAGCGTCACGTTGGGCGCGCCACCGGCGGTGGACGTGATCAGCGCATCGGCGCCGGAAGACTTGAGCTTGCTGATGATCGAAGTCCAGTCGGAACCGTCCATAGGCAGATATTCCTCGCCCAGGACTTTACCGCCTTTCTTGGTAATGTAGCTGTGTGTGAACTCGAGCATGCCGCGGCCGAATGCATAATCGCTGCCGATCAGAAAAAAGGTCTTCGACTTGAAATTCTTCATGAAGTAGTCGACCACGGAGGCGACCTGCTGGTCCGGCACCCAGGCATTGATGTACATGTACTTGTTGCACGAGTGGCCTTCGTAGAACGAGGTGTAGATGAACGGCGTCTTGCCGCGCGTGACGATCGGCAGGCCGCCATTGCGCGCGGCGCTGGTTTCCATGGTGATCAGCACATTGACCTTCTTCTGGAAGATCAGCGAATCGTACGCCTTCTGTGCGCCCGCAGCGCCACTGCCGTCGTCAGCCACCTCGAGCACGACCTTCTTGCCGAGTATGCCGCCCTGGGCATTGATTTCGTCGACCGCCAGTTCGGCAGCCTGCACCACGGAGGGCGCCACCACGCTGTTGGCGCCGCTCAGGCCAACCGGAATGCCTATCTTGATAACGTCCTCCGCCAGGGCGACGGAACTGGAGAGAAATACGCCCATCAGCGCTGCGCCGAGGGACAATCGAATGGTTTTTCGTGACATGGGTGACCTCCACATTAAAAATTTTGGTTCAGGGAGCAAGGACGATTGCGCTCGCGCGGGTCCGTGCCGTCGCTTCTCATTAGGTTAAGTTCATCGGTCGCAGCGAGCCATTGCAAGCGCCATGCCACCCAACCGCGATCGATATTACCGTTGAATCGGCGCTTTGCGTGCAATGAACACACCAATTGCGCACCGCACGCGTGCATCCCGGCGATATGCGCACCAGCGCGAAGCCCCGCCACGCGCGCAACTCAACGGCGTCAGTCGATCACGGCACTTGCAAGTCTGTCAAGTTACGGCTCCCGTCCTGGCCTGCATGCGACAATACCGGCGCATATCCTTATCGGGCGGGCGTAACGCGGGCAATGCACTCGGCGCGACGCGGGTCTCCCATTATCGCAGTCTCGGTGTTTGCGCCCGAGCTATTTCGGCTTCGGCTAGGGTTTGGGTTTGCGTGGAGGGGCATTGACCGACGCCTGCCACATGGTGAAATAAACCGTGTCGGAGACTGCGGTGGTTTGTCCCTGCGGGTCTATCAGCAACGCCTGCAGCCGGTGCTGGCCGCGTTCCACGCCCTGCAGGGTGAAGCTCATGCCTCGGGAATCCGGCGCGGCAGGCTTGCCGTCGAGCAGGAGGCGAATCGACGTGCCCTCGCGCGGATCGATCGGCGGCTCTGCTTTGACCTCGACCGCCATGTTGCCGGAATTGTCGTGGATCGTGTCTTGTTGAGCAGGACTGAGAATCGCGATCGGTGCCGCGCCGGCCGCAGCGCATGCGAAACTACACAACAGGGCCGCCACTGCCGCGACATGTTTTGGCGAGCGCATCATTTTCGTTCCTTTCTGCGCACTAGTTTATAGTAGACCGCTCTTGCCGCCGATATTTCCCGTTCCGCGCCGCGCAACCTATCATCCCCTGACCCCAAATGACAAACCGGATCTCGATGGTCGCAAACGCTTGAAACCGCCGGCGCCGCTGCTGATCGTGCTCGGTCTGCTGTTCGGCGGGTTCGGCCTTTATGCCCTCTATGCAATGTGGTCGCAGAACCGGCGTGGCATTCGCCCGGGGCAGGCGCGTCGCGCAATCGCGGGCGATATCGGCGCCGTTGTCGGGGGCCTGATCGCCTACGCCTTGTTGCTGAGATTCCACGCCAGCCTGTTCGGCGTTGCAGTGTAGTACTGATTTAAGGCTAGAAACGCGTTCACCGCAGAGGACGGTAGAGTAGAGGAGGAAACGATGTCAGACAGCAACACCGCCCCTCCCCCCTCGTCGAACCGGACGTGCGGATTTCCCGCATCCGGCTCTCATGCAAGCATTCATCGTAATA
>Ga0315275_10001710_pt1 | contig 19475 bp, 18 predicted proteins | sample YL17G03_0_MG_FD_205557 | JGI IMG/M metagenome (GOLD analysis project Ga0315275, IMG submission 205557) | Sediment microbial communities from Yellowstone Lake, YNP, Wyoming, USA - YL17G03_0 | ecosystem: Environmental > Aquatic > Freshwater > Lake > Sediment | place: USA: Wyoming | collected...
GCTGTCGTGGACTGGAGGACGGCAAGTTCCTTCGACTTCACGAGAAGTTCATCATACGTCTTTTGCAGGTTAGAATCCATGGAGAAATATTCGGAGTCGGTGGTTTTATCCTTTTTCAAAAAAGGTGCTACTTGATGAGGTAGTCGTCGAGGTGGTCCCTCGCCTTCTCCCTCTTTTCCTGGAAGTCGATGAGGAATGTCTTCACCATCTTGGCGAGGCGTGCCTTGCAGTCGCCACAGACGAGGGCTCCGCATCGGCATTGCTGCTCGAGCTCGGCGAGCTTGGCGTCTTCCTCCTCGAAAAGGTAGTAGTAGTAGGCGTAGATGTTGCAGACCTCGGGGCGGCCGCCCAGCTCCTTCTGCAGCTTCACGGTCTCCCTCCCCCCTGTAAAGGCTGCCATGACCTTCTTCGCCGCCTTCTCCGGCTTATCGGTGGTGAAGATGGCTGACTCGGGTTGGCTCGCGCTCATCTTACCCCCCTGCGTGAGGGGCGGGAGGAACTTGTTGTGTATCTGCGTCGGCTTGGTGTAGCCCATCTTCTCGGCGATGTCGCGGGTCATGCGCCAGTAGGGGTCCTGGTCGATGGCGGCGGGTATCAGGCACGCCACGTTCCTGCCCTCCCTGTAGCTCTGGAGGAAGCAGGTCATCGCCTGCAAGGCTGGGTACCACGTGAGGCCGATGTTGTCCGAGTCGGTGAAGCCGAAGACCGCCTTCACCGTGCTCATCGTGATCCTCTTCGAGACCTGCAGCCCCAGCTTGTAGATGTGCTGTATGTGGTCGGTGTCGCTGAAGATGTGTGTGAGTTCCGGTTTTACGCCGCAGGCGATGACGTCCAGGGCGTTCTCGTAGGTGTAGCCGATGGTCTCGTCGAGCGTCAGGTCCTCCCTGTGGAGGAACTTTTCGTCGTCGGTCATCTGGAAGTAGAGGTGGGCGCCGTATGCCTTCTGTAGGTAGGCGCAGAAGAACCACGGCAGCAGGTGGCCCAGGTGGACGTTGCCGCTTGGGCCGCGGCCCGTGTAGAGGCCGACGGGGCGGCCCGCGTCGTACTGGTTCAGCCACCAGTCTAGGTCCCTGTGGCTGAAGTATACGTCGCGGCGGAGCTGCATGTGCATGAAGCCCGCATGTTTGGCGATCCGCTCCTTTAGCCCCTGTGTGAGGGGTTGGGTGCCGAAGCGCTCTATTAGCTTGTTGTAATCTATCTCACCCGAGACCTCCCAGGGAGTCACTACCATGTTGCCGTTCTTGTTATCCGTACTCAAGTCTGGTGCCTCCCGCCGGGCGCGGCATATGGACTATCCCTGTCGCCTGCTCGGTTTAGAAGGTTTCTAGGGGCTAGGATACTAGGCGTGGTCTCCGCTAGGCTGAAACCCAGTCCGGCTGATACACGACCATCCCTTGTCCCAGCCTTTTATCGTTTAGACCGGATAAAAAGGTTGTTGATTAGGCTATCCTCTTCACCATGATTAGGCTGTCCATGTAGGCGCCGTCCCACTTGATGGCGTCGGGGACCCTTCCGGTGACCTTGTAGCCGACCCTCTCGTAGACGTGGATGGCGCGTTTGTTCGCCTCGAAGACCTCTAGCTCGACAACCTCGACGCCGAGGCGCTTGGCCTGCCGCTCGACTTCGAGCATCATCTCCTGTCCTATACCGATCTCCCTGTAGCCGTCGAGGAGACTTATCCCAAGGGACCCAAGGTGGGCTAGGTAGCCTCTCCTGGGGGTTATCTCGCAGCTTCCAACTAGTCTGCCGTCGACCTCGGCGACCACCGCCACCATCTTATCCTTCTCGACGCTGCCGAGGAGTTGGCCAATCCACCCGATCTCCGAGTCCCTGGTCTGCTTCTCATTCATCATAATCATCGCCTTCTCCTCGACTAGGCTGTTGATGAAATGCAGGTAGTCGTCGATGTCGCTCCACTTCGGGGCGCGCAGCGTGACCTTCCCGCCGTCCCCCGCGGTGAAGTTCCGGAAAATGGTGCCCTCCCTCACGGTCCCTCGGCTGGGTGTATGTTCAGCCGGGTTATAAAAAGGGGGCTACGCCTTCACGATGTCGAGGAGGGCCTGCTCCAGGGTCTTGCCCTGCGGCGGGTTCTCGACTATCTCGCCGACCTTCTCCCCATCCTTCCTGAGCGCAACCATGAGGGGGATCTTGACGACGTTGAACTCGTCGACCTCTGGCGGGCTCGGCGGGACGGCCCACCTCCTATTGTTGCTCTTCGCGTCCCTCATCATATGACCAAATACCCTGACCTCCAACCCAGTCGCCCCTGCGAGGAGGTCGAGGACGGGGACGTTTCTTATGCAGTCCGGGCACCACTCGGCGCTGAAGACGATGACCATACATTTTTTCGCCCTCTTTTTCAGCTCCTTGACCGCGGCTGGGTCGAGCTTGTACTCGACGCGCCTCTTATCGAAGGCCTCCTTCGCCTTGCTCGGAGCGGAGATGTAGTCATGCACGGACTCCGTGCGCTTCCTCAGCTTCTCCAAGTCGAATTTCAAGCGTATTCAATTCCACACGTTGCCTGGTGTTTAAAAGGGCTAATATTGTGGTTAAGTCGGAAAATTATATTATCTTTAGACTAACATACCGTATAGTGAAACTCCTATAGAACCTATAGATACTACGGGGATAAACGTAAAGAGTAACTTCAATATATTCGACCTATAGGGTACTATGGAGGCTCATGGCATGTCGCGGGAGAAGTCCTCGGAGGAACTAAGGAAGATACAGGTTACCGGTGGGTCAACTTACATCATCTCCCTCCCAAAGACCTGGATCGCCCAGATGGGGCTCAAACGGAGCAGCGTCGTAAGCATCGTCCAGAGGGACGACATGTCCCTCTGCATCCAGCCGAAGGGCATAGAGTCACCTGAACGCGTGAAAAAAGTCATAATCACCATCCACCAAGGGGAGAAGCCGGATAGCGTCGTCCGCCGTCTCGTCTCCTCCTACATCAACGGTTATAACATCATACAGGTACGCTCCACGGAGAAGAGGATCGACCTAGAGACCCGCTTCGCCATAAAGGATTTCGTCCGCAAGAAGCTGGTGGGGACCGAGATACTGAGCGACTTGCCCAACGAGCTCGCCTTGCAGATACTCCTAAGCTACGCGGAGCTCTCCGTCAAGGACGCCCTCCGGCGGATGTCTTTAATCGCCGCCTCGATGCATAGGGACGCCGTCCAGACCCTAAGCGCCGACAATCCCCGCATCGCTAAGGAGATCGTCAACATGGACGACGAGGTGGACCGCTTCAGCTTCTACGTTATCAGGCTGCTGAACGTCGCTGTGAGGGATGCCCACGTGCTCAAGGAGAGCGGCATCGCCACGCCTCGTCAGTGCCTAGCCTACCGCCTCATCACTAAATCGGTTGAGCGCATGGCGGACCACGCTACTAACATTGCCGAGAACAGGCTCGCCCTGCACCTCGTCCCCATACACGACGAGATCCTCACGGAGCTCAACAGGATAAGCGCGTCAGCCATAAAGGTCTTCGAGGCCTCGATGGAGGCACTCTTCGACGATGAGTACTCCGAGGCGGACAAGGTAATGGAGGCTGCGGAGGAGACGCGGGGGATGGAGGATGAGGTCATCCACAAGATTGTGAAGCTCGCCCCGGTTGAGGACGTGCCGCAGCTCAGGCTCATCGTAGAAAGCATCATGAGAACCTCGGAGTACGGCGCGGACATCGCGGAGACCGTCCTGAACATTACGGTGAGAGACGCCGTCACCGAGGTGTAGCTCTCCCCGCATCATTTTTAAGCCCAGCAGCACCCCGCCTATTACGCATCGGGATCGTAGTCTAGCTTGGCTATGATACGCGGTTCGGGACCGCGTGATCCCCGGTTCAAATCCGGGCGATCCCACCATTCAAACACAATATTACCCGGCCTCGTAAGTGTTATACCCACTCCACGCTGCCCCCATAATCGATAGCCATGATTCTTCTACCCGAAGAGGACAGGAAACTCCTCAGGGAGATGGAGGCCGGGGTCTCGAGGGAGACCATGAGGGCCAACTTCGACGAGCTCATGCAGTACCCCCCCCTCCACTCGGGGAGCCCCGAGGAGGAGCAGGCCATACAGGTGCTGAAGAGGAAGTTGGAGGAGTACGGGCTTGAGCCCAAGATCCTCCGATATGAGGCGTACATCACGGACCCCAAGACGGCGAGACTCACCGTCACCGCGCCCCAGGTTATGGAGGTCCAGACCACCCCGTACAGGCAGGCCGGCTCCACGTCTCAGGAGGGATTCGAGGCCGAGGTCATCTACGTCCCCCCGGACATGATCGGGTATCAGGAGTGCCGTGGGAAGATCGTGCTCTGCGAGCAGAAGACTAGCGGTGACTGGATGGGGCTTCAGGGGAAGCTGCTGCTCAAGCTGGAGGAGATGGGGGCCGCGGGCCTCATCGTTATTGAGCAGGACGACTTCATGCCAACCGTCTGCCACCAGAGGGCCGACTTCAGCGTCTCGGGGAACCCGACACCCGATAACCTCCACCTCATACCCAAGATACCCGCCATACTCCACGTATCCAACAGGGACGGAGCCCGACTCAGGAAGATGGCCCAGTCGGGCGGGATGAGGGCGCACGCCATCAGCTTCGCCGAGACCCGGTGGAAGAGGCTCCCGCTCCTAGTCACCGAGATCAGAGGCCGGATGGAGCCGGACAAATTCGTCCTCGTCAACGGCCACGTGGACACTCCACCCTACTGCCTCGGCGCAACCGACAACATAAGCGGCGACACCGCCATCCTCGAAGTGGCCCGCATACTGAACAAGCATAAGGAGAAGCTCCGCAGGAGCGTCCGGATCGCCTACTGGACGGGACACGAGATCGGGAAATACGCTGGCTCGACGTGGTACAACGACGCCTTCTGGCACGACCTCCGCTACAACTGCGTGGCGAGCTACAACATCGACTCCCCCGGCTGCCAGGGAGCCACGACGGTGCGCGAGGCACCGTACTGCGAACTCTTGGACACGGTTCTGGATAGTGTGAAGGATGCCACGGGCATAGTCGTTGAGCATTACCGTTGGCCCACGAGGGCGGGGGACGGCAGCTTCTGGGGGACCGGGCTCCCCCACGTCAGCGTGACGACTAGCCGACCCAAGGAGACCTACGACCCCCACGTCAACTACAGCGGCGGGGGCTGGTGGTGGCACACACCCTACGAGACCCACGACAAGATGGATATCGACATCCTCGTAACCGACGTCAAGATAGAGCTCAACCTCATCTGGCGCCTCGCCAACTGCCCCGTTCTCCCCTTCAACTACACCAGGTACGCCAAGAGGATGGTGGAGATACTGGGGGACATGCAGGCAAAGTCGGAGAAGATCAGCGGCTTCTACAACCTCTACCACCTCATCGACGAGGCGAAGGAGCTAGCCGCCCACTCTGAGAAGCTTGAGGAGGCTTCGAAGAGAGTGGCGGAGGGGGGCGACCCCGTGAAGATGGCGGAGCTGAACAGGTGCCTTATGTGGGTGGGGCGACACGTCAACCCCGTCTCCCACAGCGACGCGGACATCGCCAACCAGGTAAGCATGGAGACCTTCGGCGCCCAGCCCTTCCCACGGATAAGCCAGATCACAGAACTCGTCTCAATGACCCTCCACCAGTCGCCCGAGTTCAAGTTCCTCTACACGAAGCTCGTCAGGGAGAGGAACCTCGTCGAGGACGGCTTCTACCAGGCCAACGAGCTGATCAAGGCGACGCTCCAGAAGCTCTAGCCAAGGTGTTGGCGATGCCCGGCTTCCCTCCCCCCCTCAGGGTCGGGCTCATCCTAACCGAGCAGTGTGACGCTGGCTGCGCCCACTGCTGGTTCGACTGTGGCCCAGAAAAGGTGGCCACGATGTCCCGGTACGACGCCCAGAACTACATCGATAAGGCTTCGCGGCTCCAATCCATAGAGTGGATCAGCCTGACGGGGGGAGAGCCGATGTCGCATCCTAGTCTCGTGGAGGGGCTCGTTGCCTATGCCTCGGGGCGAGGCTTGAAGACGGAGCTTGTAACCAACTGTAACTGGGCCTCGACCCCCGAGAAGGCGGCGGGAACGCTGAAGAGGCTCCGGGACGCTGGGCTGGATGTTCTCAACATCAGCGCCGACGACTTCCACCAGCCGGCGATCCCCTTCGATAGGGTGAGGTACGCCTACGACGCCGCGAAGGGGCTGGGAATTAAGATGGTTGTGATGGCTGCGCTGAGAAGAGGAGGCGCAAGGCTCACCGACATCGAGCGCCTTCTCGGCGATACAATCCCCGTTCCGGGAGCCGAGGATCAGGGGGAGCACGCCGCCATCGGCGTAGAGACGGGGTTCACGCCGGTCGGCCGAGGCGCGTCGATACCACGCGCCGAGTGGGTTCTCGACGGGACGCCTCTCACGGGGGGTTGTGGGGCCGTCCTCAGAGACATAGGGGTGAAGCCGAACGGCGAGGTCCTCCCATGCTGCTCAGCCTCCGCGACCCTCCCGGGGTTCAGCCTCGGGAACCTGGACGACGTGGACCTGGATGAGGTGCTCGCCAAGGCGTGGGGGAGGGAAACATTCAGGGTCCTCAGCGATAAGGGCCCTATGGGGCTGCACGCGGCCCCGCCGGGCGGCGTCTACGTCAACAAGTGCCACCTATGCCACGAGACGCTCAGGGCGCTTCAGTAGCTGTTCCTCTCGCGGAGGAAACCAACCTTCCCCAGGTAGGAGCCGTCTAGGAGGTAGACCTCGAAGTCATCGGTGTTTATCGCGTTTTTCCTGAGCATGGGGCCGAGCAGGCTCTGGGGGGCCTCGCCGTTGACGGGTAGTCCGCCGAGGAGGTCGTTGAAGGTCGGCATCAGTATCATCTCCGGGGCCCCGATCTCGGCTTTGTAGTGCTCATCGAAGGCTGTGAGGGGGTCACCCTCGTACCTGACGCCGTCCTGTTCAAGGAAAGCCTTCGCGAGCTTGCCCGGCTCGGTGACGCCCTTGACCCAGGCCCGCTGCGTCATCCTGATGCCGAGGGGGGTCCTGAGGAGGACAGTCGGGTGGTTGTGCCCCGCGATGAGGCAGTCCGCCTCCAGCGCCTTGGGCTTGGGCCAGGCGTGGCCGTGGAATATCGCTATCTTGAAGTCGTCTCCGAGGACTATGCCCTTGCTGCTGTGTATCTCCACGCCCTTCGTGGCGAGGTCCTGTATGTTTCCGTCGTGGTTGCCGCGGGTGACATCGATCCGGGGGACCTCCCTGAGGAGGACCTCGAAGAGGGTGGGCAGCTCCCTCTTCTCCTGGAAGCTCGTGACGGGGACGCCGTGCTTCACATCCCCGGCGATGACGAGCCTATCCGGCTTGTATTCCCTGCAGAGGGCGAGTAGCTCCCCCTGTATCCGCTCGGTCTGGTAGGGGATGTTGACCCCCGCCTTACTCAGCTCGTACTCGAGACCGATGTGGAGATCCGCCACTATTAGCACCCTCTCGCCTATGTCTGCCAGCAGGGCGGGCCAGGGGGTGAGGACGCGGATCAATGGTTCCCTGAAACCCCCTTCTCCGCCGGATTTAAACCGGTTCCCATCCGCAACCGTGAAAAAAGGGTGGGGCTACTATAACCTTGACCCAATATGGTGACGGAGGAGCGGCTGATACTGGAACGCGTCCTCGACGAGGTACGCACGGAGAAACAGCTCAGCCGCACCAACTGGGAGAGGCTGAGGAACACATTCGGGGATCGTTTCGACAAGGCATGGAGGCTCGTCCAGGAGAGGCGCGTCAAGATGTACACTTTCCGCCCCTCCGGTAGGGTGACGTGGGTCGTCGTCGGTCAAGGAGGTGAGTATCAGATCTACCCCAACGCAGGGTACTGTGGCTGCGACGACTTCTACTTCCGTGTCGTCGATGGGGAGGCGGGGCTCTGCTACCACCTCCTAGGACAGAGGCTCGCCGAGGCCCTGGGGAGCCACGACAGAATCGGCGAGGAGGACGAGGCCTACAGGCTCCTGACGGGGGAGTGGCGGGCGCAGATCAGGGCCGAGGAAGACTAAGCCTATATATCCTCGCCTCCATTCCTAATGGCGATATGGACGCCAGCACCCTCTTCTCGATCCTCACAGAACTGTCATGGATACTCGCCATCGTAGCTGCGGGTCTAGGGGTAGTCTACATCCTCGTAAAACCCGAGGATAAGCAGTGAGCGTACGCGTTTTATAGCTGCGGTCCTCATGGTAGGGCGTTACACCCATGTCAGCCACCGAGGACATCATAAAGCGGATTCTAGCCGTCAAGCCGACCCTTACCCGGGAGATCGTCGAGCGCCTGATTCAGGAGGAGAAGGGGAAGGCGGCCGGTCTCCTCACGGATGAGGCGGCTGCCCACCTCGTGGCGTCGAGCCTCGGCATGGGTGGGGCGGGTGAGCGGATTGAGGCGAAGCTCAAGATAGGTGCCCTGACCTCGGGGCTGAACGACGTGAGCCTGACGGGGCGAGTTCTCCACATCTATCCGTCGAGGACCTTCCAGCGCGCCGACGGACGCCAGGGGAAGGTACTCAGGATGCTCATAGGGGACGCCACGGGTATAGTCGCCGTCGTCTTCTGGGACGACAAGGCCGACCACATAGTCGCGAGCAAGGTGGCCCGTGGTAAGATCATAAGGATCCTCCACGGCTACAGCCGGGAGAGACAGGGAACGGGGGAGGTCGAGGTCAACGTTGGCAACCGGGGCAGCGTCTACATGGAGCCCCTGGACGTCGTCGCCTCCGAGTTCCCGCAGATGGACTCCTTCTTCAAGACCCCCGGCCAGATCAGCGCGACGGGCGCCGTCAACGTCGAGGGCGTCATCATGGGCAGGTCCCCGCCCTCGACCTTCACGAGGAAGGATGGGACAGAGGGCAAGGTCGCCCGCCTCACCCTTGAGGAGGGGGGGAGGCAGATAACCGCCGTCCTCTGGGACGAGAAGGTCGAGGAGGTCGGGAAACTCGGCGACGGGACTAGGGTACGCATCACAGGCGCCAACTCCAAGGTCCGTCAAGGTGGGGGCTTCGAGGTCCACCTCAACAGGAGCAGCGATGTCGAGGTCCTAGAGGAGGGCGTCCTCCCCCGTGAGCCCCTCAGCCAGTGGACGAAGATAGGTGAGCTCAGGGACGGCGTGAGGAGCGTCAGCGTCGCCGGGAGGGTCGTCAGCGTCACCGAGACACGCGAGTTCACTCGTAAGGACGGGACGAAGGGCCGAGTTGCCTCAGTAGTCCTCGAGGACGAGACGGGGATCGTCAGGCTCAGCCTCTGGGACGACGACGTCAACGCCCTGGGCGACATGCTCGTCGGCGCAGTCGTCGCCGTCGAGAACGGCTACACCCGCGCCGGCTTCGGCAACACCACAGACCTCAACGTCGGCCGACAGGGCACCATGAAGATCAACCCCGACGACGTCCACGTCGAGACCCTCGACGCCGCCGACCGCGTCACCCAGATTAAGGACCTCCGGGAGGGCCAGAAGAACATCACCGTCGAGGGGCAGCTCCTCGACGACCCGATAAGCAGGGAGGTGAACACGATGCGGGGCCCGACGAACGTGGTCAGCTTCCGCGTCGACGACGGCACGGGGGAGGCCCGGATAAGCCTGTGGAGGGATCACGGGAAGGCCGTCGAGGGGCTGACCGCCGGGGCCCGGATAAGGTTGGAGAACTGCAACATCAGGGAGCCCTTCGACGGGCTCATGCAGGTGACCAGCACCCAGTTCACTAAGATAACGGTGCTGAAGAAGTAGGGCGCGGCTCACCGATCAACCTGTCTAGGTTTGGCTCTTGACGAGGGTGAGGAGTAGTTGGACGAGTTCCTCGTCCTCGTGATGACCGGGAGCGTGATGGGGGGCCTAAGCAACGTCGCCGGCGCTGTAGTCAGCGGCTTTCTAGTCGTCGTCTCCCAGAAAATACTCTTGTTCACGGCTATCGCGTTGTTCAGCATCAGCACCTTGGTCTACGAGTCACTGTACCCGATGATGTTTGTCGTCATTATACTGTTGCTCCAACCGGAAGGCATCATGGGCGCGTTCGACAAATCTCGAACCCCATCTAGACCTCTGAGAGCCAGGGTCACCGATAGCATCGCCCAAATAACGAGCAGGATTCGTAGATTGACGAGGTAAACCGAAAAATTTTTTTCCATTATCTATTGTGGCGTAAGTTGGCCCGGCTACTTCCGGGCCTTCTCCACCGCGCCTATGCTTTCGTCGAGGACGTCGAGGCTCTTATCCACGAGGTCCTGCGTGATGATGAGCGGTGGCATGAGGCGTATGACGCTCTTGCCGCAGTTGACGAGGGCGATGCCCTTTCTGAAGCACTCCATCATCACTTCCTCCGTCTCATGAGAGGCGGAGATCTTACTCCTCTTGTCCTTGACGAGTTCGAGGCCGCACATGAGGCCGAGGCCGCGTACGTCGCCTACCATCGGGTGGCTCTCCTTCATCTCGTTGAGCCTCTTCATGATGTGTGCGCCCTGCTTCTGGGCGTTCTCGAGCATCTTCTCCTCCTTCATCGCCTTTATGACGGCTGATGCCGCGGAGCAGGCCACCGGGTTGCCTCCGAAGGTGGAGGCGTGGCTACCAGGCGTCCAGTCCTGAAGGTCGGCGCGTGAGGCCATGACTCCCAGCGGTAGCCCCGCTGCGATCCCCTTCGCTATGGTGACGATGTCCGGAACCACGTCGAAGTGCTCTATGGCGAACCACTTACCCGTCCTGCCCATCCCGCTCTGGACCTCATCCACCGCGAGGAGTATGCCGTACTTGTCGAGGAGCTTCTTTAGCTTCTTGAAGTATCCCTGGGGTGGCACGACGTATCCGCCCTCACCCTGGACGGCCTCGGCGATGAGCATCGCCACCTCCTCAGGGGGCACGTACTTGTTGAAGAGGTACTCCTCGATGTAGTCGACGCAGTAGTAGTCGCAGCTCGGGCACTCCAGGTGGAAGGGGCAGCGGTAGCAGTAAGGGTAGAATATGTGCTCGACGCCCGGCACGAGGGGCGCGAAGTAGCGGCGCTGCGCCGGCTTCGAGGCCGTTAGGCTGACGGCGCCCATGGTCCTGCCGTGGAAACTGCTTATGTAGGCGAGGAGATACTGGCGCTTCGTGTGCCATCGGGCGAGCTTCATCGCCGCCTCGTTGGCCTCCGCGCCGCTGTTACCGTAGAAGAACTTCTTCTTGTGCGTCCCGGGCACGATCTCGTGGAGCTGCTCCCCGAGGTCGATGTAGTTCTCGTAGAAGAAGTCGGTGTAGCTGTAGCTGAGGAACCTGTCCACCTGCTCGTGGATGGCCTTGAGTACCTTTGGGTGGCTGTGGCCGACGTTCGTGACGGCGAGCCCCGCGTTCATGTCGATGAACTCGTTTCCGTCAACGTCCGTGACTATGCAGCCCTTCGCTTCCTTGACGACGAGGGGATAAGCTCTGCCGAAGGAGGGAGAGATGTACCTCTCGTCCCTGGCGACGATCTTCTTCGCCTTGGGGCCGGGAGGCGTGACGACTATCTTCGGGTAACTCAAACCTTTTTCATCCTCTACGGGGTCTAGTTTGTCCCACCTAGGATAAAAGGAGTGACGGTTTGCCCTACTTGGGAGTTATTACGATCTCTATAGTAGATACATTCGCCTTAGGTCTCTCCCGGGCGTCGGTCCCTATGCTGATGCTCTCGATGCATGCGTCCCTGAGGAAGATCCTCCTCAGCATCTCGACGGTGTCGACGGCGCTCGCTATGTTCCTTCCCAGGGCCCTCAGTGTAACGCTGAAGGCGCCCTCGTTAAAGAGCGTGAGGCAGGCGACGACGTAGTTCATCGTGGGCTTCCCCCCGACGATGACGTAGTTGCGGAGTTCGACCGTGTCTACTATCAAGGAGCTATCCGCGTAGGGACGCGGTCGGGCTTTTAAAATGTTCAGTTTAAGCGAGGAGCGTGGTGATGGCTGCGGCAAGGAAGGTGAGAGGCAGGGCCGTAGCGGCGGTCTTTATGAAGACCCTGAAGCTCGTCTTGACGACTCCTCTGAGCACCTCGATGCCCCTCACACCGATAATCTGCACGTCGTCGACGACGATCCGCGTGAAGGAGACCCCGGCTGGGGTCGGTTCCGCAGTTTTCAACGCATCCTCGACGTATCGGAATATCCTTGCGTGCTCCATCGCCTCCCCCACGGGGTGGTAGCCCCGGTCCGTTGCGCCTATGGCGTTGACTAGGTGGGTGTCCGACGTCACGACCTCGGCTCCCACGAAGCCGAGTGAGGCGATGTGCCCGAGGAGTACTTCGCGGAACCCCTGGATCACGTTGTTGCTGTCAAAGGCAATGTAGGCGTTTTTCCCGGCGACCGTCTCGACGACTATGGCTCCTATCCCGCAGGGCCCCATCCCCTCGTTTAGACCCCACTCAGACGGATGAACGCGAGAGAAGCCCACCTTAAACGGCTCTCTCTTGAGGCCCGCAGCTTCCTCTATGGCCTCCTCGGCAGCCGCCACGAGGTTCTCGGCGTCCCTTTTCTCGAGCAGGTCATCATCGTCTATGCAGTTATGGGCGTCAATGACCACTGCTGTCAGTTCGCGCACCGCTGCGGCTTCTCGAACCCTGTCCTTGACGACGTCGGGGATGTCGTCGTGGCTCTTGGGGCTTAGGGTTAGTGTGAAGAGCGCCGTCTCACCGAAGATCTGGCAGGAGGCCTTCGCCCCGTTGACCTCGGCGCGGGCCATGGGGCTGCAGGTCTTCGAAGCCACGGGGTGATCGGCTGCCTTGAGGGCCTCCACGACCCTCTCCATGTCCCCGCTCCTCGCCATATCCCGCTCATGGTTAGAGACGCCGTGGACGACGACCGTCTCGCAATCACCCCCGATGCCCTCTGTAATGACGAGGCTGAGACCGCTGCTCCCGACGTTCCTGAAGGGACCGGGGTGGATGTAGGGGGCAACGACCCTGCCCAGACACTCTCCGGACTCCGATGCAAACATCAATTCATCTACTTCGAGCGTCACCGACTCCGATATTGCGGCTAGCTGCTCCTCGAGGGGCTCACTGTGCTGCTCAGCCCACGCGTAGATAAAGGCCCGGAATATGGGGATGATCCTGATTGCCCCATCCCCAAAGCTCCACCGGCTTATCCTCACTAGAAGTATGAGAGGGCCCAGCAGGACGAGCATAAGAACGATGATCAGGGTCGTGATCGAAACTTGCCAGACCTGGGGTAGAAGATAGTATGTCGCCACCGTCATCAGCAGGGGCTGGAGGACGATGGCGGAGACCGTTTTCAGGGCCCCTCTCGTGGAGAAGACTGGGAAGATGAGCGAGCGTAAACCCACAGAAGAATAGACGGCGAGTAGAACCCCGCGGAGCAGTATATCCGGTTTACCTATGAAGCCTGAGATCATGCCCATGACGGCGAGTAGAACCCCCCCGGCTAGACACCACACGAATGAGACTATGTTGATCCGACGAGGCGTGATTAGCGGGTCGTCCCTGTAGAAGAATTCCATCACGAGGTCGGAGACGATTATCGGCGAGGCTAAACCCAGTAGGCCGAAGAGCAGCCCTTGGCTGAGTCCCTGGACGCCGAAGGATAGGCCGAAGGAGAAGGTGCCGACCACCCCCATCGTCACTAGGACAGAGGAGACCATAACGAGACGCGACGGGAACGTGAAAAGGTAGGAGTAGTAGTCGATGATGTTACTGACTGCTTCCCTGCTTGACGACAGATTTAACCCTGCCTAGCTGGAAGACGTATGTTGGGTGTGGTTAAAAGGCTTTAAACCGATGCCTAGAGGACGACGCCTGCGAATAATATCCTCGCCGCCAACACGATCACGATGAGGGCGACAGCGCCGCCGATGACGAACTCGGGCCGTATCTTCGGGCCGTTCGTCTCATCCTGGAAGAACCTCATGAGTCCCGCGCTGCTCTGCGGCATCCCGGGTGACTGGTCCTTCTTCTTCTTGCTGCTCATGGACGATCCACCCAGATACAGGCAGTTCCCCCTAAAAGGGTTACTGTACGGGCTTCTTCTCGGCCGCGCCCCTCATGAAGTCGGTGAGGCTGAACTGCTTCGAAGGCTCCTCGGTCTCCTCCTCGGCGACGAAGATCTGGCTTATCTCGAGGCGGACGAGTTCGAGGCGGTCGACGTAGTACTGGCCGAGACCGTACTTCTTCACCATGTCGAGGGCGGGTTGGAGGTATTTCTCTATGCCCCCCTTGTAGACGGTCATCTGTATTGGGCCGCCGCAGCGCTGGCACTTCCCGCCTAGCGGCGGGCGCCGGTACTTCCTGCTGCACTTCGTGCAGCGGAACGTCTGGCTGGTGAATGCACGAAGGTTACCGACTATGTCCTTCATGAAGTGGCTGTTCAGTATCTTTAGGGCGACCTGCTTCGCGTCAACTGCCCGGAGCTTCGAGGCGAGTTCCAGCTGGCTATCGAGCTTCTCCACCATCGTGGTTAGGGTGTTGTAGGCTCCGTGGAAGCTGCCCTGGTTTATGTCGCTGCACTCCTCGGTGTAGCTGAATCCCTGGAACTGAGCCTCGGTACCGAGCCTGGCGCCTATCGTGTCCACTAGGCCGCCGTACTGGCCGCTCCCCGCCCCCTCCGCGCAGAGGCGGTAGAACTCCGGCGGGTAGCCGCTGTTCACGTCGACGTTGTGGGCCTCCTTGTCGACCTCGCTCGGATTTAGGACGGGTATAACGAAGAGGGGCGCGTCCATCTGGCCGCCGCTCTGCTGCGGTAGGTAGACCTTGCTGAAGTTGAGGAGGGGGTCGAGGGCGAGCATAACGGCGTCCTCGTCGCCGTCGCAGTTCCTACGCTTCGCCGCGTGCCAGAGCGGGTGCGCGTATTGGTTGCGGACCTTCGTGAAGCCCACGAGCCTCCCCGTGATGGCCGCGGAGGTATGGGGGGCGAGGCCGAGCAGCAGGCAGCCCACGAGGTCGTCTCGGGTCTTCGCGTTGTAGTAGGGCTCCATCTTGTAGAAGTCGCGTAGCTGGTCGTCGAGGAACCTGGATGCCTTGAGGAGGTAATCACCGCAGTCCTCGGGGAGGACGACGTCCTGGACCTTGAGTTCCAGCATCTGCCCGGGGTTCTCCAGAGGCTCCCCGTGGGTGTCGTGGGTGTACCCGAGTTCCCTGAGTTTCTCCACGGTGACGCCGACCTCGCCCGGCTTGAAGTGGGTGAGGGGTATGTCGGTGAGGTCGAAGCGGAGGGTGCCGTCCTTGAAGACGCTGAGGTCGTAGCGCGCCCTCAGGATGCCCTTGGCGAGGCTCTCAGGGGTCCGGGTCTCGTTCATCAGTCTCTTCACGCACTTGACGCGGGCGGGCAGCTGGCCCCCGATGAGCTTCCGGGCCGCCTCCAGCTCTTCCCTGAGGTCGACGTCCACGTTTGCGTAGGTTACTATCTCGGATCGGCACTGGGGGCATCGTTCCCCCTCGAATCGTAGGCCGCAGCGGCTGCATCGGCGTATCCCCCGGGTCTCGCCGCCGCAGTTCTGGCAGATGATGGTTGACCCCGTGGTGCCGCATGTGAGGCACTGGCGCTGGGCGAGTTCGATGCGCACAGGCTTCCCCTTCTCCGCCTTCAGTATGTCCCTCTGCGGGCCTCCGGCCTCGCCGACGGGGTAGAGGCTGTGGACGTATGGTGTCATGCGGCGCTCCTTCGCCTTCTCCGGGCGGCCCATGCGTGCGCCGACGAAGGTGCCCGCCTTCTCCCTGACCGGGAATCCGGCGAGGGCGTTCACCACCTCCAGCGGCTTCTCCCCCCTGATCTCCGTGTACCTCTGCCCCAGGTTGAGGGTCTTCGCAAAGACGAGGGCGTCCTCGCCGAGGTCGAGGTAGCCTCCCCGCACCATGTGTGGGGCGAGGAGCTTCTCCAGCGCCTCCTTGATCTCGGGTAGGTTTGGGAATTCGCTGGAGTCGGGCCTGTACTCCGAGGCGAGGGCGTTGCGGAGTGTGAGGAGCTCCTCCCGTGTGAGGGCGGCCCAGTGGTAGTTCCACCCGGGGTGGATGGGGACATCCATGGCCGTCACGGCGAGGGCCTCGTCCACAGTTGGCCTGTTGAGGGGGCTCGCCTTCAGGTGCCTTATCCTCTCACCGAGGAGGCCCGTAAGGCTCACGGCGGCCTCCTCGCCGACTCGGGCGCAGGCCGCGGAGAGGTCCTGGACCCACTGGTTCTCGTCGTAGCCCGTGGGTAGGAGCGCCTTGTTGTTCTGGATGAAGTCCCCCGCGTTGCTGAGGTAGTCGCCTAGGAATAGTATCCTCTCGATCTGTGGGAGGAGCCTATCCGCCTCGGCCTCCGTCTCGACCCTGAGGACGGAGCCGTCTTTGAGTCTGACGACTGGGGGCTCGATGGAGTCTACTGGGCAGGTCGCCGCGGATTTGCCTGGGAGCTCGGTCCGCATCTGTACGCCTGTAGCCAGGAACTTGTTGAGGACTACCATGGTGGCGGGGTGGACGCCTGAGGCCGCGAGGCCGGTGTTTCTGGCGCGGCCATATCGTAGGCGGAAGCCGCCGACGGCGCCGGGGAAGCTGAAGACGGGGCGGCCGACGATGATCTCCTCCATGAAGGCGGCTGTGGGCTCCGCCTTCGCCTCCCCCTCCTCCTTCCTGCCCATCTTGAGGAGCCAGTCCCAGCCCGTTACGCTGAGCTTCTCGCACGCCCCGTGGAGCTTGCGTGCCCTCCCCACGATGCCGTCCACGACGACGATGAGGGCGCCGCCGCGCAGCCTGTTCGTCTCTATCCCGGGGACGTCGCGGTAGTTGCTCACCTCGTAGGGGTCTGTGGCGACTCCGGTGGCCTCGACGGGTATCTGGCGTATGGCGGCCTCGAGGTCCTCGTCTGTGACGTGGTACTGGAAGCGGCGGACGGTGCGCTCATAGAGGCGGACCTCCTCGATGAAGCGCTGCACCTGTTTCTCGCTCGGCTGGAACTTTTCTAGGCCGAGGCGCCTCCTGACGTGGTCGGCGACGACCAAGGTCATGGCCTGGGCGGTGCCACCGGCTGGGCGGATGGGGCCGGCGAAGTAGAGGCTGAGGTACTGTGTGCGGTCGGGGTTCTGCTTTATGACTATCTTGGGGAGGCCCTCGATGGGGGCGACGGTGACGCCCTCCGTCATAATGGCCAGGGCGGTCCTTATGGATTGGTCAGCGGCCTTCTCCCTCTCGAAGCTGCCGAAGCGGCCGAGGGTGATCTCCTCCGCTATCTTGAAGGCCATCTCCCGTCGGTCCATGCCCTCGAGCTCCCTCATCCGGGCGGTGAGGCCGGGGGGGCCAAGCATCTTCTCCACCCTCTCGGCTATGTCTCGGGTGATCTGGGGCTCGGGCTCGGTGGAGGCGTCGAGGCCCTTCTTCTTGGCCTCCCCGGCGGTCTCGTATAGCTTTGCCAGCTTCCCCTCTAGCTCGTCGAAGTACGCTCTGTACTCTGGGGTCATGCGTAGCTGGCTCAAATCTAGAAGTTATGGGTGCGGAGGTGGATAATAGGCTTAGGCCTTGAGGGCGGTAGTTATCTCCGCTATGCGCTCGGTGACCTTGCTCTCCTCCTCGACGAGGGTGCCGGTGACGATTATCTGGGCTCCGGCCATCTTGGCTGTGACAGCGGCCTTAGCGTCGCGTATGCCTCCTCCGACGACTAGTGTGCCCTTGCAGTGTTTTCGGACGGCGCTGATCATCTGCGGCTGCACGGGCTGGGGTGCGCCGGAGCCGGCTTCGAGGTAGATGTAGCGCATGCCGAGGAGCTCCGCTGCGGAGGCGTAGGCGACGGCGAGTTCGGGGCGGTCGTATGGGACGACGCGTGCCTGGCCGACGTAGCCGGCTGCTCCGCCGTATCCGACGATTATGTATCCCATTGGCATGGCCTCTATACCGAGCTTCTTCACCATGGGGGCGCCGATGGCCTGGCTGTCTATGAGGTAGTATGTGTTGGCGCTGTTTAGGAGGCTCATGAACCAGATGGCGTCGGCGGCGCCTGTGATGCTGGCGATGTTGTTGGGGAAGATGATGACGGGGAGCTTGACGGCTGCTTTGATCCTCTTGACGGCGTCCTCCATCTCCACCCCGGAGGCGACGGTGCTGCCGCCCACCATGATGGCCGCGGTGCCCCCCGCCTCGGCCTCCTTCGCGATGGCGGCGCAGTCGTAGCCCGACTTCTTCTCGGGGTCGAGGAGGGTCATGTGTATGCAGCCCTCCGCCCTGATCCTGTCCTGGATATACTGCTCTACCCGATTAACCAACCTTCTGGGTTGCCCCCTGCTCGTAGTACTTGTCGACGAATGTGCTGTAGGCGTCCACGGGGGCGGTGTTAGGCTCTATGGTGACACGTCCATGGAGTCCACAGGCGCTACAGCGGATGCCGGCGAGGCCGTTCTTGGGGTCAATTGTGACCTTTACAGAGTTCTTGGCGCAGTTGGGGCAGAGGAACAGCTCGGGCAGCGTCTTCCTGATGATCTTTTCTTCCTTCTTCCTTCTTCTTCCCATGGACGTCTCTCCGTTTTGCGTAAAGGTAGGGGTCAGCTTAGTCTTAAGATTGCCGGAGGGAGGCGCTTGTGCTCGTTGGCGGTTATACGGGCAACGATTCCTTTGATCTTCTCGATATCTATCCCCGTCTCGGCGGCTATCTTGGAGGGCGTCCATCCTTGGAGGTGTGTATAGACTGTGAGGTCGAGGCTGTCATAGGGCAGCCCAAGGTCCTTCTCAGTGTCCTGCCCTATCCATAAGCGGGCAGACGCCGGCTTCTCCGTGATGCTCTCGGGGACGCCGAGATGTCTCCCCAGGGCCCTGATCTGGCACTTGTAGAGGTCCGCGAAGGGCATGGCGTCGACTCCGCCGTCGCCGTACTTGGTGTAGTAGCCGAGGTAGAGTTCTGTCTTGTTCGACGCGCCCATAACTATGGCCCTGCGTGTGTTGGCGTAGTAGTATGCCAGCAGCATCCTGAGGCGTGCCTTCATGTTTCCATAGGCTACGCGGTCTCCGGGGTCGAAGGTGGATATATTTTCGCGAATCACGTGTAACATGGGCGTGATTTCGACGCGCTCACACGTGACACCAAAGGCCTCACAGAGCCGCATCACGTCATCGATATCGGTTTTTGGTGTGATATCACGTTCCGGGAGGGTTACTGCGGTGACGTTTTCGATGCCAAGGGCCTTGACTGAGGCAGCCAAGGTGACCGCTGAGTCAATTCCGCCGCTCACCGCGACTACCACCCTCTCTATACTTGCCTGTTTTACGGTATTTTTTATGAATTCGGTGACCCTTGTTTCAGTTTTCTTTGGGTCGATATCTAGTTGTTTGATGGTGATCATTTACTTTCAGGGTGCTTGTTTGGAGATTAAACCATTTCTAGAATTATGATTTAGTTAAATTATTTATATATTTCATTATTTATACTAATTTACGTGTTGCCTTCTCTATTTCGGTGTCGGTGAGTATCGTATGTCTATTAAACAAAAGATTGATACGGCATACAAAACTGTATACAATGGTATCATTTAGTGATACCAACAGTCACCCGAGGGAGAAACATGGAGACCACGGAA
>Ga0315275_10001712_pt1 | contig 19471 bp, 20 predicted proteins | sample YL17G03_0_MG_FD_205557 | JGI IMG/M metagenome (GOLD analysis project Ga0315275, IMG submission 205557) | Sediment microbial communities from Yellowstone Lake, YNP, Wyoming, USA - YL17G03_0 | ecosystem: Environmental > Aquatic > Freshwater > Lake > Sediment | place: USA: Wyoming | collected...
CGTAGGCCTCAGCAACGCGGGCGCAGTTGGCCAGCCGGACGGTGAACTCGCCGTCGCCGCAGCCGCAGTCCAGCAGTCTCCCGTGGGGACGGGGCTCGATGAGCTGTAGGATCTGGTTCCTGTTGGTCCTCTCCATCTGCCGGTAGGCTTTGTACAAGTACGGCAGGTCCCTCTTCTTGGTAGACTGTCCGTTCATACACATCCCCTGTCTTTCCAGCGATTTTCGTTTCGTCGTAATGGGGCGCCAGCAACCCGCCTGGGGCGGGTTGGGGCGATGGCAGAAAACGCCGCCAATAGGTATGACGATAGGGCTTTCCGCATGTTACGAGGGCGGGGGGACGGGCTCGGTAGAAAGACGGTGAAGGGCGGTCTGCCCCAGCCCCGCCCAGGAAGGGCCGGCATGGCTTCGTGTTGGGGTTGGTCTAAGGGGGCGCGGTGGCTATCATCAAGCTGTCGAGGCTGAACGCCTGGGCTGTCGCATGGGCAGGGTACGGGTCTTCTATGGCTGGTGGGTCGTCTCCGCCTCCGCCGGAATCGTCTTCCTGACCGGCGGCACCTTCTTCTATGGCTTCAGCGCTCTGGTCAAGCCCCTCCAGGACGAGTTCGGCTGGTCGCGCGCTCTGATCTCCGGCGCCTTCTCCCTGCGCACCGAGGTGGGCGGCTTGGCGTCGCCGGTGGTCGGCTACTTGGTGGACCGCATCGGCTCGCGGCGACTGCTGCTGGCAGGCTCGGTGCTGGTGGGGGCGGGGTTCATCATGCTCAGCCGGGTGGAGTCGGTCTGGGCCTTCTACGTCACGGTCATGGTCATCGCCGTGGGCATGAGCGCTACCGGCGGGGCGGTGGCCCTGACGGCGGCGGCCCACTGGTTCGAAAGGCAACGGGGGCGGGCCATGGCCGTCCTCACTGCCGGCGCCGGCAGCAGCGGCGTCATGGTGGTGGTGCTGGCGGTGCTGATCTCGGCCTTCGGCTGGCGGGAGGCCCTGCTGATCATGGGCGTGGCGCAGTGGGCGGTGTGCGTCCCCCTGGCGCTGGTGGTGCGGCATCGACCGCAGGAGATGGGGCTCCTGCCCGACGGCGAACCGCCCCAGGCTCGACCAGAGGCCGCCCAGACCGGCGGGCGCCTGCCCGGGCGGGCGGCGGCGCTGGCCGAGGCCGACGGCGTGGCCGATGGGCCGCTGCATCTCCAGGACTCGGGCCTCACCATCGGCCAGGCCCTGCGCACGCGTACTTTCTGGCTGCTGTCGCTGGCCATGTCCCTGGTCGGGTTCGGCTCCACCGCCATCATCGTCCATCAGGTCGTCTATGTCACCGAGGCCACGGGCCTGTCCGACGGGGAGGCAGCGGTGGTGGCCATGATGATGCCCATGATCAGCCTGGTCGGCCGGCTAGGCTTCGGGTGGCTGGCGGACTACCGGGAGAAGCGCCAGGTGCTGGCCGCCAGCTACGTGCTCTTGGGCCTGGGCATCCTGCTGCTGGCAGCGGCGCAGGAGCCGTGGCAGCTCCTCTTTTTCCTGGCGGTGTTCAGCCCCGGCTGGGGCGGCTCGATAGCGGTGAGGCCGGCCTTCCAGGCGGAGTACTTCGGGCTGCGCGCCTTCGGCGCCCTTCAGGGCTTGATGTTCACCGTGTCTACACTGGGGAGCGTGGCTGGGCCCATCTTCGCCGGCTGGGTGCACGACAGCACCGATACCTATCGCCAGGCGTTCGTGGTGCTGGCGCTGGCCACGCTGGCGGCAGCGCCGGCCGTCCTCATGATCGGCCGGCCCAGGCCGTTCCTGGGAAGGGCGGCCTCTACGTGACGGTGAGGGTCACGTTCTGGGCGCAAAGGGGGCAATCGTCGGGGGGGTAGGTGGGGAGGTCCAGGGCCACGCAGGCGAAGAAAGGCAGGCCGAAGTCCGCCCGGCCGCCGCTGCGGTCCACCAGTACGCCCACGCCGATGGGCTCGCCGCCCTCGCGGCGCACGGCGTCGATGACATCGCGGATGCTGCCGCCGGTGGTGAGCACGTCGTCCACCACCAGCGTGCGCTCGTCGGGGGCCAGGCGAAAGCCGCGGCCGAAGCGCCGCCCCTCGCCTTCCTTCTCGGCGAAGATGCCGCGCACGCCCAGTTGGCGGGCCACCTCGTAGCTCAGGACGATGCCGCCGGTGGTAGGCGCTGCCACGAGCTGCACACCCTGGGGGCGAAAGTGGTCTGCGATGAGACGGCAGAGGCGCTCGGTGTACGGCGGGTGCTCCAGCAGGCGAAACTTCTCGATGTACAGGGGGGAATGGCGGCCCGATGTCAGCAGGAAGTGGCCGTCGAGGACGGCGCCTACCTGGCGCAGCAGTTGCTGGACGTCCTCGGCCAACTGACTAGGGCGACTCCACGCTGGCGAAGGAGACGGAGTGGTTGGGGGCCAGTCCCACCTCCGACAGCGGCCAGTAGGAGAACAAGGCCTTGCCGATGATGGCGCCTTCCCGGATGGCGCCGATAACCCGCGAGTCGCTGCTGTTGTTGCGATGGTCGCCCAGCACGAAGTACGTCCCGGGCGCCACTTCCCAGGGCCCGCAAGGGCAGCCGGTGCGGCCGGTGATGTAGGGCTCAACCAGTGGCTCTTCGTTCACGAAGACGACGCCATCGCGGATCTCGACGCTGTCGCCGGGCACGCCGATGACTCGCTTGATAAAGTCGCGGTCGGGGTTGGTGGGCGATTGGAAGACTATCACGTCGCCCCGCTCGGGTGTGCCCAAGAGGTGGTGCACCGGGTTATCGCCGGGATCGAAGAAGGGGATCCAGTCGAACTTGCCCAGGTCGATCTGCGCGTAGGCCAGCTTGCTGACGATGATGTATTGGCCGTTCTGTAGGCTGGGGAGCATGCTTTCCCCTTCCACCTTGAAGTTCTGCACCGCCGAGCGCACCGCCAGGAAGATGAGGAGCGCCAGCAGGAGGGTCTCCACCAGCTCCCGCCCGAGGACGAACCAGCGGCGTCCGGGCTTGGGCCGGACAGGCTCCGGCTCGCGCTGCGGCTCAGGCTCCGGAGACGGCGGGTGCTCCAGTCCGGCGAGGTCGAGTTCGTGTTCCCACATAAGCAATCAGGGGCAGGCCGCCAGCGGTAGCCCCAACAATACAGTATACCAAAGATCAAACGCTGGGGAGGGCATGTGGTGTCGCCTTCAGTCTCGCCTCGTTCTGGCAGATGCTAGAATGGCCGGTGAGCGTCCTATGCTACTAGCGCTGCGTCGAAGGGAAACCGAAAGGCGCGAGGAAGCCTGGCGTCAAGCTAGAGCCGGCCGGACATCGTAGGCTGGCGTTGTGATGTGTATGTTCGCCGACGAATCGCATCTCATCGACCGGAGCCAGAAGGGCGACCTGGCTGCCTTCAACGGGCTGGTAGAGTGCTACCAGCGGCAGGTCTACAACCTCTGCCTGCGCCTCCTCGCCTCGGCGCAGGCCGCCGAGGACGCCACGCAGGAAGCGTTCATCGCCGCCTACCGCCGCATCGATAGCTTTCGGGGAGGGAACTTCCGCGCCTGGCTCCTGCGCATTGCCGCCAACGCTTCCTACGATGAGCTGAGGCGCCAGCGCCGCCGACCCGCGGCCTCGCTGGAGGCGGCGATGGCGGCGCAGGGCGCCGCTCAGTCCCCTTCTCCCGCCGCCGGCCCCGAGGACGAGGCCCTGCGGATGGAGCTGCACGCCCACCTTCAGGGTGGGCTGGCCACTCTACCTGCGGACCAGCGTCTGGCCGTCATCCTCCGCGATGTCCACGGCCTGAGCTATGAGGAGTTGGCCGAGGTCATGCGCTGCTCGGTGGGGACTGTCAAATCGCGCATCGCCCGCGGTCGGGCCCGGATGCGGGAGTACTTGATGGCGAGACGGGAACTTCTGCCCCGCCCGTTTCGTCTTATGGATGAGGAGTAGTCATGCTGGAGGTCCTGGCCCGCATTCGTCACCGGCGCACCCGGCGCCAGCTCTCGCCCTACTTGGACGGCATGCTCTCGGTGCAAGAGAGCCGCCGCCTGGGGGCGCACCTGGCCCAGTGCCAGACGTGCCGCGATGAGCTGGCGGAGCTTAGGGCCACCGTCCAGACGCTGGCCGAACTGCCGCTGGCCGAGGCGCCTCGCTCTTTCGCCCTGACCGCCGCACCCCGAAGGATCGAGGCCCCGCGGCCGGCGGCGCGACGACTGGAGTTCGGGCTGCGCCTGGCCACGGTGACGGCCGCTTTCGTGTTCGCCGTCGTCGCGTTCGGCGACCTGCTGGGAGTGCCCGGCGGCGAGGAGGAAGAGCAATCTGCAGCCTTGCAGATGCGGCCTCTAGCTGCCGCGACGGAGGCTGGGGTTGGCGAGCAGCGGACGCTGGAGGCCCAGCCTTCCCAGCCCACGGTCGAGGACAAGGCCCTGACCGTGGCGCCCACTGCCGCGGCGCCCGCCCAAGGTTTGACCGAGGGCTACGGCGGCGGCGAGCCGCCGGCGGCGACTGTCACGGAAGTCGTGCCGCAGATGGCGGTTCCGGGGATCACCGAGCCGGCCACGCCTGCGGCCACCGCAACGCTTGCAGCCACGCCGGCGCCCGCGGCCACCGGAGCTCCCGCCAGCGCCCCAGCGCTGACGGAGACGCCCCCGCCGCCGGCGACGGTCACCATCGGCCCTGCCGGCCTGGTCTATGTGGTGCAGCCGGGCGATACCCTGACGGCGCTCTCGGAGCGCTTCGGCCTTAATCCGGAGGCTATCGCCGCCGCCAACGGCATGGCTGAGCCGCAACCTCTCTTGGCCGAACAGGAGCTGGTCATCCCCGGCGCCGTCTATCACGTACAGCCCGGCGACACGCTGGCCGATGTCGCCGCCGCCTTTGGTGTCCCCGAGGCGGTCATCGTGACCGCGAACAGCATCGCCGCTCCCGGCGCCATCGGGGCTGGCCAGCCGCTGGCGATCCCCGGCGGCGGAGCCCTGCCGGCAACCCAGGCGCCGGCGGCGGCGGAAGAGACGGCAGCCGCGACGGCGACCCCGCCGCCGGCGGGCGCCCAGATCGCTCCCAGCGAGTCCGACCAGCCGCTTACTTCCGAGGCCGACGAGCGAGCACCCGCTGAGGCGGAGCGCGAAACGTTCGCGGCAGAGGATGGCGGCCCGTCGCGGGAGACTGTGGTGCGCTGGCTGGAGATAGGCCTGGCCACCGGCGTGGCGCTCCTCTTCGTTTCGTGGGTCCTAGCCCGGCGCAGGGGCCGGGCCTAGTGCAAAGGGGGAGATTAGCGTGAAGAAAGGCATTGGGGCAACCCTGATTGTTGGAGCCCTCCTATCCGCGCTCTTGCTCGTGGCCTGCGGCTCCGACTCGTCGGCGTCCACGGACACGGGTGGCTCGTCGGCGTCGCCGTCCGGCGCTTCAGGCGCGGCGGCATCCTTGCAGGCGAGCGATGGCACGGGGTCGGGGGGGATCAGCGTCAGCGGTGAGGGACGGGTCTCGGTGGCGCCCGACATGGCGTTGTTGAGCGTCGGCGCGTCCACCAAGGAGGACACGGTGGCCGCGGCCAACTCCGCCGTACGGGCCGCCATGGACCGCCTTCTCAGCTCGCTGAAGGCCGACGGCATCGTGGACAAGGATATCCAGACCAGTCAGTTCAGCATCAGCCCGGAGTACGATTACCAGCTCAGCGAGCCGAGACTGACCGGGTACCGGGTGACCCACGTGCTCCAGGTCAAGGTGCGCGACATCGACCGGGCAGGCGAGGTCATCGACGACGCCGTCGAGGCCGCCGGAGACCTCGTTCAGGTGGGCAGCATCAGCCTGACCGTCGACGACACGAGCGCGATGGCGAAGCAGGCCCGCGAGCTGGCGATGGCCGATGCCAAGACCAAGGCGGAGGAGCTGGCCCGACTGGCGGACGTGGAGTTGGGCAAGCCCATCTCCATCAGCGAGTCCAGCTACACGCCCGGCCCGCCCGTCTACTACGATAGAGCCTATGCGAGTGAGGCGGCCGCGCCGGCCCAGACCACCATCAGCACCGGCGAGCTGGAGGTGGTGGTGAGCGTTCAGATCACGTACGGAATAGGGTAGAGGAAGGAAGGAGGATCTCCAATGAAGGTCAGAGGTATCGTAGCGCTATCCGTGCTGGCGGCGCTGGCCGTCGTGGCCGTGGCCTGCGGCGGCGCCGAGGCAGAGGTCAAGGTGGACAAGGGACTCGCAGCCTACGCCGGCGCCAATCCCGCCTCCGTCGAGGCGGATGCGGGTCAGGCTGCACGATCGTCAGCTTCGGGGGCTTCTGCGTCCCAGGTGAGCTACGGGGAGCAGTTGGGCGCCCCGGCGGCGAGGAGCGCCGTCGCCCCGTCGGGCATGGGCGGTGACGGCATGGCCTCCGCAGTGAGCAGCGCCTATCCGAAGACGGCCGGCGGCGCCACCCTGGCGCCTCTGGAGCAGGCCGGGCCTCTGGGCATCGTCGTCCAGGGCTACGGTCGCGCCACCGCACCGGCCGACACGGCCCGTGTGGGGTTCGTGGTGGGCAGGTCGGGCGACATCTATCCGGAGCCCCTGCCGATGGAGCCCGGGGTGATACCGGAGAGCGGTGTGCAGAGTGGCAGCGCGGAGGGCGGCGCCGTGGCGGGCGGAGTAGCTCCGTCCAAGCCGGACATATACCCGACGCCGGTCCCGTCGGAACCCATCACCGAGGCCGATTTGCAGCCGCTGGTCGACGCCATTAAGGCGCAGGGTGTGTCCGACACCGACATCGAAGTCACCATCTACCCGGCCACCTACTACGGGCCCTATGGCACGCCGACCGCTCGCGTGACGGTGACCCTGCACGACGTGAGCAAGGTGGGCAGCCTCATCGACGCCGGCAACCAGGCAGTCGCCGAAAGCGGCAGTCTCTACATGCAGAACGTGGGCGTCACCTACAGCGTCAACAACTGCGATGCCCTCCTGACGGAGGCCCGCAGCGCGGCGGTGGAGGACGCCCGCGACAACGGCGCGGGCCTGGCCGAGGCGCTGGGCGTTGGCCTGGGTGCCATCCAGGGCGCCACCGAGTACAACTGGGACCCCTACGGCTACTCCGGCTGTCAGTCGCAGTCCGGCGGGCCGGTCATGTACGAGTACGAGGGCCCGGCCTACGACCCCTCCGTGCCGGCGGAGGTGCAGATCATCTCCAACGTCACCATCAGCTTCGCGATGCAATAGCCATCTCGCAACCGGGGAGGGCGGTCTGCCCTCCCCGGTTGTCCCACCCCTTGGGCCGATGCTAGAATGACGCCACCCTGGTGTAACCATGGTGGCGTACTGGCTTCTTTCAGGACGACGCTCCATCCCAGAAGAGACCGCCCGCGGTCACCCCATCTTCGACCCCCGGGAGGGCGGCTGCTGATCCCATGGACTACGTCCGGTGCGCCCTGGCCCTGGCCCGCCAGGCGGGGGTTGTCTCCCCAAACCCGGCCGTGGGCGCCGTGTTGGCGCGCGAAGGGCGGGTGGTGGGCGAAGGCTTCACGCAGCCGCCCGGCGGCGCGCATGCCGAGGTGGTGGCTCTGGAGCAGGCCGGCGACGCCGCTCGCGGGGCCACCCTCTACGTGAGCCTCGAGCCCTGTTGCCATCAGGGGCGCACGCCTCCCTGCACGCGCGCGATCATCGCCGCCGGCGTGGCGGAGGTGCGCTTTCCCCTCCTTGACCCCGACGCCCATGCTCGGGGCCGCGGTCGCGACGAACTGCTGGCGGCCGGCATCGCCGTCCACGTGGGCGAGGGCGAGGAGGAGGCGCGGCGCCTGAACGAGGCATATTTCAAGCACCGTACCACCGGCCTTCCCTTCGTCACCGCCAAGTTCGCCGCCAGCCTGGACGGGCGCATCGCTGCTCCCAGCGGCGAGTCGCGCTGGATCAGCGGGCCCGAAGCGCGCGAATGGGCCCACAGCCTGCGGACGGAGGTGGATGCCATCCTCTGTGGCGCCAACACCATCGTGGTGGACGATCCCCAGCTCACCGCCCGCCCCGGTGGGCAGGTGGCGGCCCGCCAGCCCCTGCGGGTGGTGGCTGATAGCCGGGGCCGCACGCCGGCCGGCGCTCGCGTGTTGCGGGGGCTGGGGCGCACGCTGATCGCCACCAGCGATCGCTCGCAACCTATTTGGCGGGTGGCGATGGAGGCGGCGGGGGCCGAGGTGGTGGTGCTGCCTCGCCGGGGCGATTCGCTGGACGTGGAGGCGCTGCTGCGGGCCCTGGGGCAGCGCGACGTGATGTCGCTGCTGGTGGAGGGCGGCGGCGTGATCATCGGCGCGCTGTTCGACCAGGGGTTGGTGGACAAGGTGCACGCCATCATCGTTCCGATGATCGTGGGCGCCTCCGACGCGCCGGCGGCGGTGGCCGGCCACGGCGCTCGGCGCCTGGCCGAGGCGTGGCGCCTGCGCGAGCCGACGGTGGAGCGGCTGGGCGAAGACGTGCTGATCACAGGATATCCCCAGAAGGCGGGTGAGTAATGTTCACGGGAATCATCGAAGAGGTGGGGACGGTCAAGGAAACGGAGCGCGGGCGGCTGGTCATCGGCTGCCAGAAGGTGCTGCGCGGCACCAACCTGGGCGATAGCATCGCCATCAACGGCGTCGATCTGACGGTGGCCCAGATGGAGGAAGACAGTTTCCTGGCCAACGTCATGCCCGAGACCTACCGGCGCAGCAACCTGGGCCAGCTCAAGCCGGGCGACACGGTGAACCTGGAGCGCTCCCTCTACGTGGGCGCGCGCATTAGCGGACACATCGTCCGCGGCGTGGTGGAGGCCACGGGCACCCTCCTCTCCCTCACGCCCGAGGAGGACGCCGTCATTGCCCGCTACGCTGCGCCGCCCCAGATCCTGCGCTACGTGGTGGTGAAGGGGCCTATCGCGATTGACGGCGTGAGCCTGACTGTCATCGCCAGGGACGAGACCTCCTTCAGCGTCTCCCTGGTTCGCTACACCCTGGAGAACACTAACCTGACTCGCAAGCAGGCCGGAGATGCGGTAAACTTGGAGTCGGACATCATAGCCCGCTACGTGGAGCAACTCCTGCCCGGCGGCGGGCAAGACCTTCAGGGGGCGAGCCCTGACTAGCCGAAAGCGCGGTGGCGGGGACTCGGCCGAAAGGACAAGGGATAAAGCCATGGCGATGGCAACCGTCGCAGAGGCCATCGAAGAGTACCAGCGCGGGCGCTTCGTTATCATCGTCGACGACGAGGGTCGCGAGAACGAAGGCGACCTCACGCTGCCGGCCCAGTTTGTCACCCCAGAGGCCATCAGCTTCATGCTCCGCCACACCAGCGGTATCATCTGTGTCCCCATTACCGGCGAGCGCCTGGATGAGCTGCGCATCCCGCTGATGGTCGGCGACAACAAGGCCCGCTTCGGCACCGCTTTCACAGTATCGGTGGATGCCCGCCAGGACGTTAGCACTGGCGTCTCGGCCCACGACCGCGCCCAGACGGTGAAGACACTCGTCGATCCTGATGCTGGCCACGAGGACCTGGCGATGCCCGGCCACGTCTACCCGCTGCGGGTTCGTGATGGCGGCGTCCTCGTCCGCGCCGGCCACACTGAGGCCACCGTCGACCTGTGCAAGATGGCCGGCCTCGAGCCGGCGGCTGTCCTCTGCGAGCTGATGAAGTCGGACGGCTCAATGGCTCGCCTGCCCCACCTGAGGCGCTTCGCCGCCCGCCACAACATGAAGATCATCGGCATTAATCAGCTCATCGCCTATCGCATCCAGCAGGAGAGGCTGGTGCAGCGGGCGGCCGAGATCACCATGCCCACCCGCTGGGGTAACTTCCGCATCGTGGCCTACCTCAGCGACATCGACCCCGACGAACACGCCGCTCTGGTCTTCGGCGATATCACCACGCCGGAGCCGGTGCTGGTGCGGATGCACAGCCAGTGCGTCACCGGCGACGTCTTCCACAGCCTGCGCTGTGACTGCGGCGAGCAGGTGGAACTGGCCCTGGACCGCATCGTGGCGGAGGGGCGCGGCGTCTTCGTCTACATGCGTCAGGAAGGGCGCGGCATCGGCTTCTGCAACAAGATCCGCGCCTACGCTCTTCAGGACTCGCAGGGCCTGGACACGGTAGAGGCCAACGAGGCCCTGGGCTTCCCGGCTGACCGCCGCGACTACGGTATCGGTATGCAGATCCTGGTGGACCTGGGCCTGAGCGAGATCCGCCTGCTCACCAACAATCCCGACAAGCGGGCGGGCCTGGAAGGATACGGCCTGAAGGTAGTGGAGCGGGTGCCTCTGGTGGCGCCGGCCAACCCCTACAACCTGCGCTATCTGGAGACCAAGCGCGACAAGCTGGGCCACATGCTGGACATCGTGGGTTAAGGGAGGGCGCGTTGGCTACTTTCGAAGGACGACTCTCGGGCGAGGGGCTGAGCATCGCCGTCGTGGTCGCCCGCTTCAACGAACTGGTGACCCGTGCCCTCCTGACCGGCGCTGAGGACGGCCTGACCCGACACGGCGTCGAGCCCGAGGGCGTGGACGTGGCTTGGGTGCCAGGCTCCTTCGAGATCCCTGTTACCGCCCGCAAACTGGCCGAGAGCGGCCGCTATCAGGCTGTCGTCTGCCTGGGGGCGGTCATCCGCGGCGAGACCCCTCACTTCGACCACGTTGCGAACCAGGCCAGCAGCGGCATCGCCCGCGTGGCCCTGGATACCGGCGTGCCCGTCATCTTCGGCATCATCACCGCCGACACGCTGGAGCAGGCGCTGGAGCGCGCCGGCGGCAAGATGGGGAACAAGGGTTACGACGCCGCCGTCGCCGCCATCGAGATGGCGAATCTCATGCGGGGGCTGCGGCCAGACTAGACCTGCGGACCACTCCGATTGCAGCGGCCGCCCCGACCAGTCGGGGTCTTTCTATATTTGGAGCAACCCGGAACATGAGGGAGCGCCTGTGGCGGCTGACCGCTCGCTGGCTGGCCAGCGCCGGCGCCTTATGGGTGGCCTCGGTGCTGGTGAGGGGCGTCGACTTCGATGGCTGGGAGGCGGTGCTGGCGGTGGCTGGCATCTTCACGGCGGTGGCCATCCTGGTGCGGCCGCTGGCCATGCGGGCGGCCTGGCCCGTGCGCTGTCTCACCCTGGGGCTGTTCACCTGGGCGGTCAGCGCCGGCATGCTGGCGCTCACCGCCTGGCTCTCGGGCCAGCTGGGCATAGGGTTTGGTGTGGACGGGGTGGCCGCCGCCTTCGTTGGCGCTCTTATCGTGGGCCTGGCATCCTTCCTCTTCGAGCAGGCCTTGCGCTAGACGGACGGGCCTACTCTACGACCTTGAACACGTGGTCGCCGCCGCGGCAGCGGTCCGCGACACTGATGCCCACTGAGTCGCCTGGGCCGGCCTCCTGCACGCTCTCGTGCTCGACCTGCATCGAGTCCACCACCTGGGTGATATCGGTGGTGTGCCCGTGGATGTGGATGGTGTCGCCCACCTTTAGCTTGCCCGTCAGTTCGAAGCCGGCGACACTGATGCGGGCGAAGTAGTCCCTTACCCGGCCGATCTCTTCCTCCACGGCCATGACAGACCTCCCTTCGCTGAAGAGCGCCCTTCGCAGCGAAATCTAGCACCTGTGGCCTGCGTTTTCAATAGAGTTTGAAGCCATCCCGCGGGTTGAAGCCCACGGCTTCGCAAGAACTTGAGAAAACGGTGCCGCGGGATTTATCCCGTGGGGTGGGAAAGCGCACAAACATCCCCATAACTTGCTCTCTGCACCAGACATCGCCTTAAGTAGGGAAAAGCTACGAAGTCTTGTAAAGGGTGTTGACATACAGAGATGCCAGGTATAGGATCACCGTGCCGCTCGAACGGGGACCTAGGTTTCCGAAGCTTTAGAGAGCTTTTTCGGCAGGAGGTTCTCCTCTGGAGGCTCCGGAGGGTCAGACTCGCGCCACGCGCTGGATCAGCCTCAGCCGGGCCTGTGGCATGCTGGGGGTAAACGAATCCACCCTGCGCCGCTGGGCCGATGCCGGCCACGTTCGCTCGTTCCGGACGCCCGGAGGCCACCGCCGGTTTGCGGAGGACGACCTGCGCGCGCTGATGGCCGGGCAGAGGCGACCGGGCGCCACGGCGTACGGCACGCTGGGTCACCTGGCCACCGTCCGTATCCGGCGACGCCTGCAGCGCGGCAAGAGCCACGAGGCCCCCTGGTTCGCCGGCATCAACGAAGGCCTGCGGGAGCGCATGCGTCCCCTGGGCCGGCGATTGGTGAACCTGGTGTCGGAGTACCTGACGCAGGGTAGCCGTCGCTCGCGCCTGCTGGACGAAGCCCGCCGCATCGGACGCGACTACGGCAAGGAGCTGGCCGAGAGCGGCATGGGTCTCAGCGACTCCATCGAGGCCTTCACCTTCTTCCGCAAGGGTCTGGACGACGCCGCCATCGAGCTGGCCCATCGCAGCAACCTCTCGGCAGAGGAGGCGGTGGAGGTCTGGGAGCTTCTGGCGGGCCTGGCCGATCAGGTTCTTTTGTCCATGACCGAGACCTACGAAGCGGCGCTGCGTCCCGCTGTCGCTCCTGCCCGGAAGCGCTAGGGCTCGCCGCCAGATGCGCGACTCCATCCGCGCCGTGGCCTTCGACGGCTACGGCACCCTCATCGAATTCACCGTCCCCCATTTCCTGGCCGCCATGGAGGAGCTCGTACACGCTCACGGGGCGGATGCTGACCCCCAGACCCTGTGGGAGCGCTTCGTGGAGGCGGCCAAGGCGGTGCGCGGCGAGAGCTACCACGAACCCGTTTACCGCCGCTACGAAGAGGCCTGGGCGCTGCAGTTCGAGCGGGCGGCCCGCGACCTGGGCTTCCAGGGCGACGGCCGCCTGGCCGCTGCCCGACTGAAGCACAAGCTATCGGAGGCGGATGCCTTCGCCGAGGTGCCGGCAGTGCTGGCTGCCCTGCGCGGCCACTACCGCCTGGCCGTCCTTTCCAACGCCGACGACGACTTCCTTCTCGCCTGCCTGGCCCGCAACGGTCTGGAGTTCGAGGCCGTCGTGACCTCGGAGATGGCGGGGGCCATCAAGCCCGACCCGCGCATCTTCCACCACCTGGCGGAGGTGCTGGCACTGCCCCCCGAGCAGATCCTGTACGTGGGTGATTGGCCCATGCCCGACATCGTGGGGGCGCGGCGGGCGGGGGTGCCGGTGGCCTGGCTGAACCGTCAGGGCCACGCGCTGCCGCCGGACATACCGGCACCGGACCTGGAGGTGGCGAGCCTGACGGAGCTTCTGCCCATTCTCGTGGGCTGAGACGGCTGTGAGGATCGACGGCACGACCGCCCCGTTCACGGGGCGGCATCGAATTCGCGGGATGCTCCGGTCACCCCTCGGGGTCGCTGGCGCGATACATCGTGCGGGGTCCTCTCGTACCGAAGGTCGAAGAAGAGTCTAAGTTCGGGTCTTGGCGTTACGGCCAAGACCTCTTGGTCTTGAATCCGTACGGCTTCGAGCAGGGAAAGCGCCAGCCCGTTCCGCTGTCTCTGGTCAGCCCCGGCCCAAGCCATACCCGTGTCGTTGAGGAAAGTAGCCGGTTTTTCCTGCAGAACGTCTCGAAAACGTTAAGACGCTATCGAACCGGCGTCCAGTTCACACCATGAGAGCATAGCGTGAACGGCTGCCCGCATGCTGTAGGCTGCCCCGATCTTATGCGTTCCCCTTGACGGAGGGCCGCCCGTGGCGTATGAACAAAGCGCCTGGCGTAAGGAGAAGAGAATGATGGAGGCTTCTAGCTACTGGAAGAAGCTGGGCAAGAGGCGCTTCTCTCGGCGGCGGCTGCTGAAGGGGGCGGCTGGTCTTGGCGCAGGGTTAGCCGCCCTCTCTGTGGTCGGCTGTGGAGAAGGGAAGAAGGAGGCGACGGTCAAGCCCACAGGGGAGGCCGTGGGCACGGCGGCTGCGGTGGGAACCGCCACGCCGACAGGCACCGCGGTGCCGTACCGTTCGACGCTGGAGCCGGTCAAGGAGGGGTGCAGGGGCGGCGTTCTGCGCTACTTCGGCTGGGACGCTCTCACCCTGGACACATTCGATCCACACCAGGCTCAGCTTGGCCCCATCTTCAACATGCATGGCGCCGTCTTCAGCAAGGTGCTGAAGTACGACGATACCCTCGACCAGTCCATGTCCACCGACCTAGCCGAGAACATTCCCGAGACGCCGGACAAGCTGACCTACGTCGTCAAGATCCGGCCCAACGTCCGCTTCCACGACACGGAGAAGATCCGGAAGAACTTTCCGCAGGTGGCTGGCCGCCAGTTGACCGCAGAGGACGTCAAATACAGCATCGAGCGGCAAATGAACGAGCAGACCCCGAAGGCCGCCCTCTACTACCGAGCCTACCAGTGGCAGACGATAGACAAGGTGGAGGTGCTGGACCCGCTGACGGTCAAGATCACGACCAAGAGGCCGATGGCCCCCTTCCTCCACTTCCTTGCCGATACGAACAACTTCGTCATCGCCAAGGAACTAGTGGATCCGGCCAAAGACGACATGAACTCGATCGACAAGATGATCGGCACGGGCCCCTTCATGTTGGACAAGTTCGTGTCCCTGCAGACAGTACGAACGGCGCGCAACCCGGACTGGTTCGCCAAGGACGATTTCGCCGACATAGGTCTGCCTGACCGTCCAATTCTTAACGGCTACGAGGCAACCTGGATTACCCAGGACGATACCGCTATCGAGATCGCCTTCAAGTCCAAGCAAGTGGACTTCTCCGACTACGTTGACCAGCGCAACGTGGATCGCGTGGCCCGCGAGGCAGGAGCCGTCGTCGCCGAGGTGCCCAGCACCGGCTGGGTGAACAGCCGTCTTCTGATTGGCGATTCGCCGAATGCTGTTAGTCCCTTTAAGGACCTGCGGCTGCGTCTGGCTCTGAGCATCGCCGTGGACCGAAACCGGATGGCCCAGCAGATCTTCCAGACCGCCGGACTGGTGGTCGGGCCGGTCCACCCGGGGATCAAGAACTGGGCTTTGCCAGCGGAAGAGCTGGCCAAAAAGCCCGGCTATCGCTTCACCACAATTGAGCGAGAAGCGGATCTCGTGCAGGCCAGGCAGATGTGGGAGGCAGCCGGTGGACCGGACATCGGTCCAGTTGAGGTTGTTTATACCGCTATTCCTGACTACGTGAAGAACCACTGGCCCCAGCTGCAGCGCCAGTTGAAGGAAGTGCTGGGTCTGGAGACCAGCGGACACCTGGATGCCACGGGCTACACCGAGATCGCCCAGGGACTCCTGCAAAAGCGCATCGTCTTCTGCTTCGGCTATGACAATGGCTTGATCGACCTCGATGACTGGACCTATCCCTACTTCCACTCGCAGGGGGTGAAGAACTCGTTCATGTTGGCCGACGCCGAGTTGGACCGGCTGCTGGACGCTCAGCGGGCCGAGTTCGAATTCGAAAGGCGGCAGCAGCTAGGCTACGAGATTCAGCACTACCTGCTGGACAAGGTGGCTGCCAGGCTGGATTGGGTGGCGTTCATTGTCCGGACCACCATGTGGCCCTACCGCCGCAACCACAAGCATGAGCCCTGGATGGGCCTCACCTATCTGTGGGCCAACGAATGGCTGGACAGGACTCACCCGACCTACGAGGGGAGGCCGGACTAGAAGATAGTCTGGGCGGCTTCTGGGTGCGCACCTCGCGCTGGGGTCTCTACGCCTTTCTTCCCCTCTGTCGTTGCTAGTAGGTTCCGTACTTGTCCCTGGCCGCTGCTAGGGCCATGAGGTTTCCTTCGGGCGTGCCTATCCCCAGCTCGCACCCGGACGACAGGGCAAAGCTGCACCGGCCTTTAGCGATGTCCATGGCGCTCTTGACCATCGCATCCACTTCCACGGGGTTGCCGAGAAGCAACGTTCTAGTGTGATCTATCCCCGCGGCGATGGCATATCTGTCGCCGAGCTTGCTTACGGCGTCCTCCAAAGGGTACTCAGAGCCGGGCCACCAGAACTGCAGCTCGTCGAGTGCATCGCCGAACTTGTCGGTCACGAAATCGAGATCGGGCCGCGGACCGCAGAAATGAGTGGTAACCGGTACATTGGGACCGACCCTTTCCTTGACCCTCAGCAGGGCCTCCAGCTCAAGCCGGGCGACCTCCTCCTTGTACTCCGGGGGCACCAGATCCCTATCTAGACTGGCGAAGCCCCAGTTGATGTTTGTCAGCTTGTCCTTCCAGGGCTCTAGGCTGCCCGCGATGAAATCCACCGTCCAATCCATCATCACTCTTTCTATCGCCCCAAAGACGGCCTCTGGGAATAGGACCACATCCCTGAGAAGCTCCTTGACCCCCACTACGAGGGCCAGGTTGGACACGGGCCCATATCCACCTTGCCTGAAGGCCACCTGGTCACCGACCTCGTCAGCAACGATTTCGAACGCCCTGCGCAGCACGTCCGCCCTCTTGCCAGAGAACGGGTCGCGGTACTCGAGGTTCTCGTAGACTTTGGGATCCGGCCTCTTGCGATCGGCGAGCGTCTTCTTCGGGTAGATCAGGCCGTCCGTGATGTACACTTCGACGCCAAAGGGCTCGAACGCCCACCATAAGTCGGTGTTCACTACGCACACGTCGGTCTTGTACTTCTGGACATATCTAATGTGGCCAAGGGCTACCTTCGCCGAGTCAAAGGCGAACTCGCGCATCGACACGCCTGATAGCGCTAGGGCCAGGTCGACCGACCAGTGCAGGAGGGGCACCTTGTCGGGCTTCTCCTTCGCCAGGAAGCAGAGGAATCGCTCTTTGCCCGTCATCTTGGTCATCAGATTCCCTCCTTGAGCTCCCGCAGCAACCTGTTCGCCTCTTCCACGGCCTGGGGAGCGTTCGGAGCCCAGCCATCGGCCCCAATTTCCGTTGCCCATCTGGCGGAAGTCACAGCGCCGCCGACCAGCACTTTCACCCCGTCCCTCAGGCCTTTCAGCTGCAGCATTCCCACGGTCGCTCTTTGTAGCGGGAGGCAGGCGATGATCATGCTTGCCAGGGCCACGATGTCGGGCTTATCCTTCTCCACCGCCTCGACAAACTGGTCGGGGAACACTATCTCCCCCAGGTCGACGACCTCGAATCCGTCTGCCGTGAGCAACAACCTGATGATGTCCTTCCCCAGGTAGTGAGAAGAGCCCAGTGTACCGATGACCACTTTCCCCTTGGCTGGGACGTCAGCCTTAGCTAGCTCGAATCCCACCTCGAACATGGAGGCCGCGGCAGTCAAGTGGGCAATGCTGTATTTGCCAACTTCGTACCGCTCCAAGGCCTCGCGGAATAGGGCCATCAGGGTCTTAGTGATCTCCTCTCTGGGCACACCAGCCTTCAGGGCCCGCTTGGTGGCTGCCTCGACCTCAAAGTACTTGAAAGTCAGGAAGCTTTCGGCTATGGCCTGCAGATTTTCGTCCATTCTCTTGCTCCAGCCTTCCTTCCTTTGCCATTGTTCACCAAGAGCGCATTTTAGCCCACGTCTGCTCTCTTGGGAAGCGATGGCTGTGATGCGACCTTCGCCAGCAGCAGTTCGCCCCAGTGCGGGGTGGTTAGCCTTTGTCGACCCCGATCCCCATCGGGTGCTGAACTCCAGGTGTAGACCGCCTTTGCCCGCTCATCCTGAGCCTGTCGAAGGACGAGCTCACCATGAGCGGGCTCAAGGCTCTTGTGGCCCTGCCGCCGCTGGTGTATACTTCTGTCCAACCGCATAACCTGACTCTCATTTTTAGGTGGTCGCCATGAAAATCTCCTGCCTGCAAGAAAACCTCTCCAAGGGTCTGTCCACCGTGGGCCGGGCGGTCGCCGCCCGCAGCACCTTACCGCAGACTTCTCACGTCCTCATCGCCTCCGAGGAGGGGCGCCTCAAGCTTGCCGCCACCAACCTGGAGATCGCCATCACCTCCTGGATCGGCGCCAAGGTGGAGGAGGAGGGCGCCATCACCGTCCCCGCCCGCCTGCTGTCCGATTTCGTGAACTCGCTGCCCAACGAGCCCATCGAGATGACCCTGACCCCGCGCGGGCGCCAGCTTCGCATTGTCTGCGCCCGCAACGAGGCGAGCGTGGCCGGCATGGACGCCAACGACTTCCCGCCCATCCCTGCCATCCGCGACGGCGCTCCGCTGAAGCTGGACCCTATCAGCCTGCGCACGGCCATCAATCAGGTCGAGTTCGCCGCCGCGGCGGACGACACCCGGCCGGTGCTCACCGGCATCCACATGCTTATGGAGGACTCCGACTTGACCCTGGCCGCCGCCGACGGCTTCCGCTTGGCGGTGCACAAGCTCTCCCTGGGCGAGAAGGTCGCCCAGCGCACGGAGGTCATCATTCCCGCCCGCGCCATGCGTGAGCTGAACCGCTTCCTGGCCGACGAAGAAGAGCCCATCGAGATGACCCTGAACGCCGCTCGCAGCCAGGTGCTCTTTCGGCTGAAGAACGTGGAGATGGTGGCCCAGCTTATCCAGGGCACCTTCCCCAACTACAGCCAGCTCATCCCCCAGAGCTGGACCAGCCGCGCAGTGGTGGACGTGGCCGAGTTCCTGCGCGAAACGCGCATCGCCTCCATCTTCGCCCGCGACGGCAGCGGCATCGTCCGCCTTCAGGTCAACCCGGGCGAGGAGCTGCAGCCGGGCAAGCTGGTCATCTCCGCGCGCGCCGAGGAGATCGGCGACAACCGGGGCGAGGTCGACGTGACGGTGGAAGGTGAGGCGGCGAAGATCGCCTTCAACAGCAAGTACCTCCAGGACGTGCTCCAGGTGCTGGACGTCTCGCAGGTGGCGCTGGAGACGACTAACCCCTCCAGCCCCGGCGTCCTGCGGCCCGTGGGCCAGGACAACTACGTCCACGTGGTCATGCCCATGTTCGTCCAATGGTGACGCTTGGAGTAGTTCCGTAAAGATCTAGGGAGCATTCGCGAGCTCTCCAACCTACGTCCTGCATCGTCTAGAGATCTGGCCGCTGTAGCCGCGAGGCTTTCCGCCAGAGAACTTCCTAGAGGGGTGGCAGTTCCCCTATGCCGCCGACAGCCGCCGGCGAATCGAGCGGGTGGCAAGACCGATTAGTCGCACACGAACTGGCCAGTGAAGGTGAGCAAGCTGCACGAGAAGGTCTGGCCGAGGGAATCCTCACACGACCAGGCCATCGCTGAACGAGAACAGGTTAGCCAGCTGACATCGCAGGCGCACACGGATTCTCCCCCGTCTCCACCAAGTTCGTGCATGAACGGGAGCCTTCGGGCTCCCGTTCCATTTCCCCTGGTGTATCAGGAAGCTCCCGTCCTCCTGCCCTGGCGACAGAGCGGCGAAGGCTTGCTGGACGGGCCCCCGTGGGGTGATACCCACTACGCGCCTCTGACCAAGGTCGATGCAGACTGCCTCCACCATGCCTGAGAGCAAGCGGGAGTAGCTCAATGGTAGAGCTCCTGCCTTCCAAGCAGGTAATACGGGTTCGATTCCCGTCTCCCGCTCCACCTCGCATCCAACGTCACAACGCACGTACGTAGCGAGCGGCCGCCGGCGGGCGGCCGCCTGCTTTCCAGGCAGATCATCAGGGCGCATCATAATTCGCGATTATGC
>Ga0315275_10001713_pt1 | contig 19466 bp, 15 predicted proteins | sample YL17G03_0_MG_FD_205557 | JGI IMG/M metagenome (GOLD analysis project Ga0315275, IMG submission 205557) | Sediment microbial communities from Yellowstone Lake, YNP, Wyoming, USA - YL17G03_0 | ecosystem: Environmental > Aquatic > Freshwater > Lake > Sediment | place: USA: Wyoming | collected...
GCCGGCGGCCATCGAATGCACCAGGTAGTACGCGGTGTCCACACCCTGCAACGCAGCGGGCAGCGAATCGGGCTGCAGCGCGTCGGCCTCCACCAGTTCCAGCCCGGTCCAGCCACGCGCTTCGAGCGCCTTGCGATTGCGGCCGCTCGCGCGCACCCGAAATCCGTCGCGCAACAGACGTGGCACGAGGTGGCTGCCGATATAGCCGGTGGCGCCGAACACCAGTATCAGGGGTGAAGGCAGAAGATCACTCAGCCTAGGAACCGCAGTTGGACGCGCCCGAGTGGGCCGCGATGCGGTGCGCTGGCAAGGCGCGACGACGCTGCGGGCATGTGCCCGCGAGGAGGAGCAACGCGGCCAGCGTGCCGCAGCGCGGCTCAATCGGGTGCGTAGCGCCCTCACCCAAATCGTGAGGGTCGTCGTGAATATAGATCTCAGTGTTCATATGCTGTAGCCAGCGGGGGGAAGCGGTCAACTGCGGTTTCTAGGCTCAGGGTCTTGCCCGGCACGGCAAGCGAAGAAAACGCGGCCATCTCATGCCAGACTCCAGCCTTCGACCTCAGCATGGAGCAAGCTGCCCCGCGCAGGTTCGTCCCCGAAGGAGTATCGACGATGTCCGACACGCATCTGCCCGGCGCCTGCCCTGCTGCGCGGCTGAGCCCATGACGGATCTGTCACGCACCTTCGGCAAACAAAGCGTTGACGAGCAGGAGCGCGAACGGCGCATCCGCCGCGTCTTCGACGCAGTGGCTGCGCGCTATGACCTGATGAACGACCTGATGAGCATGGGCATCCACCGGCTGTGGAAACGCACGCTGGTGCGCATGGCCGCGCCGACGCCCGGGCAATGCATCGTCGACCTGGCCGGCGGCACCGGCGACGTCGCGGCGCTGATGGCTGCGGCGGACCGGCAGGTCACGGTCTGCGACCCGAGCGCGGCCATGATGCAGGTCGGCCGTGCCCGCGGCCACCTGCACGTGCAATGGCTCGAGGGCACGGGCGAGAACATGCCGCTGCCGCCGGCGTCGGTCGACACCGTGACGATCGCCTTCGGCATCCGCAACGTGACGCGCATCGAAGACGCGTTGGTCGAGGTGTTGCGTGTACTCAAGCCCGGCGGGCGCTTCCTGTGTCTGGAGTTCTCGACCCCTCATGCCCTCGTGCGTCCGTTCTACAACCTGTTCTCGTTCACGGTGATCCCGCGCCTGGGGGCATGGATTGCGCAGGCACCCGAGGCCTACAGCTATCTGGTCGAATCGATTCGCCGCTTTCCCGACCAGCGCGCCTTCAAGGCCATGATCGAGCAAGCCGGCTTCGCCGACGTGTCCTACCGAAACCTCAGCTTCGGCATTGCCTGCATCCACAGCGGCACGCGGCCGCTGCTCGCATGAAGGGCGCAGCAGCGCAGGTCACGGCGTCGAACCGGAGCCGCCACCCTTGACGCAGGGCAAAATGGCGCCTGCAGCACGCGCCCAGAATACGAGCCCATGCGTGAGGCACAACCCGTCACCGTCACCGAGTAACCAGGCCATGACAGCGAATCGAAGTACCGTCGACGCCACACGCGTCGTGCGCTCGGGGTCTGTCGCCGCCTGGATGGTGGCGATCCGGCCGCACAGCCTGCTGGTCGCGTTCAGCCCCGTGCTCGTCGGCGCGACCCTGGGCTTCGCGCGCACCGGCGCCATCGACCTGCTGGCGGCGCTGCTGGTGCTGGGTTCAGCCCTGCTGGTGCAGGTGATCACGAACATGCAAAACGACGTCGGCTACACCGTTCGCGGCGGCGACAACAGCGGCACGCGCACCGGCCTGCCGCGCGCCACCGCCAGCGGCTGGCTCAGCGTGCGCCACGTGCGCGCCGGCATCGTGCTCGCGGCGCTGGTCGCCACCGCGCTCGGGCTGGCCCTGGTGGCCTACCGCGGTTGGCCGGTGCTCGCGATCGGTGTCGCCTCGCTGCTCGCGGCGCTGGCCTACATGGGCGGGCCGAGGCCGATTGCCTACACCCCGTTCGGCGAGCTCACGGTCTTCGTCTTCTTCGGGCTCGTCGCAGTCATCGGCACCGACTGGGTGCTTACCGCCGGCATCGGCACGGTGAGCCTGCTGGCGTCGATCGCAATCGGTGCGCTCGCAGCCGCGGCACTGGCCGTCAACAACCATCGCGACGTGGCGCACGACCGGCTGGTGGGGCGCCGCACCTTCGCCGTGACATTCGGCGAACGTGCCTCGCGCCGCCTCTACACCCTGCTGCTGCTCGGGCCGATGGCGCTGGTGCCGGTCATGGCGCTGTGGGGTCACACGCCGGCGCTGCTGCTGCCGCTGCTGCTCCTGCCTGCCGCGCTGTCCCTGCGGCGCGACTTCGGCCGATGCCCGCCGGGCACGGCCTTCAACGACATCCTGTTCCGAACCTTCCGCCTCGAACTCTGGTTTGCTGCGCTGTTGTCGGCCGGTGCCTTGCTCGGAAGGGCCTTCGCGTGACGTGCGCCGCCCCCACCCGGCGCTCAGTGCTCGCGGCGCTCGCGAGCACGCTGACGACCACGCTGCCGGGCGCGCCGGCGTGGGCGACAAGCGCGAGTGGCATCTTTCCCACCCGCCCCGTGCGCCTGGTGGTCCCGTACTCGGTGGGCATCGGTCCGGATGTGGTGGCGCGCAGCGTCGCCGAGCACTTGTCGCAACAGTGGGGCCAGACGGTGTGGGTCGACAACAAGCCGGGGGCCTCGGGCATCGTCGCCTTCGGCGATGTCCGGCGCAGCGCTGCCGACGGCTACACGCTGTTCCTCGCCGACTCGGCCACGTTGGCCGTGAACCCGCTGCTGCACGCCCATTTACCCTATGACCCGTTGCGCGACCTGGAGCCGCTGACGCTGCTGTTCCGCGCCACCTTCGTGCTCTGGGTCGGCGCCGGCAACCGGCTGCGCAGCGTGCTCGAACTGCAGGACGCGGCACGCCGCGCACCGGGCAGCATCAGCTACGCGTCGCTCGGCAACGGCCACCCGAGCCAGGTGTCGGTGGAGAGCTACGCCCACGCCGCCGGCCTGGATTTGCTGCATGTGCCGTTCAAGGACGGCGGCACGCTGTTCTCGGCGGTGGCATCGGGCGAGGTCGACTTCACCACCTTCAGCATCAACACCGTGGCCGGGCTCATGGCCAGCGGGCGCATGCGGCCGCTGGCGGTGGCGGCCCGCGAGCGGCTGCGCAGCCACCCGCTGATCCCGACCCTGGTCGAAGCCGGTGGCCCGCCGGTGGAAATGCATCCGTGGGCGGCGCTGATGGCAGTGGCCGGAACCCCCGCGCCTGTGCTGGCGTCGCTACGGTTGGGCATCGGGCAGGCTCTCGCGAGTGACGCCGTGCTCAGCCGTGCCGAGACTGCCGGCTTCGAGATCACACCCTCCACACCACAGGCGGTGCGCGAGCGCGTTGCGGCCGACACCGCGATGGTCGGCCCGCTGATCGCGGCTGGACGGATCGCCAGGTTCTGATCCGCGCCAGCGGCGGCATTCGCAGGCAGCGCGCAGCCGTCGCTCGCTCGAACTTCGTGCGGCGGTTTGCGCCGTCATGGACACTGCGGCACCTGTCGCAGCATCGCCCCGGCACCGCGTCTGCGCCTGCTGCTGCGCCTGCTTCTGCGCATGCTTCTGCGCATGCGCCTGCGCATGCGCCTGCGCCGGCAAGTCGACGCAGTCACGAGACTACGGGTTGTTTCGGATCAAGGGGGGTCGACCGCGAGCACCTAGAATCTTTGCCGATCACGACACCATTGCCCACCCGATCCAAACCCACAGGAATCGACATGAAACTGCCATTCGCCATCGCCGCCGCCGTTGCCTGCCTCGCGCTGAACGGTACCGCCTTCGCCGGCGCCGCCGAAGACATCATCGCCAAGGAAAAGTGCAGCAAGTGTCACACGGCCACCACCACCAAGAAAGGCCCTTCATGGGCCTCGGTTGCCGAAAAATACAAGGGCAAGGCGGAAGCCGAAGCCAAGATCGTCGACATGCTCAAGACCGGTGGCAAGGACGACCACAACAAGGTCGCCGCGAGCGATGCCGACCTGAAGGCCGTCGCGCAGATCGTGCTGTCCTCCAAGTAGGCGGAACCGGTTGCTGGCACGGCCAGATGCTGCGCCCCGCAGGCTTCGACGCCGCAGGGCGTCGTTTGTCTGGGCTTGACGCGAAGCGGCTGCACCTGCCGCGGCTTGTTGACCTAACGCAAGTGTCCTTCGCACTCGCGCGCCTATGGTCGGGGCCGGGACAAACCAACATGGAGGGTCGGCATGGCTGATTCACAACAACTCGGGGCGATTCGCCGCTTTTTCCGTTGGCTGCTTTCGCCATCGGCGCGCTGGTCGGTGTTGGCCCTGCTGCTGGTGGGCGGCCTCGCCGGCGCCGTGTCGGTGATCGGCACGCAGGTCGCGGTGGCCTTGACCGGCAGCGACAATTTCTGCGGCAATGCGTGCCACTCGCACGCCAGCTTCGTCTACCCCGAGCACAAGGAATCGGGCCACTATGCCAACCGCACGGGCGTGCGCGCGATGTGCAACGACTGTCACGTGCCGCACAACTACCCGGTGAAGCTGTTTTACAAGGCCAAGGCCGGCATCACCGACGCCATTGCCGAAGCGCGCGGCGTGATCTCGACGCAGGAGAAGTTCGACAAGGAACGCTGGCGTCTGGCGAACATCGTCTGGGACGAAATGCGCGGCAACAACTCGGCCAACTGCCGCACCTGCCACGACCCGGAGGCGATGAAGACCAGCAAGCAGAGCGAAGACGCGGTCAAGCAGCACAAGAAGTTCGCTTCCGGCAAGGCCACCTGCATCGACTGCCACACCGGCGTCGCGCACAAGGAGCCCGAGGAGCCCAAGCCTGCGGAGAAAGCGGCCGCGCCAAAGTAGTGGCGGGCTGAGCCGCAAGCACCCTGCCGCAAGGGCCCGCCGCGTGCGGGCCCTTCGGTTTCTGGGCCTGGCAACGGCTCCGTATGTGAACGTGCAACGACACCAGTGGCGGCGGTTTCGCAACTGCGGCAGGCAACTGCGACAAGCAATTGCGAAAGGTCAAGGGTAGTCGCCCGCGCCGGATGTGCAATCACTGCATTTACAGGCGCGCTACGTGCCTGTGAGTTGCAGAGGGTGCATCCGCACCGGCCAAAACCAAACCGAGGATCCAACATGAGCTTCCGATTCACCGCCGTTTCAATCGCCGCTGCTGCCGCATTGCTGGGCGCCTGTGCCACCAAGGAAGAGGCAGCAGCGCCGAACGTGCTGGTAGCAGCCAAGGTGGCGACGCCACCCACACTCGACGGCGTCGCCAACGACGCGGCCTGGGCTTCCGCCAAGCCGATCAGCGTGGCACTCGCCGAGGGCGCCAACTTCGCCGGAGGCAAGGGCGAGACCACTGCCACGCTGAAGGCCGTATACAGCGGCGACATGGTGTACTTTCTGGTGCAGTACAACGACCCGACGGAGTCGATACGCCGCGGGCCGTTCCAGAAGCAGGCCGACGGCTCCTGGAAGAAGCTGAAGGACCCGGCCGACAAGGGCGGCGACGACAACGTCTACTACGAAGACAAGTGGGCAATGATCTGGAACATCAACAACTCCATCGCCCGCTTCGACCAGAAGGGCTGCGCCGCGGCCTGCCATGAAGGCGAGTCGCCCAAGCCCTATGGCAACAAGTACACCTCGAAGGACGGTGAGCTCGGCGACATGTGGCACATGAAGGGCCAGCGCACGGCGCCGCTGGGCAAGGTCGACGACCAGTACCTCGACAACACGCGCTTCGACGAAAAGGCCTCACCCAACGCCGGGCGCAAGAGCGACCCGGGCGGCCCCGAGTACAGCGGCTTCAACCTGGTGAACGGCAAGCCCGAGTTCATGAACAAGAGCGGCTTGCCGGCGAATGCTGGCGGCACCTACTACATCATCGACGGCAACCAGGTGCCCTTCGACGACAGCAAGTTCAAGGCCGGCGATGAAGTGGCCTCGTTCCGGATCTTCCCGCTGAAGGCCGACCGCGCCGACATCAACGTCGCCATTCGCTGGAACAACGGCGTGTGGACCTCCGAAGTCAGCCGCAAGCTCACGACCGGCAGCAAGTTCGACGTGCAGTTCAACGACATGAATGCGCGCTACGGCTTCGGTTTCTCCGCCTTCGACAACGCCCAGGTGCGGCATGCGGTGCACTACGAGCCCCTGTATCTGACCTTCGGCAAGTGAGGCTCTCACCTCGACCGAGCAGCGGCATCGGGACCGACCGCCCTTTCCCGCTGCAAGACCTGAATTGACAATACGAGCGCCGGCGCCCTGCACGACATCAGCGCCGGGCGCGTCGCTCTTTAGCTCGCCCAGTCCGCCGACAGCAATGCCGCCTGCTCGAGCACGGTCTGCGTCGCCTTTTCCTGCTTGTCCGGCGGGTAGCCGTACTTGCGCAGGATGCGTTTGACCAGCACACGCAGCCGGGCACGCACGTTCTCGCGCAGCGTCCAGTCGATCGTGACGTTCGCACGCACGGTTTTGACCAGCTCTTGCGCGATGCTCCGCAGCGTCTCGTCGCCGAGAATCTTCACGGCGCTGTCGTTCGTCTCCAGCGCGTCGTAGAAGGCCAGTTCGTCTTCCGAAAGGTGGAGTGACTCGCCGCGCGCATTCGCCTCGCGCATGTCCTTCGCCAGGGCAATCAGCTCTTCGAGCACTTGCGCGGCCTCGATCGCGCGGCTCTGATAGCGCCGGATCGACTGCTCCAGCATCTCGGCGAACGAGCGCGCCTGAACCACGTTCTTGCGCCGCCTCATGGCCAGTTCGCCCTTCAACAGTTTCTGCAGCAGTTCAACCGCCAGGTTGCGCTGGGGCATCCCCCGCACCTCGGCCAGGAACTCCTCGGAGAGAATCGAGATATCGGGCTTGGCGAGGCCAGCCGCGGCGAAGATGTCGATCACGCCCTCGGGTGCCACCGCCCGCGAGATGATCTGCCGCACTGCGTGCTCGATGTCCTCCTCGGGCCGCGCATCGCCGGGCGCGCGCTTGGCGAGCACGGCCTGCACCGCCTGGAAGAATGCAACGTCATCGCGGATGCGCAGCGCCTCGGCATGCGGCACCGCCAGCGCAAACGCTTGCGACAATTCGCGCACCGCGCCGACGCAGCGGTCCTTGCCGCTCTCCTGCGCGAGGATGTGCTCCTGCGCCGCCGGCAGCAGGCCGAGCCGCTGCGGCGGCGTGCCGGTCGTCCACTTCGACCAATCGAAGCGGTGGAAGAGCCCGGCGCACACCTCGTGCTTCTCCAGCATCACCGCCACCGCCTCTTCCTGATCGAGCGCCGTGCGGCCGGTGCCGCCGCTCTCGGTGTACGTGGCCAGCGCCTGTTTCAGCTCCTGGGCAAGGCCCAGGTAATCCACCACCAGCCCGCCAGGCTTGTCCTTGAAGACGCGGTTCACGCGCGCGATTGCCTGCATCAACCCGTGCCCCCGCATCGGCTTGTCGATGTACATCGTGTGCAGGCTCGGTGCGTCGAAGCCGGTGAGCCACATGTCGCGCACGAGCACGAGCTTGAACTCGTCCTTCGGATCGCGGAAGCGGTTGGCCAGCGCCTCGCGCCGCGGCTTGTTGCGGATGTGCTGCTGCCAGTCGGGCGGGTCGGAAGCCGAGCCGGTCATCACCACCTTGATCGCGCCCCGGTCATCGTCGTCGCTCGCCCACTCTGGACGCAGCTTCAGGATCTCACGCTGCAACTCCACGCAGATGCGCCGGCTCATGCACACGACCATCGCCTTGCCAAGCATCGCTTCGAGCCGCTTCTCGAAATGCTCGACGATGTCTTTCGCCACCAACTCCAGCCGCTTCGCGGCGCCGACCACGGCCTCGAGCTGCGCCCACTTGGTCTTGAGCTTCTCCTTGCGCTCGACCTCCTCGCCCTCGGTCGCCTCCTCGAACTCCGGGTCGATCTTCGGCCGCGCCGCCTCGTCGAGCGCCAGCTTCGCCAGCCGGCTCTCGTAGTAGATCGGCACCGTGGCGCCGTCCTGCACGGCGCGCTGGATGTCGTAGACGCTGATGTAGTCGCCGAACACCGCGCGCGTGTTTGCGTCGGCGAGCTCGATCGGCGTGCCGGTGAAGCCGATGAACGACGCGTGCGGCAGCGCGTCGCGCATGTGGCGCGCGTAGCCGTCGATGAAGTCGTACTGGCTGCGGTGCGCCTCGTCGGCGATGACGACGATGTTGCGGCGCGCGGAGAGCGTCGGATGGCGGTCGCCCTTCTCCTCGGGGAAGAACTTGTGAAGGGTCGTGAACACCACGCCGCCCGCCGCCACGTTGAGCAGTTCGCGCAGGTGCGCGCGCGATTCTGCCTGCACCGGTGGCTGGCGCAAGAGATCCTTGCAGCGCGAGAACGTGCCGAAGAGCTGGTCGTCGAGGTCGTTGCGGTCGGTGAGCATGACGAGGGTCGGGTTCTGCATCGCCGGCTCGCGGATGATGCGGCCGGCGTAGAAGGCCATCGTCAGGCTCTTGCCCGAGCCCTGCGTGTGCCAGACCACGCCCACGCGACGGTCGCCGGGCTTGCCGCCCGGCTTGCGGCCGGCCTCGTACCGGCCTTCGGCGTCGGCCGCCCGATCCGGCGCGCGTTGCAGCTCGGCGGCGCGCAGCGTCTCGCGCAGCGCCACCTGCACCGCGTGAAACTGGTGGTAGCCGGCCATCTTCTTGACGATATGGCCAGCGTCGTCCTCGAACACGATGAAGTCGCGCACAAGGTCGAGGAAGCGCTGCGGTGCGCCCAGGCCCTCGATCACCACCTGCAGCTCGGGCAGGCGGGTGTCGGCCAGTGTCTCCCCCGCGATGGTGCGCCAAGGCTTGAACCACTCGCGCCCAGCGCTGAGAGTGCCTACCCGCGCGTCAACCCCGTCGGAAATTGCGAGCAGCGCGTTGCTGGCGAACAGCGACGCGATCTCCGCCTTGTAGGTCTGCAACTGCTGCCAGGCGCTCCAGATCGTCGCGCTTTCGTCCGCCGCGTTCTTGAGCTCGACGATCGCGAGCGGCAGGCCATTCACGAACAGCACCACATCCGGCCGCCGCGCGTGCTTGTGCTCCGTCACGCTGAACTGGTTCACCGCCAGCCAGTCGTTGGCCGAGGGCTGGGCGAAGTCGATCACCCGCGCCTGTGCGCCGCGGATGCTGCCCTCGGCATCGCGGTACTCGACCGTCACGCCGTCCACCAACAACCGATGCAGGGCGCGGTTGCGCACGATGAGGTCCGCGCCCGAACTTTCGATACCAAGCCGAGTCAGCTTGCGGAAGGCGTCGTCCAGCGCCTCGGCGGGCAGCGCCGGATTGAGCCGAGCGAGCGCATCGCGCAGGCGCTGTGCGAGCACCACCTGCCCGTAGTCATCGCGCTCGGCCGCGGGCTCGCCCGGGGCGATTTCTGCGCCGTTGCGGACTTGCCAGCCAACGCTTTCGAACCAGGCGAGCGCAGCTTGCTCGACGACGGACTCTGAAAATCCGCTCATGCCGACGGTTCCGCGAGCATGTTCATCACCAGCCGAATCATCACGTCCTTGTCCTTCGGCGCCGATTCGGCGACCAGCAGCGCGAGTGCGGCCAGCCCGATGTCGTTGATCACGGCGTCGCCGTTGCGAGTCAGCCGCCCATTGCGATGCAGGAATTCGACGAACAGGAAAGAACCGATGCGCTTGTTGCCATCGGAGAAAGGGTGGTTCTTGATGACGAAGTACAGCAGGTGCGCCGCCTTCGCTTCGACCGTCGGATACGCCGGTTCACCGAACACGCTCTGGGCCAGGTTACCGAGCAATGCGGCCAGCCCCTCCTCTCGCTCGCGTCCGAAGAGGTCGGTCGCCTCGCCGCGTGCCAGCAAGTCTTGCTTCAGGCGCGCTATAGCCGAGCGTGCGTCGCTCACGGCGAGCAAGACCCCGCCCGCGATGCCCTTCGGCTCGACCAGCAAGCCTTCGTCGTAGCGCTGCAAGAGCAGAAAGGTCTGTGTGTAGCGAGCAATGACGTCGACCAGGCCACGTCCCTGATCCGTGCTCAGCGCCTCGCCGGCGGCGGCCTTGCGCACCAGCGCCAGCGCGGCTTCCAGCTCGCGCGCGTTGTACTCAAAGCGTTGCTGGTTGATCGTGTAGCCCCGCACCAGGTGGTCGCGCAACGTGTTGGTGGCCCATTGACGGAAACGCACCCCCCGACGGGAATTGACGCGATAGCCAACGGAGATGATGGCGTCGAGGTTGTAATGCTTCAGGCTGCGCTTGACCTGACGGCTGCCTTCAGTTTGAACTGCTAAGAAATCCTTAGCAGTTGCCGCCGCCTCCAACTCGCCGTCAGCAAAGATGTTCCTCAAGTGCATCAACACGTTTTCGGGCGTCGTCTCGAACAGCTCTGACATCTGTCGTTGGGTCAACCAGACCGTGTCGCGGTCGAGCTTGACCTCCACACGCACGCCGCCGTCGGGCGCCTCGTAGACGAGGACTTCGCCGCCTGGAGCCCGCGCCATCACACGGTCCTCCCGACGAACTTCTCGGCGGGCATGATCCTCAGATCGCCGGCGACGAGCGGAAGAAACGAATCGCGCAGCCGCTGGGCCGGGACCACCTGCCCGTAGTCGTCACGCTCGGTCGTGGGCTCACTAAGGGCGATCGCAGCGCCGTTGCGGAGCTGCCAGCCGGCGGTTTGGAGCCGGGCCAGCGCGGCCTGCTTGACGACGGATTCGGTGAATGGAGTCATTGCGCTTTCACGACCCACTCTCCGGGCCGCGAGATGATTACTACGTCTGCAATCCCCTGAAGCTTGCGGATGCCAGCCTCGACTTCCGCGTGGTGGTGGGTCGACCCGGTCGCGTCCCAAAGGAGCGCGATGATGGTGTCATAGCCAGAGTCTGCCGTCCGATAGATGGCCGTGTCGGCGGCGACCTCCTCGATGACCTTGGCGCGTGCCGCCTGAGCCGCCTCGCGAAGGTACTTCACCTCGACGACAAGTCGAAGTGCCGGAACCAGCAGATCGGCTCGCGGATGCTTGTGCCCCAGCGATGGCAGATTCTCCTCGTCCTCGAGTCCCGGGAAAACGGGCCTCAACACCGCCCACGCCAGGCTCTGCACGTGATACTCGTGCTGAATGTCCCAACGCTGAGCGGTGACGTCCTTGTGCTGTGTCTTTGGCTTGTCCTCCCACGGCCATCGCTTCAGTGCCGCCGGGATTCCTTTGAGCAACTCGACGACCTGGGCGACCGTGGGCTGCGCCAAATCGATTGCCGCCTCCACTGCGAAGATAGCCCGCAGCGCAGAGTCGTAGAAGATCGCCCATTCAGCATCGGGCCCATCAGGCGACATGACTACGGCTAGTGCACCGCGAAGTTGCTCAGGGCTCGCCGACCTCCGAAGCTTGTGTGCACAGGCAACGACTAGGATTGGCGAAAGCTCGCTCCACGAAGTATCGTCGCAGGCAGCAACTGCGCGGGCCAATCCGAAGAGTTCGATGCGCCGTCGATCCTGCTCGCCGGCGATAGCCTGCTGGACGATGTTGACCAACCATTGCTGCGCTGAAGCGCTTCCGTGTGCTCTGATACCAGCGGCCAGTGCTACGCAAGCCAGGGGGTCTGCCTCCAGGCTCTTCGACTGACCCGGAACAAAGAACCGTCGGCGCTGCAGCCATTCGACTCCTTGCTCAAAGTATCGCTTGGCGTCGTTGTCGTCTCGCGCGGCGCACACGATGGCTGCCTCGGCCACCCCGCTGTATTGACGCAAACCATCTGGCGCCTTCCATGGTTGGCAATCATCGAATACGCCGAGCCACATCCCAAGATGTGAGAGCATGGGCGAGTTGCGGGCCTCCTCGATCCGCGCACCAACACGCTCTCGCACGAGATCGAGAAGAGCGGTGCTCATAGGAACCACCTCGTTCGCCCCATCCGACCGACGATTGCATCGTCGGACCAGCCCGAAACCGTACTCAGATCTCTCAGCCCCTCGGCAACAAGCTGCGAATACAAGATCGTGATCGGTATCGGCGCAGGCAGAAAGCTGCGCCAAGAGTGGCAGGCGAAAGCATAGGCCTGCCTGCATAGGTAGGTTAGGTCGCGAAACGACGACCCGCGGTGCAGACGCAAGAGCAGTGGTGCTGGATGACCATCGCCCGCCTGCTTCAGCTCGCGAGCCCCCTTTAGGCAGAGCAAGGCGTCGCGACGCGACAGTTGAACCATAAGTCCGCGAGGCGGCGCTGCGATTCCCTTCTTCATTCCTCGACCGGCAGGTTCTCCCTGCTGGCCCGCATCAAAGAGCTGAAACGGGTGTGCGTCGGCCACATGGAGAAATGCGTATTCCGAATGCGGGATCGCAAGCTCGGTCATCAGTGAGTGCACAGCCTGAGCCTCGACGTCCTTCACGGGCTTGAACGAATGGAAGACGAGACGAACGGGATCGCCCGCTGCCCATGCAAAGTCAGTCCGCACCCGCTCCACTGCGGAGCGCACGGCTTCCAGCATGGCGCTGCCGTACTCCGAGAACTGAACTGCGCGGGTTCGGCTCTCAAGTAGGTATCGTCCATCTCCCGAGAACACGGTGGTGATTCCCACGTACCGATCGCCAGCGCCAAAGCGAGACTTACGCTCTTGGTGACTACCAAGACCGATGACTAATTCGTGCGCAACGGTTTGGTCTGAGGGCAATAACCAAGGCACTCCACCGAGCTTCGCGTAGCAGGCCAGACCAACGTTGTTCAGTGAGTAAACTCTCTGCCGTGCCGGCTGATTCATCGTCTCAAAGTGGACGTGCTGAACCGCGACACCCTTCACCAAGAAAAAGGCCTTCGTGGTCAGATAGGGATTGTCGTCACCGGTCAGTGCCTCCATTGACTCTTCTGTTTGCACCAACGCGAGGTTCCACGACTCCCCTCGATCCGTAATGTGCTCTACCGCCGCGATCGAAGCCTGGCGATATGCGGCGGCGGATGCGTCCCCAGCCACGAATACGTGTACGTAGGGCTTCTCGAGTGCGAACCGCCGGAGAAACCCCACGTCGCCGTCCTCGGCATTGGGAACGCCTTGAAGAAGCTGCTCGACGAACTGCTCGACTCGCCCCTGCAGGTCTTGGCGGCAAACGACCGCAATATTCAACCGCTTTGGATTGAACTGATACCGGTCGAAGGGGCCGTGCTGGTCGAGACCACCCTGATTCCATCGGTTCGTACGCATTCCCCGGGGATCGAAGATTAGGGCAGGCTTCGAGATGATTTCGTACTTTGGGAACGTTTGCTCCGAAGAGATCATCTCGCCGAATTCGCCAGCATGCCCGTCGAGAAGCACCGGCTTCTGCTTCCGCAAGTACATGGCCATCGATCGAATTCTCTTGAGCTGCTCTTCGCCCGTAGAGATCCGACCGGCCGTGGTTCTCAGCTTTTCCAACACGTCACGCGTCGTGCCCGCCGCCGGAGACAACTGGGCCAGCACATGGGCGAGAACCTCCATGCGCGGTTCAAGTCTCGCCTCGCTCGCCGGCATCGTCGACCATCCCTCGTCGTGATCCGCGAGAATCAAATCGTGCTCTTGTATGCGGGCCACTCGCCCAGCGAGACGACCGGCGTCCGACAACCTGGCATCGTTTTCTGCATCCGGGCGTCGCACGTATAGGCCATCAACTTTGATACCTGCGGCAATCAAGTCGCTGACCGGGGTATCGAGTCGCGGACGCGTGCGGGAGACGAGAGTCACGTAGACCTCGGCCCTTCCAACCGGACGTTCCACGCGAACCTCCAATTCGAACGCCGCCTGGAACCCGATTCCGCGCGGCAGCGAGAAGCTCCGCTGAACGACCGAGTGCAGCAGGTTATCTTCTGGTCGATCCGAGACCACAACCAGAGAGCGCCGCCGCCTGAACAGTTGACGACCTGTAGCGGCAAAGTGCTGGACGAGCCATTCGGCGAGCCGCCACGCGAGCAGGTCGGTAACGTCGCCAACTCTGGTCTCCGTTAGTTCGCCGGGTATCGGTGAGTTGGGGTCAACTGTCGCAACCTCGACCTGTTCGCCGTGTCGTCTCACGACGTACGCTGACCCCAGTTGACTGCGCAGATCGTCCAGCGCCTTTCCATCGCCGTAGTTCAAGCGACCGACTCTCACAAATGCATCCAAATCGATGCGAAGTGCTAAAGCGTTGAGTAACAAGTCCATGGGACTCCGTTCAATCATGCATGTCAAGGTCGGGACTGGCACACGATGTGAGCGTGTCCACCGCGTTTGTGCGAACTTGCAGTTGGCCGGAGATGAGCTTGGGCAGCAGCGCGTCGCGCAGGGCCGCGAGGGTGCGGCAGTCGCGAGTGGCAGCGCTGGCCCGGGCGAAAGTCGGTTTTGCCGCCCAGCCGAACGACTCCGCCACCGGTTTCGGAGGCACAGCCACTCGAAAGTGCGCGAGTGATTCCGCCGGCACGCGTTGGCGGCCGCTGGTACCAGTCATGCCTTGGATCGCGAAATCCCGGAACTCCGCGCTGCGCGCGAGGCAGTACGCGTACTCCTCCGGCAGCGGTGACTTCGGGCGCAAGACGATGTACTCGGTCGATCCCCAGCCGACTTGGCCATCCTGGAGGAAGTCAACGAACGCGGTCTTCCCGTTCTCAAGACAGGGTGTGATCCGGGCAACGAGCGTATCGCCGTTGATGAACCGCATCCCCGATCCGAAAGTACGGTCGACGATTTCGTCGGCCGAGTGCCCGTGCGTCGGCATGTTTGCCATGTCAAGATAGGGCGCCTCGACACCTTTTCGGAGTGCGCGCGTCGGATTGACTGCAACCACGTCAGGCAGCGTCGCCACGTCCCACCCCTCCGGAATCTCGCCAAGTTCGGAGTCGACGAAGCGGGCGGGGAAAAGGTCGGCGAGGGGCTTGGGTAGGCCGGGGTCGCGGCCTTCGGCCTTGGCGCGGACGGGGTCGAAGTCCACGAACCACGACTTGAAGAGCGAGCGCGCCATCGCCTCCAGCGTCTCGTTCATCCGCCGGTTCAGCTCGATCTTGTCGGAGATGCAATCCAAGAATGCGGCGATTGTCGTTTGGGCTTCGAGAGGCGGCAGCGCAAGCTCAAGGGCTGCGACCTGATCGAACGTGATCTGAGGAAACGTACCCGATCGTGATTCGGCAAGATGTTGCAGCCACCTCGTGGTTTTCGAGCTGGTGAGAAAGTGGTACAGAAAACGCGGGACAACCCGGCTTCTCCGCGAGCGAATGACCATCAGTTTCGTTGAGACCACGTAGTCGTCAGCATCGACGTCGACATACGCCCAGCGACCATTCGCCGGTCTGATTTCGCTGAACAAGATGTCTTCTCTGCGTATGGACTTCTTAGCTTGCCCTGGCCAATCGCGAACCGCGGAATAAGTCCGATGCAGAATCTTGCCGAGCAGCACATCGGAAGTGTTCAGAAAGATCAGATGATCTTTCGCGAATTTGTGCGTGTCGGAGACTGAGTCCGCTAACTCTCCAACTGTCAGCGAAGGCCACTCACCCGCCATACCCAAGCTCCTTCAGGTTCGCGGCAATGGCGGCATCGAGCTTCGCGGCCTCGACCTGCTGCGCGCGCAGCGTCGCGGAGAGCCGCTTCATCTTCCCTTCGAACGGCTCGGCATCAATCTCCAGCGCCTCGGCGCCGACATAGCTGCCCGGCGTGAGCAGGTGGCCGTGCTTGCGCATTTCCAAGAGCTCCGCGCTCTTGCAGAAGCCGGCGATGTCGGCGTACTCGCCCGCGTCCTGCTCGCCGCGCCAGGCGTGATAGGTCGTGGCGATGCGAGCGACGTCGTCGTCGGTCAGCTCCTTGTGCGTGCGATCCGCCATGCGGCCGAGCTTGCGCGCGTCGATGAAGAGCACCTCGCCGCGGCGGTCGCGGAACTTGCCGTTCTTGCGGTCGCGCGCCAGGAACCACAGGCACGCCGGGATCTGCGTCGAGTAGAAGAGCTGGCCCGGCAGCGCGACCATGCAGTCGACGAGGCCGGCCTCGATCAGGTTCTTGCGGATCTCGCCCTCGCCCGATTGGTTGGACGCCATCGAGCCATTCGCGAGCACGAAGCCGGCCACGCCCGCGGGCGCGAGGTGGTGCACGATATGCTGGACCCAGGCGAAGTTGGCGTTGCCCGCCGGCGGCGCGCCGTACTGCCAGCGCTTGTCGCCCTGCAGCCGCTCGCCGCCCCAGTCGGAGATGTTGAACGGCGGGTTGGCGAGGATGAAGTCGGCCTTGAGGTCGGGGTGGCGGTCGTTATGAAAGGTGTCGCCCTGCGCGATCTGGCCCGAGTCGATGCCGCGGATCGCGAGGTTCATGCGCGCGAGGCGCCAAGTGGTGTAGTTCGACTCCTGGCCGTAGATCGAGATGTCGGCCTTCGCCTTGGCACCGGTATTTCCGCCGTGGCCATTGCCTTTGGCATGTGCGCGGATGAACTCCACCGACTGCACGAACATGCCCGACGAACCGCAGCAGGGGTCGTACACCCGGCCGCGATAGGGTTCGAGCATCTCCACCAGCAACTTGACCACGCAGCGTGGCGTGTAGAACTCGCCGCCCTTCTTGCCCTCGGCGCCGGCGAACTGCGACAGGAAGTACTCGTAGACGCGGCCGAGCACGTCCTTGGCGCGGCTCGCCTCGTCGCCGACCCTGATGTTGCTGATCATGTCGATCAATTGGCCGAGGCGCTGCTTGTCGAGCGCGGGGCGCGCGTAGTCCTTGGGCAGCACGCCCTTCAGGCCGATGTTGTCGCGCTCGATGCCGGCCATCGCGTCGTCGACGAGCTGGCCGATGGTGCTCTGGCGCGCCTGCGCCTTCAGGTGCGGCCAGCGCGCCTCGGGCGGCACCCAGAAGATGCTCTGGGCGCGGTACTCGTCGGGGTCTTCGGGGTCGGCTCCTTGAGCCTTCTCGGCCAGCAGCGCGGCGTGCTTTTCTTCGAAGGCGTCGGAGATGTACTTCAGGAACAGCAGGCCGAGGCAGACATGCTTGTATTCGGCGGCGTCCATGCTGCCGCGCAATGCGTCGGCCATCTGCCAGAGCTGGGCTTCGTAGCCGACGTTCGCGGCGCTGTCGTTGGGTTTGCTCTTCTTGGTGGCCATGGCTTGGCAGTGTCGTTCAATGTGGGGCCGATCGGTGCGTAGCCGGTTCGATGGCCTGAAGCCCGTTTCCGGGTGGAGTGCCTGCCACGAACGCCCCAGGCGAGACCACTCGCGCCTTCATGCCGGCATCTCGGATCATGATCGCCGCTGGGCAGCTCAAGGCTTGCGGCGTACCACCCTGACCTGTTGCTGCGCCACCGCAAGCGCCTGACCCTCTGTCAGCATGCTGCGTGCGCGCGCCCGGCGCACGAGGTCTCGCGCATCTTCGCGCGACTTGATGCCATAGAAGTCCAGGCTTTCCTCGATCAACTGCCCGATCGTCTTGGCGCGCTGCGCGGACGCTTCTTTCAGCGCGCGGTAGCTGGCCTCAGACAGGGTGATGCGCAGACGCCTCATGACGTTCCCGCATTGGTGCTTTGACACCAATATGATTGTGCGCAACGGCGCGCTCCGCAATCCATCGCCTGGTGGCCCGACGGGCCGGCGAAGACGCTGCCACTGAACTCGATGGGAATCACAACCACGGCAGTCTCGAACCGCGACTTGATGGGGATCCCTTCGACTCTACGTGGCCGAATTCCTTGTCACGCGCGTTTTCGGCCGGGCGATCTGGATCATCCGCGGCATGGGCCTACGACCAACCTGTATCGTTGAAGCGGCGATGCACAGCCAGGTGCCGCGGCGTCCACGACGGCGCGACGCGGTGCACGAAGTTCGAGCGGGCGATGTGGTAGCTCGGGTCGAAGCCGTAGAAGTTGCGGCGCATGTGGGCCAGTTCTTCCTCGCGGTATTCGGCGAGCGGCTTGCGCGCCTCGTCAATCCGGCGTTGCTGCTGCTTGTTCTGCAGCAGCACAGGCAACTCCGCGCTCGCCGCCAGGGCCGTCGCGCGCGCGCGGACCATGTCGACGAACTCTTCAGCGCTGTCTCCAAAGACGGCGTCGACCAGGCCCGTCTGCGCAGCATGCATTGCAGACACCGGCAGGCGATGTTTCATCACGTCGCCGGGTGACACCGACTTCAGCCGCCGCGGCAGCAGGTAGGTCCAGTACTCCGAACCGTAGAGGTTGCCCATGTTCTTGTAGTGCGGGTTCAGCACCACGCTGCGCCGCGCCCAGACCTGGTCGGCTGCCAGCGCCATGAACACGCCGCCGGCACCGGCGTTGCCCTGCATCGCGGCGATGATCACGCGCTTGGTCGCTTCGATCAAGGTCAACGTCAAGTCGTCGATCGCATTGATGTTGCGCCACGACTCGTCGGCCGGGCTGTCGGCGGCCTCGATCACGTTCAGGTGGATTCCGTTCGACCAGAAGTCGGCGCCACCGAACAACACCAGCACGCGCGGCGGCTGGGCCAGTGCGAAGCGCAGCGCTGCGGTCAGCCGCTCGCATTGCGCAGTGCTCATCGCGCCATTGTGGAAGGGGAAGTGCAGGTAGCCGACTCCCCCCCGCGCCTCGTACCAGATCTCGCGATAGCCCGATGCATCGGCCGGCGCATCGATGGCGATCTGCGATTCGGGCAGGTTCGCGGTCTGTGCCGGGAACGCCAGCGCCGTGGGCAGCTTGAAGCTGCCGTCCTGATCGGCGCGGCGCACGTGACCGATCCAGACCGCACCATCGATGGTGGCGCGAAGCACGGCCTCGTTCCGCCTGCCGATCACCCTGCCCGGTTCATGACGCTGCGCGAGCGTCTCGGGGTGCGCGTCGAAGAGATGGCAGGGCGTGTCGAACAGGCGGTCGAGCACGCCAGGCGTGCCGTCGGCGGCGCGGATCTTGCGCAGGATGGTTTGCGTGTCGTCTTGCTGCCAGTGAATTTGACGATCGGCCTGCGCCATCAACGGCCGCCAGCGGCCGCGGGCAGGGGCGCCGGCGGCCTCCGGCCTGGGCGCGGCCCCTGCCTCTGCCCCTGCCTCTACCTCTTCGCCAAAGCGCCGCACCGCAGCTACCACGGCGCGCGCCGCGGCATCGCTGACTTCGTTGCGGTACAGGCTCGACTTGGTCGCTGCGCGCATCGCAAACGTCTGCGCGGCCCACACCGGCCCGGCGTCCATTTCTGCCTGCGCCTGCAGCACCGTGACGCCCCATTCGCGCTCGCCTTCGGCGATGGCCCAGTCGAGCGCCGAAGGCCCGCGGTCAGCGACGATCCCCGGGTGCACGACCAGGCACACGGTGTCGCGCCACACTTGCTCAGGAATCGCGCGCTTCAGGAACGGCGCGACGATGAGCGCGGGCCGGTACAGCGCCACCGCCTCGATCGTCACCGCGTCGGCGATGTCGAGTTCGATCGCGACCTCGTGCCCGAGGGCAGCGAGTTCGAGACACAGGCGCTGCGTCAGGCTGTTGAAGCTGCGGGTCAGGAACAGGATGCGCACGGGCAAACTTGGCCGGGGGAACCAGGGCGCTCAGCAGATTCGCGGCAACTG
>Ga0315275_10001715_pt1 | contig 19464 bp, 18 predicted proteins | sample YL17G03_0_MG_FD_205557 | JGI IMG/M metagenome (GOLD analysis project Ga0315275, IMG submission 205557) | Sediment microbial communities from Yellowstone Lake, YNP, Wyoming, USA - YL17G03_0 | ecosystem: Environmental > Aquatic > Freshwater > Lake > Sediment | place: USA: Wyoming | collected...
TTGTTCGGCTGGAGCCCGACATCGTGCTTGTCGTCGGCGACCGGGGCGAGCACCTGATCGCCGCGCTCGCGGCGGCGCACATGAACATCCCCGTGGCCCACATCCAGGCAGGCGAGCGCTCGGGGAACATCGACGGGCTCACGCGCCACGCGATCGCGCGGTTCGCACACATCCACTTCGCCTCGGGGCCGGACGCGGCCGAGCGGCTGCGCCGCTCCGGCGAGGAGGAGTTCCGCATCTTCATGACCGGCGCGCCGCAGCTCGACGAGCTTGTCAACGGCGACGCCGCTCCGCCCGAGGAGATCGAGCGGCGTTTCGACCTCAAGCTCGACAAGCCCCTGCTCCTGGTCGTCCAGCACCCGGTGACGGAGGAGTTCGGCGACGGCGTCGAGCAGATGCGCGAGACGCTCGAGGCGGTCTGCGAGCTCGCGTACCAGACGGTGCTGATCTTCCCGAACAACGACGCCGGCAGCGACGACCTGAGGCTGATGATCGAGCGCTACCACCGGCCTTTCATGCGCGTCGAGCGCAACCTCCCGCGTGACGTCTACGCTGGGCTCATGCGTAGCGCGAGCGCCGTCGTCGGCAACTCCTCGAGCGGGCTGATCGAGGCGCCGGCGTTCCACCTTCCGGCCGTGAACATCGGCAACCGGCAGCGCGACCGCGCCCGCGGCTCGAACGTGATCGACGTCCCGTACGAGCGGGCGGCGATCGTCGAGGCGATCCGCACGGCGCTCAGCCCGGCCTTCCGGGAGCAGCTGCTCGCCTCCGACGACAGCCCCTATGTCGGGGACGGGCAGGTGTCCGAACGGATCGTCGAGATCCTCAAGACGATCCCCCTCGACGAGAAGCTGCTGCGCAAGCAGCTCGCCTACTGATGAGCCACGACCTCTCCCTCTACACGGTTCCGCACACGGCCACGATCCGCGAGGCGATGGAGCGCATCGACGCAAACAAGCATCGCGTGGTCGTCGTCGTGGACGAGGAGAACCGCGTCGTCGGGACCGTGTCGGACGGAGATCTCCGCCGCGCCTTCCTCCACGACGTGCTGCCGATCGCGCCCGTGACCCGGATCATGCAGCTCAACCCCCATGTGACGACCGAGACGGACCCCGCACGGCGGCACGAGATCATCCGCGACGAGCAGGTGACGGTGCTCCCCGTCGTGACCGACGACAACCACCTCGTGGACGTCGAGCTCGCGTACGAGCCCGACTTCTGACCCGTGGTCGCCGGACTGGGCCGGAAGGCCTACTATGCAGCGAGGTACCCGCGCAGGACCGTCCGCGAAACCAGCAAGCTTCGCGACCTCGTGCGCTTCAGGGCGCGGTCCTCGCCCATGCTGCGCTCCGCACGTCCGTGGGGGGACGCGAGCGCGACGGTGCTCATCGTGAGCCTCTCCGAGTTCGTCTACCAGCTCAAGCTCGAGGGCATCCTCGGCAAGGCGTTCCAGCTTGCGGGCTGCCGGGTGGTGGCGCTGACCCACTCGCTCGACCGCTGGGGCGAGCCGTACCTGGGCGCTTTCGGGATCGACGAGTTCGTTCACCCCGAGGACTTCCTCGACGATGCGGCCGAGCAGGAGGTCGAGCGCGCGGTGGCCGAGGTGCTCGCCGGGGACCTCGGCGTCCAGTCGCTCCGGCTAGTCGAATTCCACGGTGCGCACGTCGGAGAGCAGACGCTCTCGACGATCTCCCGCCGTTTCGAGCAAGGGCGGATCTCGCTATCCGACCCGCCCTTGCGCGCCGCGCTAGAGGAGGTGCTGCGCGAATCGATGGCCTCCGTGCTGGCCGGCGAGCGGCTGCTCGAGCGGCTCGACCCGGACGTGGTGCTCTTCAACGAGAAGAACTACGCCGGCTTCGGCTCCATCTACGACCTGGCGCTCGCCCGCGGCGCCAACGTGATCCAGTTCGTGATCGCCGGCATCCACTGGCGGGACGCGCTCGTGTTCAAGCGCTTCACGGAGGAGACGCGGCGCGTGCATCCGACATCGCTCTCGCGCGAGAGCTGGGAACGAGTGTCCACGCTGCCCTGGACGGACGAGCGCGAACGCGAGCTGCGCGACGAGTTCGAGCTGCGTTACGGCGGCGGGGAGATGCACCCTGACGCGGGCATGCAGGCCGGCAAGCGGATCAAGACGGCCGAAGAGGTGCGCGCCCAACTCGGCCTCGATCCGGCGAAGAAGACGATCGTCGTGTTCTCGCATGTCCTCTGGGACGCGAACATGTTCTTCGGAGCGGACCTCTTCGAGGATCAGGAGACGTGGCTCGTCGAGACCGTGCGCGCCGCGTGTGCGAACGACGCGGTCAACTGGGTCGTGAAGCTGCACCCGGCCAACATGTACAAGACCGACGCGCGGGAGCTGAACGACGAGATCGCGATCCGCGAGGCGGTGGGCGACCTTCCCTCCCACGTGAAGCTCCTCCGGCCGGAGACCGACATCAACACGTACTCGCTCTTCGCCGTGACGGATGGCGGCGTTACGATCAGGGGCACGATCGGGATGGAGCTCCCCGTGTTCGGGATCCCGGTGCTCACGGCCGGTACCGGCCGATACTCGGGGCTGGGCTTCACGGTCGACTCGGAGACGGCGGCGGAGTACCTCGACCGGCTCGCGCACGCCCAGGAGCTCGAGCCGCTCGACGAGGAGGCGGTGCTGCTCGCCAAGCGCCATGCCTACGCGCTCTTCCGGCTCCGCCCGTTCCGCTTCACAAGCTACCGCGCGAGCTTCATGCCTCCCGCCCGCCTCTCGCACCCCCTGAGCCACAATCTGGAGTTGACGCTTCGCACGCCAGGCGAGGTCGAGCAGGCACCCGACCTCCGCGCGTTCGCAGCCTGGGCTCTCGGGAGCGAGGCCGACTACCTCGCCGAGCCGGCCTAGCTACGCTCCCCGCCATGGCCGTCTCGAGCCGCGCCAAGCCGCGCCGCCCAACCTACGTGATCAAGCGCTCGACGGGCTGGGGTGGGCTTGAGCTCGGGAACCTGTGGCGCCAGCGGGAGCTCCTGTTCACCTTCACCAAGCGCAACATCCTCGTGCGCTACAAGCAGACCGGGCTCGGAATCGCGTGGGCGATCCTCCAGCCGTTCTTCCTGATGGTCGTCTTCACGCTGTTCTTCAAGCGCCTCGGCAACGTGTCGTCGAACGGGATCCCGTACCCGATCTTCTCGTACTCCGGGTTGCTGCCCTGGACGTTCTTCGCGACATGCCTTACCCAGTCCGCGACGAGCCTGGTCGCGAACCAGAACCTGATCCGGAAGATCTACTTTCCGAGGCTGATCATCCCGATCTCGACGGTGCTCACGGCCCTCGTCGACTTCGCGGTCGCATCGACGCTCCTCTTCGGGATGATGGTCTACTACGGCGTCTATCCCGACCCGGTGCGCCTGCTCGCCCTGCCGGGGCTCCTGCTGCTCGCGATCGCCACCGCGCTCGGCGTCGGGCTCTGGCTCTCCGCGCTCAACGTCGCCTACCGTGACGTCCAGTACGTCACGCCGTTCCTAGCGCAGGCGTGGCTCTTCCTCACGCCCGCCGTCTACGTCAGCACGACGTTCTCGGAGCCGTGGGCAACCGTGCTCGGGCTCAACCCGATGCAAGGCGTCGTCGCCGGTTTCCGCTGGGCGCTTCTCGACTCGGGGCAGCCGCCGGGCCCGATGCTCGCCGTCTCCGCCTGCGTCGCCGTCGCCGTGCTCGTGAGCGGGACGGTCTTCTTCCGGCGCCTCGAGCGGTCGTTCGCCGACGTGATCTAGACGGGCTTCCGCGTCAGCCCCATCGAGCCGATGTGGCGCAGGGGAACCCCTCGCCCGCGGGTGAACCACCAGAACGCGGGCGTCATGAACGGGTCGTCGCTGACCAGCAGCCCACCGGGCCGCAGGCGCGCCCAGGCCTGCCGGTACTCGAACAGCATGTGCCGGGTCGTGTGGAGCGAGTCGTGCAGGAAGAGATCGATCGTCCCGAGGCGCTCGAGTGTCGGCGGCAGCGTCCGGCGGGCGTCCCCCAGCGCGAGCTCGAAGCGGTCGCGCAGCTCGTCGGGCACGATCCAGCCGGGCTCCCGGCCCGCGGGCAGCGGGTGGTCGATCGCATGCGCGATCGGCACACGGGCGGGCAGGTCGAGCGAGACGAGCCGTCCCCGCCCGTTGTCGCGGAGGCCGAGCAGGATGAAGGTCGAGTAGGTGCCGTTGTACGTGCCCGTCTCGACCACCGACTCGGGCCGGGCGAGGCGAACCGCGAGGTAGACCAGCCTCTTCGCGTCGTGCGCGGCCAGGTCGGGCCGCGAGAGCTTGGCGACCGCACGGTCCGCTCCCGCAGCGCGTGCCCGCCCCAGGAGCAGGGGGAACACCTCTGCCGCAACCCGCTCGTAGTCGTGCTCGTACTGCTCGATCTCGTCGCGCGGAAAACCCAGGTCGGCGAGCGCCCCGGCGGGCGAGCGCTCCGTCGAGGGCCGGGCGCGCAGCGCCGGATAGAGCGGGCCGGCCCGCACGACACCCTTCGCGAGGTTCACGCCCTTCGTCGCAATCTGAGCCGGGGTGGCCACGATACGCGGCGCGAGCATAACGATTCGCTCAAAGTCCGCCCGTATCATTGTCGCCGCGTGATGGACGACACACCCCTCGCCAACGCCTCGACCGAGGTCGCCGTCCGGGCGGAGGGACTCCGCAAGCGCTACCGCATCGGCCGCCGCGAGGGCTATCGCGTGTTGCGGGACTCGATCGCGGACGCGCTCCATGCGCCCTTCAAGCGAGGCGCTGGACGGACCAACGAGGAGCGCTACGTCTGGGCGCTCGACGGCGTCTCGTTCGACGTCGGCGAGGGCGAGATCGTCGGCATCATCGGACCGAACGGGGCCGGCAAGAGCACCCTGCTCAAGATCCTCTCCCGCATCACCGAGCCGACCGACGGCCAGGCGGAGGTCTACGGACGCGTGGGCTCGTTGCTCGAGATCGGAACCGGGTTCCATTTCGAGCTCACCGGGCGCGAGAACGTGTTCCTGAACGGCTCGATCCTGGGGATGCGTAAGGCCGAGATCACCGAGAAGTTCGACGAGATCGTCGAGTTCGCAGGCGTCCAGCGCTACATCGACACACCGCTCAAGTTCTACTCCAGTGGGATGCAGGTCCGGCTCGGGTTCGCAGTCGCCGCGTTCCTCGAGCCCGACATCCTCGTGATCGACGAGGTGCTGACGGTCGGAGACCTCGCCTTCCAGGAGCGTTGCCTCGGAAAGATGAAGGACGTCGCAAGCGGCGGGCGCACGGTGCTCTTCGTCAGCCACACCATGTCGTCGATCCTTGCGCTCTGCCCCCGGTCGATCATGCTGAACGGCGGCCGGATCGTCTTCGACGGGCCGAGCGAGGAGACCGTCGCAAGATACGTGGAGGCTTCGCGGATGACCGGCAGCGCATGGCTTGCCGAGCGGAGCTCGCGGCCGGGCACCGGTTCGGTTCGCGTCTCGAGCCTGCGGCTGGAGGAGTTCGACGGCACGCTCTGCACGGCGCCGGCGACCGGCCAGGCTGTTCGGTTCGTGCTCGACTACGCGGCGCAACCCGGGGCGAATCTCGTGGAGCTCGTCGTGAACATCGTGATCTCCGAGCATGGAGGGCGAGGACTGCTGTCCTTCATGAGCCAGGTCGCGAGCGACGGCCTGCGCGACGTGCCGCCGATCGGACGCGTGTCGTGCCTCGTCCCCCAGCTACCACTCGTGCCGGGGTACTACAACGTGCAGTACTCCGTCCTGCTCGGCTCGGAGCTCGCCGACAAGGTGCACCAGGCGGGGAGCCTCGTCGTCGGCGAGGGAGACTTCTTCGGCACCGGCAGGCTCCCTCCCCAGGCCGACTACTACGGCCCCGTGCTCACCGCGAACGACTGGTCAGTCGAAGCTCTTCCGCACTCGGAGGCAGTGCTCGGGTGAGCTTCCGATTCATGCACCTCGCGAATCACGGCGGAAAGAACATCGGCAACGCGGCGCTCATCCAGGGGGTCGAGTCCCTCCTGAGGGAGGACCTGCCGTTCGAGGCGACGTTCCTCGAGGAGCCGTGGGATCTCTACAGCCGCCACGAGCTCCGGTTCGACGAGCGATTCGTCGCGCGGGTCAACTCCGAGAGCGACGCGCTGCTCGTCGGAGGCGCGGTCGCGTTCGACGGAAGCAGCATGTACGCGAACGCGGGCTTTCGGCTCGATCTGCCGCTCGAGCTGTGGGACCGGGTCGAGCGGCCCGTCGTCTTCTACGGGCTCTCCTACCGCGGCTGGCCGACCTGGCCCTACCACCACCGCGAAGCGCTGAAGGCCACCCTCGACCGTATTCTCGGCAGCGAGACGATGCTCTTCAGCGTCCGGAACGACGGCACGAAGGAATGGCTCGGAGAGCTGCTCGGGCTGCATTCCGAACGGATCCATGTCGTCCCCGATCCGGGCGTGTTCGTTCCAACCGCGGACGCCCGGCACCCGGAGCTCGAGGTCGGAAAGCTGAACGTGATCGTCGCCCCGAACGCCGAGGACGAGATGCCGCGGTACGGACGAGCCGCGAGGAAGCGCAGCCTTCGCGTTCCACGCGGCGGCTCCGAGTTGCGCAACTGGCTTCCGGTTTCGTCGAGCTGGGGCTGGCGGGAGTCGCGGGCGACCTTCCTGCGCGAGCTCGCGGGCGCACTCGCGCGACTCGGCGCCGACCACGACCTCAACCTGATCTTCTGCGCGCACGACGTCTTCGACATCGGGATGTGTTACGAGCTGTTCTGGCTGCTTCCCGAGCAGCTCCGGCACCGCGCCGTCTTCGCGAGCGCGTCACTGTCGAACGGTAACGGCCCGTACTTCTACGACCTCTATGCCAAGGCCGACCTCGCGATCAGCATGCGTGTTCACTCGATGAACCCGTGCGTGGGCCTCGGCACACCGGTGGTGCCGATCGTCTCGCAGGCGCGGATGCGGGCGTTCATGTCCGATGCCGGCCTCGGCGACCTGACCGTCGACCTCGACGAGCCCGGCGTCGGCGACGCCGTGTACCGTTTCGCGTCGAACGCGCTCGCGTCACCCGCAGAGGCTCGAGCGAGGCTGTTCGAGGCCCGGGGCCGGCTGCGCGAGCAGGCCTCGATGTTCGATTCCCGTGTGGCGACGCTGCTGGAGGCCGCGTGAGCGACATCGAACGGCTGCAGTCCATCCTTGCCGAGGCGAGAGCCACACTCGACGCCCTGGCCGGCGACCAAGAGCTCCTCGGCCAGATCGCGCGCCTCGCCGACACGACCGCCGCGGCGCTCATCGCAGGTGGCAAGGTGTGGCTCTTCGGCAACGGCGGCAGCGCCGCGGATGCACAGCACATCGCTGCCGAGCTCGTCGGCCGGTTCCGCGACGAGCGGCGCGCCCTGGCGGCGGAGGCGCTGACGGTCAACTCCTCAGTCCTGACTGCGATCGCCAACGACTACGGGTTCGAGGAGGTCTTCGCCCGCCAGCTCGAGGCACACGCCCGCTCCGGCGATGTCGCAATCGGGATCTCGACGAGCGGGACCTCCAGAAACGTGCTGCGCGGGCTCGAGACGGCGCAGAAACTCGGCCTCCACACGGCGGCACTCACCGGAGGGACAGGGGGCGAGCTTCCGGGGGCCGCGATAGAGTGCGTGATCGTGCCGGCGACCCAGACCGCCCGCATCCAGGAGTGCCACATCGTCGTGGGACACATGCTCTGCGAACTCGTCGAGCGCGCGCTGGCGGAGGCCTCTTGAGCCCTGACATCCGGCCCGTCAGGATCGGCGGCCGCGAAGTCGGCCCTGAGCTTCCCGTCTTCTTAGTCGCCGAGATCGGGATCAACCACAACGGCGACGTCGGGCTCGCGAAGAAGCTGGTCGCCGCCGCCGCGGGCGCCGGAGTGGACGCGATCAAGTTTCAGAAGCGCACCGTCGGTGTCGTCTACTCGGCCGAGGAACTGGCCCGGCCTCGCGAGAGCCCGTACGGCGAGACGAACGGCGATCTCAAGCACGGCCTCGAGTTCGGGCAGGAGGAGTACGAGGAGATCGACGCCTTCTGTCGCAGCATCGGCATACCGTGGCTCGCCTCGTGCTGGGACGAGGGCTCTGTCGACTTCATCGACCAGTTCGATCCGCCCTGCTACAAGGTCGCGTCCCCCAGCCTGACCGACGACGCGCTCCTCGAGCACGTGCGCACCAAGGGCCGGCCGATCGTTCTTTCGACAGGCATGAGCTCGGTCGAGCAGATCGACCACGCGGTCGACGTGCTCGGCACCGACGACCTCATCATCACGCACACGACGAGCACCTACCCGTCGCGCATCGACGAGCTGAACCTGCGCGTCATCCCACGGCTTGCTGAGCGCTATCGAGTCCCCGTCGGCTACTCGGGCCACGAGGTGGGCCTCGGCCCGACCCTCGCCGCGGTCGTCCTCGGCGCCTGCATCGTGGAGCGCCACGTCACCCTCGACAGGGCCATGTGGGGAAGTGACCAAGCCGCCTCGGTCGAGCCGCACGGGATCGCACACCTGATCAAGGACATCCGCGCGTGGGAGCGGGCCCGGGGCGACGGCGAGAAGCGGGTCTACGAGAGCGAGCTGCCCGTGATCGAGAAGCTCCGCCGCGTCGGCGCGTGATCTCGCTCCTCGTCCTGGACGTCGACGGTGTTCTCACCAATGGCGCGGTACTGCTAGACGCGGAGGGCCGGGAGTCGAAGACGCTGTTCGCGCGCGACGTGGACGCGGTGTTCGCGGCGCGCCGCGCCGGCGTTCGCGTCGCCCTGCTGACCGGTGAGGCGACACCCCTGGTGGACGTGATCGCGCGGCGGCTCGAGATCGACGTCGTGTGGGTGGGCCGCAAGGACAAGGACGCCGCGATCGCCGAGCTCGCATCCGAGCTCGAGGTGCCGCTCGAGGCGGTCTGCTACGTCGGCGACGCCGTCCGTGACGCGCCCGCGCTCGCGCTGGTGGGGCTCGGCCTCGCGCCGGCCGATGCGGCGCAGGCGGCCCGCGACGCGGCTGACCGCGTGCTCGAGGCTCCGGGCGGTCGGGGAGCGGTCGAGGAGGCCGTCGCGCTCGTCCTCGGCTAGGTCACCAGCTCGTCCGGCCGCCGTCGGCGACGAGGTTCTGGCCGGTTATGTAGGACGACGCGTCCGAGCAGAGGAAGACGATCGCACCGCGGTACTCGTCCGCCTGCGCCATCCGGCCCAGTGGGATGAGGTCCGACAGGCGCCGGACGAACTCCTCCGGCTGCCCGGCGCTGACCCCGCCCGGCGACAGCGCGTTCACGCGAACGCCGTCCTTCGCCCAGTACGTCGCGAGATAGCGCGTGAGGCCGACCAGCGCAGTCTTCACCACCACGTACGAGACCGGCTTGACCGGCTGCTCCTCGTCCGACCGCCCCGGCTCGCGGTACAGCCGCTGATCGGGTGCGATCACGGCGAGGTCGGAGGCGATGTTGACGATCGCCCCTCCGCCACGCCGGGCCATCTCCTGGCCGAGCACGCGGCTGCAGAGGAACGCGCCCGTGAGCCCCACGGCGAGGTCCGCATTCCACTGCTCAAGCGGCAGGCTCTCTAGTCGCGACGCCTCGAACCCGCCCGTCTCGACCTTCGGGTTGTTCGCGGCGTTGTTGATCAGGATGTCGATCCGGCCGTAGCGCTCAAGCAGCGTGTCGCGCAGCGCCTGTACCTGCGCCTCGTCGGTGACGTCTGCCAGAACGGCCGACGCCTCGACCCCGTGCGCCGAACCGATCCTCGCGGCGAGCGCTTCGGCCTCAGCGCCCGCGATGTCGACGAGCACCGGGACGCCGCCGACACTCGCGATCGCCTCGGCGTGCTGCTCGCCGAGCAGGCCCGCGCCGCCGGTGATCGCGGCAACGCGGCCGGTGAGGTCGAAGAGGTCGCCGGGGCCGCCCACCCAGGGGAATCTAGCCGGGCGCCAACGTTAGTGTGTGTTGGCCTTGAAAATTCTCCTCGTCGGACTCGGCAGCATTGGACAGCGCCACGCGCGGAACCTCCGCACGCTTCTCGGCGACGAGGTCGAGCTCCTCGCCAACCGAGTACGCCGATCGTCGCCCCTGATCGGGCCCGACCTGAAGACCGATCTGGAGTCTGACGTCGAGGCGACATACGGGATCCGGGCCTTCGGTGAGCTCGACGAGGCCCTGGCCGAGCGGCCGGAGATCGTCTTCGTCACCAATCCCGCGCACCTCCACGTCTCGACGGCCCGGGCCGCCGCGGAGGCAGGTGCTCACCTCTTCGTCGAAAAGCCACTGTCACACACCTGGGAGGGCGTGCCTGAGCTGATCGAGGTCGTCGAGGACCGGGGCGTGACCTGCCTCGTCGGCTACCAGCTCCGCTTCCACCCGGGCTTCCGGTTGCTGCGCGGGCTCGTCGAGAAGGGGTCGCTCGGACGGCTCCTGGGGGCTCGCTTCGCGTTCGGCGAGTACCTCCCCGGCTGGCATCCCTGGGAGGACTACCGCGAAGGGAACGCGGCTCTGGCCGAGCAGGGGGGCGGCGTGATCCTGTCGCAGATCCACGATCTCGACATCGCCTACGGTCTCTTCGGGATGCCTCGCCGCGTGTTCACCGTCGGAGGGACGCTGTCGTCGCTCGAGCTCGAGGTCGAGGATACGGCGAGCACGCTCCTCGACTTCGTGGGGCTCCCCGTCCACCTCCACCAGGACCTCGTCGAACGCCCGCCGCGCAGGATCTACGAGCTGATCGGCGAGGAGGCACGGGTCGTCTGGGACTACTACGCGAACGCCGTCGAGCTCATCCGAGCCGACGGCTCGTCCGAGCTGACGCGCTTCGACGGGCTCGAGCGTAACGACCTCTTCCTCGACGAGCTCCGACACCTGCTTGCCTGCGTCGAGGGGAGCGAGCGACCCGTGGTCGACGTGCGCGCCGGGGCGGACAGTCTCGCGATCGCCCTTGCGGCCAAGCGGTCGCTCGAGACGGGAGAGGCGGTGGGCCTCGCGTGAGCGGCGTGCTCGCCCTGATCCCCGCGCGCGGCGGCTCGAAGGGGATCCCGCGCAAGAACGTGCGGATCGTCGCAGGCAAGCCCCTGATCGCGTGGACGATCGGGCACGCGCTAGCCGCAGCGTCGATCGACCGGACGATCGTCTCGACCGACGACGAGGAGATTGCCGAGGCCGCCCGCAGCTCCGGCGCCGAGGTGCCGTTCATGCGCCCGGCCGAGCTCGCCGGCGACGAGTCGCGCGACCTCGACGCCTTCCGGCACGCGCTCGGGTGGCTGGACGAGCACGAGGGGTACGAGCCCGAGCTCGTCGTCCACCTTCGGCCGACCTGCCCGGTGCGGAGCGTTGCGCGGGTCGACGAGGCCGTCCGTCTAATGGCGGCGCATCCCGAGGCGGACTCGCTTCGATCCGTCAGTTGGCCGGTACAGACGCCCTACAAGATGTGGCGCAACGCCGGCCCGTACCTCGAGCCGCTGCTCCGCGTGGAAGGAGTCGCCGAGCCGTACAACGAGCCGCGCCAGTCGCTGCCCGACGTCTGGTGGCAGAACGGCTACGTCGACATCGTCCGCGCGCGCACGGTACTCGACCTGGGCAGCATGACCGGGCAGCGCATCCTCGCCTTCCCCGTCGACGAGCCGATCGTGGAGCTCGACTACGAGGAGAGCATCGCTGAGGCCGAGCGCCTCCTGCTCGCGGGCGCGAAGGGGAGGCCACCGAGACATCCGAGCTAGACTGCCTCCGCTCGGCGGTCGGGACCCAATGGCACGCGACGACGACTTTCACAGCATTGGGATGCGAACGCGGCGGGCCGCCCGCCGCGCCAGAGCGGTCGCGCTGGATCTCCGGCGTGTGCGTCAGCTCCGCGCGCTGCGTCAGGAGATCGCATCGCTGCGCGCGGATCACCCGGGACTCACCACCGACCTCACCCACCACGCACGCCCGCCCGCCCGTCACGTCCTTCTCGTGAGTCTCAGCGACGATCCACAGGAGATTCGCCTCGCCGCACTCCTCGGGAAGTCCGTGCAGCTTCAGGGTGGTCGCATGTCCGTCCTCGTTTTCCGCGCGGCACGGCGCTCGGCAAGGCTCTTCCGCGCGCTGGGCCTGACGGAGCTCGTGTACTACGAGGACTTCGTCCCGGGGCGCCGCGGCCTCGACCCCGAGACGCTCGGGGGCCTGGAGCGGTGCCGGACCGTGGCCGACTACAAGGCCTTCGAGGTCGAGGGGGTCCGTGTCGGCCGCCAGGCGCTTTCGACCGTCGTCCGGTCGAGCCACGAGCCCCGTGTCGATCTCGGCGACCCCGCGGTACGGCTCGCCATCCGACGCACCGTCGAGTACGCGGTCGAGAGCATCCACGTCGGAAACGGCGTCCTCGACACTGTCGCTCCCGACTGTCTGCTGATGCTCGAGCGCGGCTACGCGGGCCTCGGGTCGCTGTTCGACCGCGCTCTCGTCCGGGGCATTCCGGTGATCCAGTGGCAGTCCGCGCACCGCGACGACGCGTTCTTCCTGAAGCGCTACACGCTCGACGCGCGAGAGTTCCATGCACGCTCGCTCGAACAGTCGACCTGGAAGCGGCTCCTCGAGGTAGGGCTCACGGAAGAGCGGGAGGCTGCGCTGGCACGCGAGATGGCTGCTCAGGAAGAGGGCAAGTGGTTCCTCTCCCGGCGCACGCGCCACGCTGCGCAGGGCGAAAACCTGGACGCGCTCCGCGATTCCCTGGGCCTCGATCGAGATCGGAAAGTGGCGGTGCTCTTCTCGCACGTCCTCTGGGACGCGAGCATGTTCTATGGCCGCGACCTCTTTTCCGACCAGGGCCAGTGGTTCGAGGAGACAGTCCGAGTCGCCGCGGAGGACGATCGAGTCCAATGGCTCGTGAAGCTCCACCCTTCGCTCTACTGGAAGCTCCGGTTCGACGGAGTCCACGAGGACCCGGCCGAGCTCGAGATGATTCGCGAGGCGGTCGGGCACCTCCCGACGCACATGCACCTCGTGCGGCCTGACGATCGGGTCTCGAACGTCGACCTGTTCCGCATCATCGACGCGGGGGTCACGATCAGGGGCACCGTGGGCATCGAGCTGCCGCCCCTGGGTGTGCCGGTGATCACGGCCGGCACGAGCGACTACTCGGGGAAGGGCTTCACGCTGGACGCCGACACCGTCGAGCAGTACGTGGCGAATCTCCGCTCGATCGCCGACCTCGAACGCCTTTCGGCCGAGCAGGTGCGGCTCGCAAAGCTCTACGCGTTCGGCATCTACTGCGTCCGCCCGTGGCGGTTCGAGAGCTTCTCGATCGACTACCTCCCCCTCGATGAGGCCGGTGACACGCTCGAGCACCGCCTGCGCTACAACGTCCGGACGCTTTCGGATCTCGAGCACGCGGACGACCTCGCAGCGTTCGCGCGCTGGGTGGTCGACTCGGATGAGGAAGACTTCGTGAACGAGCAAGCGCTTGCCGCGCCGCAGCCGGTCGGATCGACCTAGACGCGACCGATGTAGAGCAGGTGTGGCGTGGGAAGGCGCCCCGGATTGCGGAGCCAGGTTCGCACGACCGCGTACGGCGTCAAGCCCCAGTAGACGCCCTGCGCTTTCTCGGTCCGAAAGCCGTGACCCTCGAAGAGCGCCGCAATCGACGACGGATCGAGCGAGCGGACGTGCTGGAATGGATGGAACGCGGCCCCGCAGTCGGGGCAGCGCACGCGCTCGGCTCCGAGGTCCTCGCCGTTAGGGCACGTGACGACGAGCCGGCCGCCGGGTGCGAGGAGGCGCTGCACCTCCCCGAGGATCGGCGCGATCTGATCGTCGAGCAGGTGCTCGATCACCTCGACGAGGAACACGACGTCGAACGAGCTGTCCTCGAGCTCGGCCGCATCCGTGGCCACGCCGCGGAAGAGCGGCTGCCCTGCGAAGCGCCCTCGCGTCTCGTCGGCCGAATCCTTCGACAGCTCGAGGCCCCGTGCGGCGATCCCGCGCGCGAAGAGGTGCGCCAGCAGGTCTCCGCGGCCGCAGCCGAAGTCGAGGATCCGCTTCCCGCCAAGCCCGACCTCGCGGTCTACCTGCTTCACGATCCAGCGGCCTGCGTGCGAGCTGAAGTACCAGGTGCTCCCGGCCCGGTTCGTGCTGAAGAAATCCCAGGTCGCCGCGATCTTCTCGGGCGTCCACACAACGTCGTGGGTTTCGCTCACGGCGGCCCACTATAGTGACCCTCCGGCACCGCTCTATGGACGAAACCTCCCTCGGCAGACGTTGACGTTCGCTCCGAGCCACTGGCCGAGCACGCCGGCGCGCAGCGCTCGCCTGCTGGAGTTCCAGGCCTCCGAGCGCTTCCGGGAGCGCCCGGACACGCTGAGCCCATTCTGGGTCACGCACGGGGCTGCAACATTCGTGCTGCCACAGCCTTCAGAGACGACGGTTTTCGCGGGGTTCGCGTTCGGGGCCCCGGGCGAGCGCCTGAGCGAGCGGCCGCTGCCCGGCCCGCCGGGCCTATGGCACCGAGCCGGCCGGCTAGGGGCCCGGATCGCGGCAGCGTCTGAACGGAAGGAAGCGGCAGTAATGCGCGCTCGTGCGAACGACGCGTTCCAGCCTGGCCCCGTGCTCGACCGGACACTCGGCGCGTTGCCGCCGTTCGCCGAACTCGCGAGGACGCGCCCGACCGCGCTGCTCGCGCTCCTGCGCTACGCAACCTACCTCAACGTGGTCGTCCCGCGCTCGCAGGGCGCCCGGCGCACGCTCGAGATCGGCTCCGGCGCGGGGCTCGTCTCGCTCGGGCTTCGCAGGCTCCTCGGAGCTCAGTGCGTCCTCCTCGATCTACCCGAGATGCTCGCGGTCGCCTTTCCCGTTCTGGCCAACTACGAGGGCGAGGACGCCGTGACGCTGCCGCACGAGGTCGGCGACACGCTGCCCGAGACGCCCTACGTCCTGCTCACGCCCTCGCAGGCGAGCCTCGTCGCCGACGGCTCCATCGACCTGGCCCTGAACACGGCCTCGTTCCAGGAGATGACCTACGAGGCGATCGGTGGCTACTTCCAGCTCCTGCGGCGCGCACTCGCACCGGGCGGGCTCTTCTACTGCGTCAACGACGAGCGCTGCGAGAAGGTCGAGGGCGCCCCGATCGAGTTCGACCGGTATCCGTGGCCCGACGAGTGGGAGATTCTGCTCGACCGGCCGTTCGACTACAGCGTGCGTGTGATGCGCTACCGCGATCGCGAGCGCCTCACCCGAGCGCCCGCCTGACCGCCGTTGAGCAGCTTCCCGCAGCTCGTCTCCCCCGCCGACGGACTCCCTCTGGAGCGGGAAGGCGACAGCCTCGTCTCGGCCGACGGGGCGCGGTACCCGGTCCGTGACAGCATCCCGCGCTTCGTCGAGGAGCTCGACTACGTCGCGAGCTTCGGGGACCAGTGGAAGCGCTACCGTCGGGTGCAGCTCGACTCCGCGACGGGAAAGGGCCTGAGCCGCGATCGTCTGTTCCGGGGCACCGGCTGGACGCCCGAGGCGCTCGACGGCGAGCTCGTGCTCGAGGTCGGCTGTGGCGCCGGCCGCTTCACGGAGGTGTTGCTCTCGACCAGCGCGCAGGTCGTCGCCGTCGACGCCTCCTCGGCCGTCGAGGCCTGCCGCGAGACCTGCGGCGACCAGCCGCGTCTCGCTCTCGTGCAGGCCGACCTCTTCGCGCTGCCGTTCCGGCCCGGATCGTTCGATCGCGTGTTCTGTTACGGCGTGCTCCAGCACACGCCCGACCCGGAGCGCGCCTTCCAGGCCCTCGTCGAGCAGGTGCGCCCGGGCGGGCTGATCGCGGCTGACGTCTACCGCCACGAGCAGTTCATCGACCGCTGGTCGGCGAAGCGCCTCTGGCGCCCACTGACGACGCGCATGAAGCGCGACCGGCTCCGCCGGATGATCGAGTGGTACATCCCGCGCTGGCTGCCGATCGACAACCGGCTCAAGTCGGTGCCCCACCTGGGCCGCTTTCTGGTCGCCGTCGTCCCGTGCTGGAACCCGCGCGGGCTCTTCGAGCTGACCTGGGACGAGGAGGTCGCCTGGACGATCCTCGACACGTTCGACGCCCTCGCCCCCCGCTACGACCAGCCGCAGTCGCTCGCGTCGGTCCAGGGCTGGTGCAACCGCGCGGGCCTCGTGGACGTGAGCGTCCGCTACGGCGGCAACGGGATCGAGGTGAACGCGCGGCGTCAGTGACCAGCGGCGCGGCGCGCTGCCTGGTCGAGCCGCGCGTGGACACGCGTCGCGCACGCTCCAATCGGGTGCCAGCCGTCCTGGGAGAGGAACTCGGCCCGTGTGCATCCGAGGCGGCGCCCGTCGCTCAGATCGAGGTACGGAATGCCCTGGCGACGGAAGAGCGCCGGGATCGCACTGTCGAAGGTCGCGAGGGCCTGGCGGCTGTCCGGATTGCGTTTGAGGTCGTAGAGCGCCCAGCCGGCAAACGGCGGCGAGAAGGCGATGACCCGCCATGAGTACGAGCGTGCCTCGGCGACCGCCGCTTCAAGTTGGGCCAGGCGCCCGTCGGCGAACGACGAGAAGCCGCCGAAGCTGCTCGCCTCCACCGCGACGAAGTCTCCCGTGATCGGCGGCGTCTCTTTCATCCATCCCCAGCTGCCGTCGAGCCGGAAGAAGTTGTGCGGCGCACCCACCCGATACCCGAGGCCCGGGCTCGTCACCACGCAGGGCGCGATCACGTGCCCAACCGAGAATCGCCGCGAGTCGGGCCTAACGAGCTGAATGGGATCCGTTGCGATCTTCGTGACGGTCTTCTGCAAGGTGAACTTCGAGACGAGCTCGCGGAGCCGGCCCCGGAGGGTGGGGTCGAAGGTCACGAACGAGTTCCAGGCCGGGTTGAACCAGAACAGCTCGACATCGAGGTAGATCGTGAGCGGTCCGGGGTGCACCGAGTGCATGCGCGCGAAGAGAGGGCCAAGGACGTCGGTCCCCGTGCCGGGCGAGGACATGTTCAGGAAGCGGCGGTCGCCGGCAGCCTCGATCGAGAGCGCGCGGCTGACGCCAACGATCACAACACGCGGGTCGCGGCGCCTGAACAGATCCAGCTTGAACGCGGGGAAGTTAGTGCCCGAGTCACCGAACAGCCGGCCCTGGAAGACGCAATTCGGGGATCTCTCCATCGCCAGAGCGACCGGCGCCTGGTGAAACTGTGTGCGCAGGGGATCGATCCACCAGTTGAGGACAATCACGAGGCCGATCGTGAGGCCGGCTGTGGTGATGAGGGCGAGGATACGCACGGCTCAGAACCTGAAATAGATGAAGGGACGGGTCTGGTCGAGCCAGATGAGTGCCACGCCTGCCAGGACACCGACGGCCGCGAACCGTGGCCAGCGCCATGTGCCGAGCGAGAGGGTCCACTCTTCGGGAGTCCCCCACATCAGCGCTCCGCTGAGCGCGATCCAGGCCACGAGCGACCACGAGACCGCGCCGAGGCCGTTCAAGCCCGCCATTGCCGTGAGGACGTCGCCTATCGCGCTCGCCCCCTGCATGCGGAAGAGCACCCACCCGATCACGACGAGCACGAACGTGACGGCCACTGCGACCGGCCTCGGGACGCGGATCGGGAGCGGCTGCAGGCGGCGGTGTGCGACGAGCAGGACTCCTTGATAGACGCCCCAGAGCCCGAAGTTCACGGCGGCGCCGTGCCAGAGCCCGCCGATGGCCATGGTCGCCATCAGGTTGGCGTCCCGTCGCAACGTCCCGCACCTGTTCCCGCCGAGGGGAATGTAGAGGTAGTCCCGCAGCCAGCCGGAGAGCGTCACGTTCCAGCGCCGCCAGAACTCAGCAGGACTCGCGGCGCGGTACGGGCGATTGAAGTTCCACGGGAGTTCGATCCCGAGCATGCGAGCCACGCCGAGCGCCATATCGCAGTAGCCCGAGAAGTCGAAGTAGATCTGGAAGGCGTAGCCGATCATGGCCCCCCAGCTGTTGAGAAGGCCGAGATTGCCGGGTGCAGCCAGGTAGAGGTCGGTCCACCTCGCGATGTTGTCCGCGATCAGCACCTTCTTCGCGAGGCCGAACGAGAAGAGCAGCGCACCCGATGCAAACAGGTCGGGGTCGAAGCGATAGAAGCTCCGCAACTGCGGCCCGAGCTTGGCGTACCGGATGATCGGCCCCGCGATCAGATGCGGGAAGAACGAGATGAAGTACGCGTAGCGCAGCAGATTGCGCTCGGCCTCGATCTGGCGCCGGTAGATGTCGACGAGGTACGAGATGCCCTCGAACGTATAGAAGCTGATCCCGATCGGCAGGACGATGTGGCGCGTAAAATCGCGGACCGAGCCGACCGAGAACCCGCTGAGATCGCCCACCCCCTGCAGCGATCTCGCGACCGGGAAGTCGGCGTACTTGAAGTAGAGGAGGAGGGACAGCGTCGCCGTCACTCCCACGGCGAGCGCCGCCTTGCGGGTCCGCTCCGTCTGCATGCGAGCGAGGACGAGGCCCGACCCGTACGACGCCGCCATCGACGCCGCCATGAGCAGTGGAAACCAGCGCACCGTCCAGCCGTAGAACGCGAAGCTCGCGGCAACGACGAAGGCGATTCGCGCGGTCTGCCAGCGGAGTGCGAAGAAGACCGCAAGCGTGAACGGAAGGAATCCGAACAGGAACGTGTAGCTGTTGAACAGCATGAGGCGGTCAGGCGATGAGATCTGCGCAGGCGACCGAGGGCGCCTCGGTGAGCTCCTCCTCCACGTAGAGGAGGTGCCAGAGCTGGAACATCAAGAGCGGCCACAGGCGCTCGCTCTCGTCCGCGCGGCCGTCGAGGTGCGGCTCGAGGTAACGCGCGGCGAGGCCGGGCCGGAAGAGGCCCTGCGCCTCGAGGTGCTCGTCGGCGAGCAGCCGCTCGGCGAGCGGGCGCAGCTCACCGCGCAGCCAGCGGGCGAGTGGGAACACGAAGCCGCGCTTCGGCGCCTCGAGGTGGGCGGGCGTCAGCAGGTCGGCGAGCGCGTCGCGGAGCAGCCCCTTCGGATCGTCGGCCGAGGTACGCAGCGCGGGCGGGATCGAGGCGACGAGCTCCACGAGCTCCGCGTCGAGGAACGGCGTGCGCGCCTCCAGCGAGTGCGCCATCGAGAAGCGGTCGGTCATGTGGAGGAACTCGTCCGGGAGCTGCGTCGCCAGGTCGAGATAGAGCACCGAGTCACGTGCGCTCTTGCTGCCGCTCTCGTCATAGACCCGTTGCAGCAGCGCGGCCGTCGCCGGCCCCGACGTCTGCAGCAGCTCCGCCTTCTCGCGGTCGGTGAAGTAGTAGGACGGCTCCATGTGGTAGCGGCGCACGTCGCCGGCCCGGAAGCGCGCGAGCCGTCCCTGCTCGAAGGGGACGAAGCGGCGGTAGTTGCCGAACAGCTCGTCACCGCCGGAGCCCGTCAGGCCCACCTTCACGTCCTCGGCCATGAAGCGGAACACATACCAGGACGGAAGCCCGCCGCCGTAGGGCTCGTCGAGCGCCCAGACCATCGAGAGCAGATCACGGAGGAGCTCGTCGGGATCGACCACGATCTCGTGGTGGTCGGTGCCGTAGCGAGCGGCGAGCGCACG
>Ga0315275_10001716_pt1 | contig 19463 bp, 17 predicted proteins | sample YL17G03_0_MG_FD_205557 | JGI IMG/M metagenome (GOLD analysis project Ga0315275, IMG submission 205557) | Sediment microbial communities from Yellowstone Lake, YNP, Wyoming, USA - YL17G03_0 | ecosystem: Environmental > Aquatic > Freshwater > Lake > Sediment | place: USA: Wyoming | collected...
AGAATCAAGAAGACGAAATTCAGAAGAGAAGAGACCGAATCCCGAACCTCTGATCTATTCTTGCCCCTAGCCCCTTGCCCCTACTGTCTGTAGATCCGCCCGTCCTTCATCACGAAGGTCACATTGCGCGCGGCCGTGATGTCCTTCGTCGGGTCGCCCCTGATCGCAACGAGGTCGGCCAGAAAACCCGTCTTCACCTGGCCGAGCGTGTCGCCCCAGCCCATCACCTTCGCGTTGATCGCGGTTGCCGCGACCAGCGCCTGCGCGGGCGTCATGCCGTACTCGACCATCAACTCCAGTTCGCGGGCGTTCGTGCCGTGGGCGAACACGCCGACATCGCTGCCGAGGCCGATGATGACGTTGTGCTTCAGCGCTGACTGGAACGCGCGACGGCCTTCTTCCATCGACGGCGTCGGCTTCGACACGCCTGGCTTGTAGCCCTGGTTGTAGATGGCCGACGCTTCCTGCGCCGCCAGGGTGGGGTAGAGCACGACGCCTCGCTCGGCCATCAGCCTGAAGGTCTCGTCGGTGCCGCCGTACCCGTGCTCGATCGTCTGCGCGCCGGCCATGATCGCGCGGCGCATGCCTTCGGGATGTGCGGCATGCACTGCAACAGGGCGGCCCGCGCTCTTGGCCTCTTCGACGGCCACTTGCATCTCGGCCAGTGTCAGCGTGGGGACCGTGGACCCGTTCGGCCCGCGGCGATAGTCGGCGTAGAGCTTGACCCAGTCGGCGCCGTGGCCGATCTGATCGCGCACCGCCCAGAGCATCTGATCAGCGCCGCTGACCTCTTCGGCTCCTTTGGGCAACACAAAGTTCGTCGCAAACCCGCGTGGCCCCGGCCCGTAGCTCGCCGATGCCACGATCGCCTTGGTCGCCACCTGGAGGCGGGGGCCGGGGATGCGGCCTTCGTTGATGGCCTTCTGCACGGAGACATCGGCATACTCCGCGCCCTCGGTGCCCAGGTCGCGCAGCGCTGTGAATCCCGATAGCAGCGTGTCCCTGCAGTAGATGACCGCAGCGATCGTGCGGTATGCCAGCGTCTCTTTCATCACCTGATCATTCCAGAGCGCCTCGTTGTACGGGTGGAGGTAGATGTGGGAATGTGCATCGATCAGGCCTGGCATGAGCGTCGTGCCAGGCAGGTCGATCACCTGTGAACCGGCCGGCGTCTGCACCGCCGCGGCTGGACCCGCCGAGACAATATTGCTGCCGGTCACCACGACAACCCACCCCTCGTGCGGGGTCGGAGACGCGGCATCGAACACTCGCGCGGGTCTTAGGACGAACGTTGAAGGAGGGGGTGCCTGAAACTGTCCCACGAGAGATGAACCTGCCCACGCGACGAGCAGCGCCGCCATCGCAATACGTTTCATGAGAACCACCTTTCACTCTCTAATCGAACTCGCCGCCCATCAGGCGGTCGGCAAACTCGGTCAGCGACGACACGCGCGGGCAGTCCGCGTGCGAGTAGAGGCCCGCCGAATCGAGGAGTACGGCGGGAATGCCGGCCGAGCGTGCGCCCACGACGTCGATCTGGTAAATGTCTCCACAGTGAATGGTACTGCGCCGGTCGCCACCGGCTCGCTCCAGCGCGATCTCGAACAGGCGCGGATCCGGCTTCTCGACGCCCTCCTCCTGTGAATCAACGACAAGGTCGATCCAGGGCTCGAGACCCACGCGGCGGAACATCCGGCGCAGCGTGCCGTTGGTGTTGGACACCACGACAAGGCGGCAGGACGCCTCCCGAAGCCGGTGAAGGGTCGAGACCGCGTCGGTGGCCACGACGTCCCAGGTTCCGTCCCGATCGTTGAACGCCTTGAGCTCGGCCATCGCCGCGTCCGTGGCCGCGTTCGCTTCGATGCCGGCATGAGCCAGGATCAAGTCGAAGTACAGAAACCCGCGCTGCTGATCGCTGGTCGAACGCACGGTGGGAGCGACGTCGAGTTGCTGCTTCACGAAGGGCTCGGCAGCGGCGAGCCGGGCGGCATCGACAGCGACACCCTGGCGCGCAAGCGCGTCTGACGCACGGTGCCAGTTGGGGGTGACCAGCACCCCGCCGGCGTCCAGGAAGATGGTGCGGTAACGCGTGTTGGCCATGTCTCGCATCGTCGAGAACGATTCCTCAGTCTGCCACTGCGGCTCGGCTCTGTCGAGGAGCCTGGCGTCCCGCAAGCGAATATACTCCGCTGTACGGTAGCCATGAAGTCACGAATCGCCCTTGTCCGGGTCTTCGCCAATCCCGAACCCCGCTTACCACGACGAAGCCTGACGGGTTGCTGCCTGGCGAAGTCGGGAACCCCGAATCCCGAATCCCGGGTCCTCGGTTCCTAGTCATGGTGCTCCACGCCCGCCACGGCACGTCGGCGTACCTGATCAGCCTGAAACCGCACTCGATGGCGGTGAGCGTCGACGGGACGCACGTCGTCTCCTGGGATCGGGGCGGTCGCCTCTACAGCGTCTTTCGCGACGGTGTGACGTGGAGGCGGGGGCTGAGCGGGCACGTGCTGGAGACGCGCCGGGCCGGGAACACGCGTGACCGCCGCCTGCTGACCGGAGCCGATGCCGACGCGGTCGTTGACGCCGCCGCGGCGGTGGCGAGAATCACGCACGAGAGGATGGCGGGGCCCTCCTGGCAGTGGACGGAGCCTGTCGACGCCGTGGTCGCGCAGGAGGCACGCACCCTGTTGGCGCTGGCGTCCCGGTTCGACGCCACGGCCGCGCACGCCGACGTCCGGCGCTTTCACGTCGTCTACGGCTCGGTCGGCGTGTTGCCGCCTGACCAGTACCTCTCGCTGGTGGTCCAGGCGACGGAGGGCTGTTCGTTCAACAGTTGCACATTCTGTGACCTCTATGGCGAGGGCTATCGCGTCAAGACGCCGGAGGAGTTCAGCCAGCACGTGCTCGGCGTGCTGAGCTACCTCGGCGCGTCGGTCAGTCTCCGGTCCAGGGGGATCTTCCTCGGCGCGGCGAATGCGCTGGCCGTGCCGATGGCGCGACTGCTGCCAATGTTCGAAACGCTGCTTGACGAAGTGGATGCCGCGCGTCGAGGGGTGTACGCGTTTGTCGACGGCTTCACCGGCGCCAAGAAGACCCTCGCCGAGTACCGCCTGCTGCATCACCTCGGGCTGCGCCGGGTCTACGTCGGCCTCGAGTCCGGCCACGACCCGCTGCTGTCGCTCGTGCGGAAGCCCGGCACCGCTGCGGATGCGACCGAGACCGTCCGGACCATCAAGGCCGCCGGCGTCGGCGTCGCCGTGATCGTGATGATCGGCCTCGGCGGCGAGCGTTTCGCCGAGGGCCACGAGCGGGACACCGTGTTGACGATCAACGCCATGGGGCTCGGTGCTGGAGACCTGCTCTACTTCAGCGACCTCGTGGATGTGCCGGCGACATCGTACCCGGCGATGGCGGCCAGTGCCGGGATCCGGCCGCTGACAGCGGAAGAGCGGCGAGCGCAAGAGGCGCGGATCCGCGCCGGCCTGCGGTTCGAGGGGGACCGGCCCCAACTGGCGGCTTACGACATCAGGGAGTTTGTGTACTGACACCATAACCCCTGCCCCCGGCGGAGGTCGGACGGATGAACTACCCGGTCTGGGACATTCCCGCAAGCGGTCTGCTCATCGCGTTCATCGCCAACGTCCACGTCTTCGTTTCCCACTTCGCCGTGGGCGGCGGCTTATACCTGGTGCTGACCGAACGGAGAGCCCGGCGCGATGGCGACGGCCCCCTGCTCGCCTTCGTCCGGGGGCTCAGCCGCTTCTTCATTCTTCTCACGCTCGTGTTCGGGGCGATTACCGGCGTCGGCATCTGGTTCACGATCGGCCTCGTGCACCCGGCGGCGACCTCGTCGCTCATCAACACCTTCGTGTGGGGATGGGCGGTTGAGTGGACGTTCTTCGCCGTCGAGATTGCCGCCGCGATGGTCTACTACTACGGCTGGGATCGCCTGCCCGCGCGCACCCACATGGCCGTCGGCTGGATCTACGTCGCCTCGGCGTGGCTCAGCCTGGCGGCCATCAACGGCATCCTCACCTACATGTTGACCCCCGGCGCGTGGATCACGACGCGCGGCTTCTGGGACGGCATCCTCAACGACACCTACTGGCCGGCGCTCGCAGCGCGAACCTTCGTGGCAGTCGGGCTGGCCGGGCTGTACGCCATCTGGGTCGCCGCGTGGCTGCAGGACCCCGACCTGAAGGCGCAGGTCGCGCGCGATGCGGCGTGGAGATGGGTGCTCCCCATGGCGGTGGCCATCCCGCTGTCGCTCGTCTGGTATCTCGGCGCGGCGGCGCGGGCGGGCGTCCCTGTTGCCGAGATCTTCGGGGCGCGAGACGCCGGCGTGCCGGCGCTCGTCAGTGCCGTGTTCGGCCCCGCCCTCACAACGGGCTATCCCGTGGCCCAGCGGGCGGCGTGGTGGGTCGTGGTGACAGCCGCCGCGTTGACCGCGCTCACGCTGCAGTTGGTGCTGAAGCGCAGCCACAGCTACGGCAAGCCAATGGCGGCCGTGCTGATGATCCTCGGTCTTGCCGCCATGGGAGGCAGCGAATGGGTCCGCGAGGACCTGCGCAAACCCTGGGTGCTCGGCCAGTACATGTTCGTCAATGCCGTGCGCGTGCCACCCTCCGAGGCCACGCCGCAACCGCCGCCCGACTTCGTCACCCGCTTCGGCGCCGACCGCTTCACGGTTGACGCGATCAACTCCTCCGGTGTGCTGAAGGCGTCCGCTTGGGTCAGGCCCGTTCCCGACGACCTGCTTGCCCCGGCGGATTACCCCGCGCGCGCCGAACACCAGGGGCGCGAACTGTTCCGCTCGCTCTGCTCGGCCTGCCACACGACTGATGGTTACCTCGCGATACGACCGCTCGTGCGCGGCAAGAGCCCTGAAACACTGAGCGGCGTCATCGCCAGGCTGGCCGCGCCGGTGGATGCAGCCGGCGCCGCTGTCGCCTGGAACACGCCGCACGTTCAGCTGAAGACGTGGCGAAACCGCCGCATGCCTCCCTTCGTCGGCACCGACGAAGAGCGTCAACTGCTGGCGGCTTACCTGGCGCTCCTCGGCGGGGCCAGCCCGTCCGCGCTGATCCCGCCATCACCGTCATCTGATGTCGGCAAGGCCTGCTTCGAAGCCAACTGCGCCGCGTGCCATGGGCCCGAAGGGCTCGCGCCCTTCGATCACAAAGGGCACAAGCCAGCCGAACTCTACGAGATGATCGGCCGCCTGCCGGCCATCAACGAGATGATGCCGGCCTTCGAGGGAAGCAACGAGCAGCGGAAGGCGTTGTCGGAGTACCTGGTCTCGCTGCCCCGTCCGGCACCCAAGGGAGGTGCGAAGTGATCCCCGCGATTCCTCAGCCCGATCCCCTGGCGCTGCCCGCACCAGCCTGGCTGTTGTGGGCGCTGCTCATGCTGACGTTCTTCCTCCACCTCATCCCGATGAACCTGGTTCTCGGCGGGTCCATCGTCGGTGCGATCGCCCGCGTCAGGGGACGCCGGGGCGACCGACCTCAGGACGCTGAACTCGCGCACCTCATCGTCAAGGCGATGCCGATCCTGATCTCGGCGACGGTCACCTTGGGCGTCGCGGCGCTGCTGTTCCTCCAGGTGCTGTACGGGCGCGTGTTCTTCGCGTCGGCGATCGTGATGGGATGGTGGTGGCTGAGCGTGATCGGCCTGCTCATCCTGACCTACTATGCGGCGTACCTGCTTGCCTTCCGCGAGGCGAGCCTGGGCACGGCAGAAACATTCCTGGCCTGGCTCGTGGCGGCCGTCGCGGGCCTCATAGCCCTCATCTACGGCAACAACATGACGATGATGCTGAAGCCGAATGAGCTGGTGGCGCGTTATGCGGCCGGCGGCGGAGGCGTGCAGCTGAACCTGCTCGACCCGACACTGTTCCCCCGCCACCTGCACATGGTGCTGGGCGCGATCGCCGTCAGCGGCCTCGCCGTGGCCGTCGCCGGCATCGTGCGGCGGAAGCAGGATGCAGCGTTTGCGCAGTGGGCCGTGCGCTGCGGGGCGTTCTACTGCGGTCTGGCAACGTCGATCAACATCTTCGCCGGACTGTGGTGGCTCGCCGCGTTGCCGCGCGACGTGCTGCTGCAGTTCATGGGCCACGACATGACGGCGATCAGTATGCTGCTCGCCGGCATCCTGCTCACCATGACCGGCGCGGGACTGCTCGTGATGGCGGCGACAGGCCGGCGGCCGGAGGTGGCCGTCACGGGCAGCGCGGCGGCGCTCATGGCGGGCATCGTGATGATGCTGCTCACGCGCGATACCGTTCGCCGCGTGTCGCTGGATCTGGCGGGATTCGAGACGGTGAACTGGGTCGCCCCGCAGTGGGGCCCCATCGCCATCTTCGGAGCGTTGCTCGTCGGCGCGGTGGCTACGATCCTGTGGATGACGCGAGCGCTCGCGACATCGCGCTAGTCCTGGGGGAGCCGGGCGTACTTCACCGAGCAGCCGTACGGGCGGGTCGTGGGCGTTGTCACAGGCTTCCCGGCCATGACCTCCGCCAGCGCTGCCGAGATGTAGTTGGATGCCGTGGCGACGTCCGCCGAATTGGTGGACGGCCTGTCGTCGATCGCGCCGTTGTAGATCAGCAAGCCCTGCGGATTCACGACGAACATGTGCGGCGTCGTCCTGGCCTCGTACAGGCGGCCGATGTCGCCCCCGGGATCGAGCAGGATCGCTGTCGGCGCGGCCTTCGACTGCGCGACGTAAGCGTCGGCCTCGGCCGCCGTGACATATCCCTGATTCCCCGGCGCCGACGAGATCACGGTCAGCCAGACCACGCCCCTGCGGGTCCATTCCCGCTGGAGTTTCTGCATGTTGCCGCTGCCGTAGTGCTTCTTCACGTACGGACAGCCGTTGTTGTGCCACTCCAGCACCACCCACTTGCCCCTGAACTCCGCAAGCGTGTGCGTCTTGCCTTTCGTGTCGACGCCAGTGAATGCCGGCGCCGGAGCACCGACGATGGCGGCGTGTCCGATGAACGGGCCGGCGACGAGGACCAGCGCGAGCGCGACGGCCCAGATGGTCGCATGTCGCATGGGAGACTCCTCCAAGGGGCGATCGTGACGGGGGTTCAGCGCGAGACAGGGGCAGCGATCTCGAAAGCCCGGCCATCGGGAAACGAGACCACACCACGCAGTGTAGACGGATCTTTGGTCAACTGCGCCGATTTTCGCAAACCGAGACGAACTCCCCCGGCAAGAGGCGTCAGCATCTGGGGCGCCGAGTCGTCGACCTGGTTCACCTCCAGCGGGAAGAAGGCGACCTCCTCCTCCCGCTGCCCGGTGATCAGGTCGAGGGTGAATGCGTCCCTTCCGGCGACGGCCGAGGCGTGCCACGCCGGAGGCGCCGGCCGCGGGACCCGCGCCCGTGCGCTCGATATGGCCTGGCTCCAGGAGGCGACGGCGTCGCGGTCCCGATCAGCGAGCGGCCACGTCAGTGCGATTGAAGCGGCCCCCGGCACGCAGATGTCACGGCACACGAGCCAGCGGAGCGTCGCCCGGAGGACTGCCGGCGACGTCGGCACGCCGGCACCGACCACCAGCCTGACGGGGAGCACCACAGTGTTCCGGTAGCCGTAGTTGATCAGGCCGCCCACGTCGATCCGCCGCGGCACGGGCCACTCGATCGGGGATGTCATCATGCGAGAGGGCAGTTGCCATCGCACCTCGGGTGGCCCGCCGGAATCGCCTGGGTTCTGCCAGTAGATGTGCCAATCCGGTTCGACGGAAAATCGCAGACCCAGCCACTGCGTGCCGGCCCGCGCGTGATCGCGATCGGCGATCAGTTCCACGGTCACGTGCGGTGCGCCCGCACTGCGGGAGGGCGCTTGCTGTGGTTCAGCGATCGAAGACACCAGCAGCGCTGCTGTTGCCAGGGCTCCGCCGTACAACCATCGGCGGGTGCGGGACGGAAGGGCCATGACTATCCATGATATCCTCACCCCGTTCACGGAGCCGCACCCGTCCAGAGGAGTCGTCCATGGCCAAGACACGCGCAGCGAAGGCGAGCCGTCCGCGTTCCGGTGCCCGCCGCCAGCCCACTCTCCGGGTCCAGGTGCAGCAGGACATCGACAAGGCGCTCGCCACAGCCGGCATCCCGTCGGCCGTCGACAGCGATGGCTGGCGCTGGTTGCAGGACCCGTCCGGCAAGGGGCTGATCGGCGTCGCGGCCGTGGTGGGCAAGGGCGAGGATCTCTCGATTCGCGTCGTCGCACCCATCATGCCGCTGCCGAAGGCACCGGCGGCCCTGCTCCGCGTGTTGCGCCAGATCGCCGAGACCAACTACGAGGTGCCCGGCCACAGCCGGCTCGCCATCGACAGCCGCACCGTGTGGTCGGTAGTCGCGCACAACGTCAGCGACATCGGCCCTGACGATGTGCCGAACTGCATATTCGATTGCGTGTGGCTGGCGCAGGCTTCGGCAGAGGCGTTGCGAGGGCCGAAGAGGAAGAAGTCGGCGAAGAAACGCTAGTCCGTGATCGTCGCGATCACCGGCCCGTGATCGCTCGTGCCGACGTCGCGGTACGCCGCGCACGACGCGGCCTGCTTCGCGATGGACGCGCTCGCCAGCACGTAGTCGATCCGCCAGCCGATATTGCGCTGGCGCATGCTCCTCCACGGCGGCCACCAGGTGAAGAGCTGGTCGTTGGCGGGGTCGAGGGCGCGGCCAAGATCCACAAGCCCGGTCGCCAGCAGCCTGTCGAAGAGCGCACGCTCCTCGGGCAACTGGCCGATGACGGTGTCCTTGCGCTCCTTTGGATGCACATCGATCTCACGGTGTGCCACGTTTAGATCGCCGCAGAATACCACCGACCTTCCTTCGTCGGCCAAGAAGCGCGCGTGGTCGATCAGGGCTTCGAGAAAGCGGATCTTGGCGGCGAAATCCTTGCCGCCGTTCGGTACGTAGATCGATGAGATCGTGACGCCGCTCACCTCGGCCGAGACAATGCGCGTTTCATGATCGAAATCGGGGTGCGTGAACGCCGGCTGGTCGGGGCAGCAGGCCTTGCGCACGAGGAGCGCGACACCCGAGTACGCGCGCTCGCCGTGCCAGTACGACCAGTAGCCGGTGAGGCCGGAGAGTGAGGCGGGGATCTGGTCGCGAGTGGCCTTCAGCTCCTGCAGGCAGACGACGTCAGGCTCCTCGCGACCCATCCACTCGAGCACCTGCGCTTCGCGCGCGCGGATGCCGTTGATGTTCCAGGTGGAAATCTTCATGGCAGCGACAAGGTCCGCATGCTCGGGCTCATTCTCGCGGCTGTCGGTTTCCTGCTACCCTGCTGCACCGTTGCGACGGCCTGCTACGGCATCGCACCGGAACCGGCTGGCGCCATAACCGCAAAACCAGCCAGGGCCCACGAGTGCCTGGCTGAACGACCGGTCTGCGTCACCTTGACATACCGAACGGTGGCGGCAACCGGAAGACGGATCGGAACTTTCAGCGGATCGAGAAGTGCCCCGCAGGTCGCCGCGACCGCAGTACTGCCCGACCACGCGTGCTTCCAATCTACACCATCAATAGACCATTCCACTTTGAGTGCCCGTGGATACCACGGAGCATAGCCCCCCTGCTCCAACACGACGCTCGACACTGGCCGGGAGCTGCCGAGATCGGCCACGAGGTACTCACCGCCCTGTTGGGTATCCCCGGACATCCAAACGCCTCGCCGGTCGTCGTCGAGCACGTTCGACAAGTGCTTGTCGGAACCTCCGGCCGTGAGGCGCGCGACAGACAGCCGACGCTCGGTGACTGCCGCCGGGGGACACGGCAACCCAGGGAGGACGTACGCGGCCTCTGTGCCGGACGATCCAACGAACGTGCCCCCGGCCTGCTGCACCCACCGCTCGATGCGCTCGGCTTCGCCGGCCTGGCGGTCGATGACGGTCCACAATCTTCCGATCGCGCGGAGCGCCAGTACACCTTCTTCATCGCCATCCGCCAGCGCACCGCGAATCACGTCGTAATGGGGTGGCGCGAAACCGCTGTAGCCGTTGACAACGGGGACTCCGTGGTACTTGAAGCGGTACTGAGCAGCAGCATCACGCTCGGGCGTGCCGAGAGGCAACTCGACCACGGCATCCACGCGCCGCGCGTCGACCGCGATTGCCGGCGGACCCGGTGGTGCGTATGCCGGGATCGGGCCACCCCAGCCGTCGATGACCACGCCCACGCACGCGGCGAGGAGCAGCGCCGGTCGGTACCGCCCGAGCCGGCCTGCCATCGGGACGAGACCCCGTGCGACGACCACGATCAGGCAGAGGAGCGCGACCATGCCGAATCGCGCCGGGACCCGGATATTCTCAAAACCAGGCAGGCCGATCAGCCAAGAGAATGGAGCTTTGTAGATGATCCGCGCGTTCAGGAGCGTGGGCGTGGGGCCCAGGCTGAGCACCCACAGCACAATCGCCATCACGGCGTAGAAACCTGTCAGGCTCCGCCGTCGCACCACCTCTCGCAGTCGCGGCGAGCCCAGGCCGGCCACGACGAGTGCGACGAGGGCGAGCGACCATGGCTTGTGCGGACGCGCCACGGTAAGACCGATCGGCGTGAACGCCCAGGTACCCACAACGAACACCGAGCCCCCGACGCAGGCGAGAACCGCTCCCAGTGCGAGGACGACCTTGCGCCAACTCGACAGCGGTGGCGCCCAGGCTCGCGTCCGCCAGGAGGCAACGGCGACCGCGATGGCGAGGAGGGTCAACGTCAGTCCGAGGAACAGGTCACGTTCGGAACCGAGCGTCGGCAGGATCCGACCCCACAGGGTGAGATCTGGTGGCGCGGCGAACAGTGAAGCGACGTCCGCGCTGAACACCTCCATTTCGGCAACGCCCCGACGGAGGCCCAGTGCTCCGAGCGAGTGCCGGTAACCGGCCCAGATGGGGACGAGCGGGACAGCCGCCACGAGCCAGGTTCCGCACAACGGCAGGATCCGCCGGCGCTGCCCGCCCGCCGTCATGAACCACGCGATCCAGGCAGCCGCCAGGATCGAGGAGAAGATCAGGTAGTAGCCGGCGCTCAACCCTTGCATGAGCCACGCGCCCGCAAACAGCGCGAGCCCCAGCCGGTTTCCCGCCGCGTACGAGTGCAACCCGACCAGCATGAGAGGCATCCACCACGACCACAGCAGTTGCAGATGCGCCAGGTGTGCCGTGCGCAGCGTGCAGAAGCCGAACGCGAGCCCGCACAATGTGGCGATATCGTGGCGGTTCGTGAGGCGATGGATCAGAAGGTGGGCTGCCAGCGCGGCGAGTGGGTACGACAGGAGGAAGCTGACGTTGTAGGCGAGTTCTGGCGTGCCACCCAGCCACTGGATCGGGCTCGACAGCGGCATCAGGCCGAGCAGGTGCTCGGAGAGGCCGAAGACGGCACGCGTGGGATAGAAAGCCGGGGCGTCCCACCATGCCCGGGTAAGCGGAACCTCCCAGGCATTGCGCCACAGGATCCAGGTATTCAACAGAGGATCGCCGAGATCGTGTGGCAACGTCGTCGAGAGTGCCCGCACGACGGGCCACGCCTGAACCAAACCCAGCGCGGAGTACACCAGGCCCGCCAGCAGCCACGGGCGCCATCGGTGTGTTCGGTTGCCGTCACCGACGCGCTGTGACACCTTGTGCGGTAAACCGTCCCCGGACGCGTTCTTCACGGCGTTTTCGGCAGCCCCGGTCCCCACACCTTGCCGTGGAGACCATGGCAGCCGGCGCACCCGCCAAGATACTCGCCGTAGAAGGCCACTTTCGTGCCCAGATCCGTGGCCATCTTCGCCTTGCCGGCAAGCTCATGGACCGTCTTCTCGAGTGCGGCGATCTCTTTCGTCAGCTTGGCGTCCTTCGGCAGGTCCTTCTCGGCGAGCGGCGTGGTCTGCATCGCGGCGAGGCCCTTCTGCCATCGCTCTTCCGATGGAATCACCAGGCCCTGGTACATCAGGTCAGTCGCCCACTGATGCTCCAGCATGTGCGCGGCCAGCGGGCCCTCTACCGACGGCTTGGCCATTTCCGCCATCACGGGGGTGACCTTCGCGGCCGTGTGGCAGGTTCCACAGTAGGAAATCGTCATCGCCGTAGCCGTGGCGGCGTTCTTGAGGTCCCGGGCTTCGGCGACCACCGCGGCGGACTTCTTCATGTCGGCGACGATCGTCTCGGTGCCCGCGGGCAGGCCCGCGGTCTCCTGGTGGTCGGCGATCCACCTGGCCGGCGCGACGGCGGCCTCCGTGTCACCGCGAATCACCGCCTCCTGCATGCTCGTAACACGAGCGAGGTGTTCGTGCATGTGCTTGGCGACATCCACGGCCGGTGCCGCGGGTTCGGCCGGAGGCTGCGGTGTTCCACCACAGCCCAGAATGAGGACCACGGGAAGGAGGAAGAGGACGAGCATGAGTGAACGAAGACGTAGGGTCATACGCTACCTCCGCAGGGACGCGGTCATTCTTCCTCGCTTGGCCCTTGTCGTCAATGGGGCCAGGTCCGCAACCCGAACTGCCAGGCTCATCCGCCATCGCGGAGTGGCACCGCGAGCCAGCACTGAACTCTGGCCGGAATGAGAATTCAGTTCCTTCCTGGACCTGCGTTTGATGAACTGGTATATAGTATGCCTGGTTATATAGACAGGAAGAAGTGGCTCTGAGCATCAAGCACCCTGAGGCAGACCGATTGGCGCGCGCACTCGCCGCGCAGACTGGAGAAAGCCTCACGGAGGCGATCATCTGCGCCCTGCGCGAACGCCTGACCCGACAGCAGGCGCGGCACCGGGGCATTCGATTGCGCCAGGCGCTGACGGACATCGGAAGGCGCTGCGCGGCCCTGCCTGTCGTCGACGCCCGTCCAGCCGAGGAAATCCTGGGATACGACGCTCAGGGCGTGCCACGCTGATGGTGCTCGACACGTCCGCCCTCCTCGCGATCCTCATGGCCGAACCAGAAGCCGAGGGGTTCGCCGTCGCGATTGAACATGACCCGATTCGACTCGTCTCCGCTGGTTCGATACTCGAGACGGCGACTGTCGCCGAATCCCGGTGGGGCGATGCGGGTGGGCGCGAACTGGATCTCTTCCTATTCAAGGCCGGGATTACGGTGATATCTGTTGATGGCGAGCAGGTGGAGATTGCCCGGCAGGCCTTCCGCCTGTTCGGAAAGGGCCGCCATCCGGCCGGGCTGAACGTCGGCGACTGTTTCGCGTACGCACTCTCTCGCGTCTCAGGCCAACCACTCCTGTTCAAGGGCGATCACTTCGCGCAGACAGACCTCGATCGCGTCGAGATCACTGAAGTGCCTGACTAGTCAGAGCCCAGGCCCCTTCCTCTGGCCTGTTCCGTGAACTTGTCGTACCATCGGCCCTATGACGACAGGGACGGTGGGCCCGGCGCTCGATCTCTTCGCCGAGATCGAGCGGATGAAGCGGCAGCTCAACGCCGTCATCCTGGCGCACTACTATCAGGAGCCCGACATCCAGGACATTGCTGACGTCATCGGCGACAGCCTGGCTCTGGCGCAGGCCGCCGAAAAGACGCGGGCCGATGTCATCGTGTTCTGCGGCGTGCACTTCATGGCCGAGACGGCGGCCATCCTGAATCCCGGCCGGCTGGTGCTGCTGCCGGATGTGGATGCGGGGTGCTCGCTCTCCGACAGTTGCCCTGCCCCCGAGTTCAAGCGGTTCATCCATGCGCATCCCGGGCACACGGTGATCAGCTACATCAACTGCAGCGCGGCCGTGAAGGCGCTGAGCGACATCATCTGCACGTCGAGCAACGCCGAGCGTATCGTCCGCAGCGTGCCGGCGGAGCGGCCCATCATCTTCGCGCCCGATCAGCAGCTCGGCCGGTACGTCATCAAGCAGACCGGCCGCGACATGGTGTTGTGGCCCGGATCGTGCTCGGTGCACGTGATGTTCTCGGAGCGACAGATCATCCGGCTGAAGGTGGAGCACCCCGACGCTCTTGTGGTCGCGCATCCCGAGTGTGAAGACCGAGTGCTGCGGCTGGCGGACTACATCGGATCGACGACCGCGCTGCTGAACTACACGACGTCGAGTGCCGCGCGGGCCTTCATCGTGGTCACTGAGGCGGGCATCATCCACCAGATGAAGAAGGCGAGCCCGGGCAAGGTGTTCATCCCCGCGCCGCCCGAGAACGGGTGCGCGTGCAACGAGTGCCCGTACATGCGGCTGAATACGCTGGAGAAGGTGTACCTGTGCATGCGGGACAGGCGGCCGGTTGTGTCGCTGCCGGAAGACGTTCGGATCAGGGCACGCGTGCCTCTCGACAGGATGCTCGATCTCAGCCGCGGCTAGCAGGCCTGCGCGACACACCGATGGCCCACGACCCATTCGACCTCCACGCGCACGCCGGGCTCGATGAGTCCTTCGTCGCCCGGGAGGTCCGCCGGTTCCTGGATGAGGACGTCGGCAGCGGCGACGTGACGACGGACCGCGTCGTGTCAAGAGCGGCCCGCGCCCGGGGGTCGATGGTGGCCCGCGAGGCGTGTGTCGTGGCCGGCTTGCAGATTGCGCGGGTCGTCTTTCACGCAGTAGACCCGTCCATCGAGGTGTCGCTGCAAGCCGCCGACGGCGACGCGGCAGCGTCCGGCACCGTGCTGATCCGCCTCGAAGGCCCTGCGGCGCCAATCCTGACGGGCGAACGCGTGGCACTGAACCTGCTGCAGCGGCTGTCTGGCATCGCGACGATCACGCGCCGATACGTCGATGCGGTCCATGGCACCGGCGCGTCGGTGTCGGACACGCGCAAGACCACACCCGGGCTGCGCGCCTTCGAGAAGTACGCCGTGCGCGTTGGCGGCGGCCGCAATCACCGGATGGGCCTCTACGACGCCATCCTCATCAAGGACAATCACCGCGCGATCGCCGGCGGGCCGGCAGCGGCCATCGCGGCGGCGCGGCACACAAGCGGTGCCGGGATGCCCGTCCAGATCGAAGTGGACACCCTGGACGAACTGGCGCAGGTGCTCGATCTCGGCGTCGAGGCGGTGCTGCTCGACAACATGACGCCAGCAAAAGTCGCCGACGCCGTGCGGACGGCACGGGCGCATCCCCGCGGGCGCGCCTGCTGGATAGAAGCGTCAGGCGGGATCACCCTGGCCACCATCCGCGCGTACGCGGAGGCGGGCGTGGACACGATCTCCGTCGGCGCCCTCACACACTCGGCGCCGGCGGTAGACATCGCCCTCGACCTGGAGCTCACTGGACATCCGGACTGAACCCATGACCAGGCGCGAATCAGACGTGCTCGTGATCGGCAGCGGACTGGCCGGGTGCGCGGCGGCCCTGGCGGCCGCCCGCCGGGGTGCGCGCGTGCTCATGCTGACGAAGAGCACGCGACCCGAGGAAAGCAACACCTGGTACGCTCAGGGCGGCATCATCTATCGAGGCAAGATGGACTCGCCTCCGCAACTGGCGTCGGACATCATCGCGGCCGGCGACGGCCTTTGTGATCCCGCGGCCGTTGCGCTGCTCGCCCGCGAGGGGCCGAGGCTCGTGGACGACGTGCTCATCCGCGATGCGCACGTGGTGTTCGACCGTGCGGACGATGGGTCCGGCGCGCTGGACCTGACCGCCGAAGCGGCGCACTCGATGGCGCGCATCGTCCATCATGCGGATACGACCGGGCGATCGATCGAAGAGGCGATGCTGGCCAGGGTCGCGCGGGAGCCGGGGATCGAGATGTTGACGGGGCAGACGGCCATCGATCTGCTCACGCTCTCACATCATTCGCAGCATGCCCTCGACGTCTACGCGCCGCCGACCTGCGTGGGTGCCTACGTGTTCGACCAGGCCACGCGCCGTGTCGAGACCATCATGGCGCGCGAGACGATCCTCGCCACCGGGGGATTGGGCCGCATCTTCCTGCACACCTCGAACCCGGCCGGCGCGTGCGGCGACGGCGTGGCGATGGCCTACCGGGCCGGGGCGCGTTGCGTCAACATGCAGTTCGTGCAATTTCACCCGACAACGCTCTTCGTCGGGGATGAGCGGTTCCTGATCTCCGAGTCCCTGCGCGGCGAAGGGGCCAGGCTGGTCGACGAACGAGGCCGCGAGTTCATGCGCGACTATCATGCGGACGGGTCGCTGGCCCCGCGCGACGTGGTGGCGCGTGGCATCCACCAGATGATGCACGAAACCGGTGCCCCCTGCGCGTACCTCGACATCAGCCACAAGAGCGCGGCGTGGACTCGCAGCCGTTTCCCGCGCATCCACGACAAGTGCCGCGAGGTGGGCATCGACATCACAGCGCACTCGATTCCGGTGGTGCCTGCGGCCCACTACAGCTGCGGCGGCGTGGCGGTGGACGAATGGGGCCGATCGAGCCTCCGGCGCCTGCGGGCGGTCGGCGAGGTGTCCTGCACCGGCCTGCACGGCGCGAACCGCCTGGCCAGCACGTCGCTGTTGGAGTGCCTCGTCTGGGGGACCCGGGCCGGCGAGGACGCGGCCGCTTCCATCGCGAAGGGCGAAGCGTACTACCTGCCCGAGATCGCCCCGTGGCACCACGAGACGGAACTCGTCGATCCGGCTCTCGTGGCCCAGGACTGGCTGACGATACGCCACACCATGTGGAACTACGTCGGCCTCGTGCGCAGCCGGAAACGCCTCGACCGCGCCCACCAGATCCTGCGCGAGCTGCACCTCGAGATTGGGCGCTTCTACGCGCAATCGGAACTCGGCGATGCGCTGATTGGACTGCGCAACGGCGTCCAGACTGCGCTGGTGGTGCTGCTGGCGGCGATGGAAGCCCGCACGAGCGCGGGCTGCCACTACAGGATTGACTAGGCGAGAGGGCAGAGGCGAGAGGCCCTTCGACTCGCGCACGGACGCGCGGCTCGCTCAGGGCAGGCGAGAGGGATTTCGCATGCGAATCGAGCACGTGCCGTTCGGCGTAACGGTCTGGGAGGCGGTACCACGCACCGAGCATCCCGGCGAAACCGGGGTCGCGCACTGGCGCACCATCGAAACCGGGAACATTCGCGTCCGGATGGTAGAGTACTCGCCCGGCTACCTCGCGGATCACTGGTGCAGCCGCGGGCATGTGCTGCTCGTGCAGGCCGGCGAACTCGTGACCGAGCTCAAGGACGGGCGGAGCTTCACGCTGCATCCCGGCCAGACCTACCAGGTGGCGGACGATGAGGAGCCGCACCGGTCGCGAACGGCCGGGGGCGCGACGCTGTTCATCGTGGACTGAATGGGGGCTGAAGTCCCGCTCGACACGCACCGAAACTACGCGCACTTGTGCCATTCGCGCCCAGCACGTAAGATCAACGGCGAGTGGTGCCTCCTCGAAGCCCAGGGCCGAGACTGAGTGATTCACCAGTGGGACGCGCCGATTGAACGGGTTGACTGTCCAGGCTGCGTCCTGTCCGGAGCACAGACCGTGTTGAGCATCAGCGCCCTCCAGCAGTTTCTCCACGACCGTATCCCGCTGTCGACGACGATGGGCGTCGAGGTGCTGGCCGCGACGCCCGACGGCGTGACGCTGGCCGCTCCCCTGGAGCCCAACGTCAACCACCGGGACACGGTGTTTGGCGGCAGTTCGTCGGCGGTCGCGATTCTCAGTGCCTGGGGGCTGCTGTACGTCCGCCTCCGGGAGGAGTTCCCGAACGCCTCCATCGTGATTCAGCGCAACACCATGCGCTACCAGCGGCCGATTTCGAGCGCCTTCACGGCCTCGTCGTTTCTGCCGGACCCCGCGGCCTGGGACCGCTTCATGAACGCGTTCAGGCGCAAGAAACGGGCCCGGCTGTCCATCGGCTCCCTGCTGCACTGCAACGGCGAACAGGTGGGTGAACTGGACGCCGCGTTCGTGGCCCTGGGCCTGGAAACCGCCTGACGTCTGAAGGAAGCGCCCCAGAAACGCCACGCCTCCCGTCGTCGTAGTAGTCCTGCAAGGACAGGTGTCATCCGCCTTCCCCATTGCCAACCCGACAGCCCCCGCTGAAAGGGTCTCTGCATGCGTCGACACACCGCCTCGCGAATCGCGCTGGCATGCTGCCTCGCGGTCGTCCTCATCGCGCCCGTCGTTGCCGAACCCACGAAAATCAAGGTGGACGGCGCCGTCATCAAGGGCTACATCACCTACCTGGCGTCCGATGCCGGCCTCGGCCGCCGCACCCTGACCACCGGGTATGAGAAGGCGGCCGACTGGGCGGCTGCCAGGTTCAAGGAATGGGGTCTCAAGCCGGCCGGCGACGACGGCACCTACTTCCAGAAGGTCCCCATCGCCGGCGCGCGCTCGACCTATGTCTGGACCACTGGCGTGCCGTCGCTCGTCGTCAACGGCCGGACGTTCTACGTTCGCGACAACGAGTTCACCGTGGACACGGCGTCGAAGGCGGGAGCCCAGGTGAACGCGGACGTCGTGTTCGTCGGCTACGGCATTTCGGCTCCGGCCAAGGGTCTGGATGAGTACGCGGGTGTCGACGTGAAGGGCAAGATCGTCCTGGCGTTCAAGGGGTCGCCCACCACCGCGCCGACTCCGCGCGTGCAGTTTGCCCCGCCCCCGGCGCCAGAGGCGCCGCGCGCGGCGGGCGCTCCTGACCCATGGGCCGAGGAGATGGTTGACGCCGCCAAGGCGAACACGGCATTCGCCAAGGGTGCGTCGGCGATCATGCTGTACAACCCGGACGCGGCGGCAACCCCGGCCGGTGCCTTCGCCATGGGCGGCGGAGGGGGACGCGGCGGTGCGGCGCTGGACCCGGCGGCCTTCACGCGCCCGTTCATCTACGTATCCAACGTCAACGAGAGCCTGTTCCGCTGGATCATGTGGCGCGACCCGCAGGAATCGCAGCGCGGGTTCGCCTCGCGTATCGCCCGCATGCGCGCGGACATCAAGGCCAAGAAAGCACGTTCGGCGGGGACCGGCATCATGGCCAGCCTGAAGGGCTACACGACCGCGACCTACTACGGCGAGAAGTACAAGAACAACTTCTCCCGGAACGTCATCGCCAAGATCGAGGGCACCGATCCGACGCTCAAAGCCGAATACGTAATCGCCGGCGGGCACCTGGATCACACCGGCGTGACGAACGGGGTGGTGTTCAATGGCGCCGACGACAACGCGTCAGGGTCGGCCGTGACGATGGAAGTGGCGCGACTGTTGGCGGTCAACAACGCCAAGCCGAAACGCACGCTGATCTTCGCGCTGTGGACGGGTGAGGAAGAGGGCCTGATCGGCTCCCAGTACTACTCGGACCACCCGACAGACGGCGTCTCGATGGACAAGGCGACCGCCTACTTCAACATGGACATGGTGGGCCTGGGCGACCGCATCGGCGCGCCTGGAGCGCTGAACTTCCCGACGATCTTCAGCGTGATCATGAAGGACCAGGACCCGGAGATCGCCAAGAAGATCGACCCCAGCCAGGACGGACCCGGCGGGAGCGACTACTCGGCGTTCATGGAGCGGGGCATCGAGGCGCTGGCGCTGATGACGAGCGGCCGCGGCGGGCA
>Ga0315275_10001717_pt1 | contig 19448 bp, 15 predicted proteins | sample YL17G03_0_MG_FD_205557 | JGI IMG/M metagenome (GOLD analysis project Ga0315275, IMG submission 205557) | Sediment microbial communities from Yellowstone Lake, YNP, Wyoming, USA - YL17G03_0 | ecosystem: Environmental > Aquatic > Freshwater > Lake > Sediment | place: USA: Wyoming | collected...
ACAGAGCAGGCAGTGAACGCGCCCCCCCCTAGTGCCGACCTGCGAACCTTCGCTGCTTGGCGGAGCAGCATCGGTTCTCTCCCAGTACATCGCTTGCTTTAGGCCCAACTGGGACATCGCTTGCCTATCTCCCACGGGGCGGCGCCGAGAATCGCCCCATTGTAGCCACCGGCGCGCCAGCGAGCAAGACGAGCGTTACCGATGTCGGCCGCCTTTGTCGCGACGGGCCTGCAATCGCGACGCCGGGCTACCGCTGCCCCGCCGGCCTCTCGAGCGCGACATAGGCGAGCGACCCCACGCCGTAGAGCAGCACCATCGCCGCCGCCACCACCCCGGAATCGTTGAGCGCGAAGGCCGCGGCGGCGCCGGCCGCGCTCGAAACCACGGCCGGAGCGAGCCAGAAGCGCTCCTGCAACGCGCCAACCAACCGCGCGGGGCGGACCGCCACGGCGACGCCGAGCAAGGCGAGGGCGGCGAGCGCGACATCGCTCCACAGCGACATCCGGATGAGCATCAGGTTCATGTCGAGCTTTCGCGCGACGACGGAGACGATCGCATGCCATCCCTCCTGCCGGACCGAAGTGATCCAGCGGCCGATATGCGATGTCTCGCCTCCGTGGCGGAGGTACTCCGCCGTCATCGCGGCGGCGACCAGAGCCAGTCCCAGCACCACAGCCCCCGCGGCATCGCGCCATCCGACCCGGCGACGCCATAGGTAGAGGCAGAGGACGGCCGCCGCCACTGCGAAGGCGAGCGACATCCCCAGGTTAGCGCCGTACCCAGGCATGCCGACCAGCACGGCGAGGCCAAGACACAGCACGCCGAACAGCGCCCGCGCCGCCGCCGATGCGTTTTCGCCAAGCAGAGCGGCGACAGTGATGATCGCCGCCCCGAGCAAGGCCCCGCCGTACTCGTTGCCGATACCGTAGAACCGCGCCCCTGCCGCCGCCGAGTAGCTCAACGGCGACCACCACAGCATCTGCTGTCCCCTCACCAGGTCGTACACCAGCAGCGCGACGAGGAGCAGGCATGGCAGCACGTAGCCGGCCCGCCATCTCCCCAACCATCCGCCCAGGAATGCCAGCACAATGGCGGCGCCCGCGACTGCACCCATCATCACGGGCGGCGGCGCCGGGTGTCGAGCCACCAGCAGCATCGCGGCCGGGGCCGCCAGCGCCAGCAGCAGCAGCGCTCGCGCTAGCGTTCGCAAGCCGTCCGGGACGCGCTCCCCGATCAGCAACAGCAGCGCGCTGAGCCAGAGCGCACTCGCCGCCAAGATCGCGACCGCCCGGACGAGTTGCGGCCGCGCCGCCTCCACCGCATCCTGTCGCACGAGGTCCGCTCGCAGCCGGTCCAACCCCGACCCGCTGCTCGGCCGGAACTCGAACGGGCGTCCGACCATCTGCGTCGGTGCTGTCAGCCCGAAGTAGGCGAGCACGCTCGGCGCAACATCCGTGTTGACGACGAGGCCGGGTCGGCGCGTCGATGGCGATGCCAACACCTGACGTCCCGGCTCGGCTGGCCACCAGATGACCGGCGCGAGGGCGGCGAAGGTCTCATCGTGCTGCGGGGATCGCAGCGACGGTGTCAGCAGCAGCACAGACCAGGCCGGTCGCGGCAGCGACGCGATGACGTCGGCGAGCAGCCGGTCAGTCTTCTCGATTGCCCTGCGGCGGGCGGATGACAGGGCTGTGGCGGTCATGGTCTCGGCCGAGGCCTCCACGCGGGTCGTCTCGCCGGTGTCCAGCACGATGACATCGCTGACCTGGGCGAGGCGGCGCACTGTCGCGGCCAGCCGCACGGTCTGACCGGTTACCCCATAGGGCAGGGATGGGTCGCGCGCCGTCATCTCTCCGCTTACATCGCCCATCGGAACGAGGCCGTGCTCGTCCATGATAATCGCGACGGCCTCCCGGCGCCGCACACCGGCGGTGTCGGCATTGCCGACACAGGCGACCCGTAGGCCCGCGCGCGCCAACGTCCCTCCCAGTAGTCCGAGCTGAAGCTGGTATGACGCCTCCTCGTTCTGGCGGAGAAGCTCTCCGATGCCGAGATGGACGATGGCATTGCCGGCGACGTCATAGCCGGTCCGAGCGGCGAACGCCTCGGCCGCTGCCACGCCCTCCACTCGTTCCCTCGTCTCAAACGCGTTCGCCTCGACGCTGACCCGCGTCGTAGGATCCATCCTCGAGGCCGCCCGCGAGCCGGCCCCGAGAGTGGCATACTCTCCCCGGAAGCCGCGGGCGGCGCGCACGGACATCATCCCCGGCGCGCCCTCCTCAGCCAGGCGCATGAGCGCCGGGGCGTGCACGTCGTTGGCCAGCAGATCGTGCCAGCTCACCGCATCTATGACTACGATGAGGAGCTTACGCTCTGCCGCCTGGCAGCCGGGCGCCACCGCCCCTATCAGCAGACAGGCCATCACAATCGCAGCGACGATACCTCTCACGGCCGCGCGCCTCCCGTTCCCGCCGCATTCCTCATCATGTCGGCATAGATCGCCTTCGTTCTCTCGATCATATCGCTCACGTCGAATTGCCTGACCGCCCGCTGCCGCCCGCGCTCCCCCATTTCGGCCGCCCGCTCCGGATCGCGGAGCAGATCGAGTACGCCGGCGGCAAGCGCGTCAGCATCCCCCGCCGGCACCAGGATGCCGGTCTCGCCGCCGACCACAACTTCCGGCACCCCGCCCACCGTCGTTGCCACCACCGCCTTGCCGAGCGCCATCGCCTCCATCGCCACCACCGACGATCCCTCAGATAGCGACGCGATCACGAGCAGGTCAAGCGCCGCGATCAGGTCTCTGGCCTGGGGGACATGGCCGAGCAAGTGGAGGCGCTGCTCGAGACCCAGCTCCTGCCGCAGGCTGACTGCATCCTGCATTAGAGGCCCGTCGCCGGCGAGCACGAATACGGCTGGCGGGTAGGCATCGGCGACCACTCGGGCCGCCCGGAGGTACTCGAGAACCCCCTTCTGTGGCGCAAGGCGGGCCAGCATTCCCACCAGCGGACCTACTGCCGGAAGACCGCACTCGGCCCTCACCTCTGACGGGGAGCGTTCCACCGGCCGCTGGGTTTCGACGCCGTTGTAGATGGTCGAGGACTTCGCCATGACCTCGGGATAGGCCAGCACGAGGTCGCGCCGGAGTGCCTCCGATACGGTGATGATGTGCTTGGCCCTGCGCAATGCGCGGTCGAACGCCCATCCCCTTCCTGCGCCGCTCGGCGCCATCGTGCCGGTTCCCGGGGGGTAGTTGTGAATGGTGACCAGCAGCCGCGCCGATCGGGCGATGGCGCAGGCGCCGGCCCCGATCATGCTGGCGCCAAACGAATGGGTGTGAACGATGTGAGGCCGGAAGTCCGCGATGACACGGGCCAGCCGCAGCGCCCGCAGCGCGACCTTCGGCGGCCCGCCCTGGGCGGTGCAGGTCATCGCGTGCACAGGGACGGATCGCTCGGCGGCTGCGTCGGCGATGCTTCCCGGCTGCTGGCAGACGACGCGCAAGGCATGCCCGCTCTTGCTGAGGCCGTCGAGCAGGAAGACCAGATGGCTCGCTATCCCGCCTTCCGCAGGCGGCGCCACCAGCAGGATGCGAGTCGCGGCCGTCGCCGGTGTGACCCCGGACGCCTTCGCGGTTGCTTCCAATCAACCCCCTTGCCCTAGGTTCGCTATCCTCGCCGGAGCGTTACCGACTGCTCGTAGCTCTCCACCTCGTCCATCAACGCCCCTCCCACCGGTACGGCGCGGGTCAGGCAGTAGTAGTCCCAGACCGCGCCCCACGGCAGCGCCTTCGCCTCCTCCAGCCAAGCAAGACGGGCAAAGCCGTCGCCCGCCGCCTCCGCCTTCGCAAGCGCCGCTGCCGGTTCGAGGAGCGCACACAGTATTGCCTTGAGCGTCGCTCGCGCTCCAATCGCCCAGGCGCCGACGCGGCTGATGCTGGCATCGAAGAAGTCCAGCGCGAGATGCACTTGGCCGAGCGCGTCGGCGCGCACGATCTCTGCGGCAAGGTCGCGCAGATCATCGTTCAGGATGACCACGTGGTCGCTGTCCCAGCGGACCCCTCTGCTCACGTGAACGACCAACTCTTCGAAAAAGCAGAGAAGGGCGGAGAGCTTGTCTGCGACCGACTCGGTCGGGTGGAAGTGGCCGAGGTCGAGGCAGACCATCCTCCCGTTCAGCAGCGCGTAGTAGAGATAGAACTCGTGCGATCCGACCACGAAGGACTCGCTGCCGATGCCGAAGAGTTTGCTTTCGAGCGCGTCCTTCATCTGATCGGCCGGATAGTCATCCTGGTAGATCTCGTCGAGCGACTCCAGCAACAGGCTGCGGCGCTCCCGGCGATCTACCGGGATGTCCTTAGTGCCGTCGGGAATCCAGAGGTTGTGAATGCAGGGAGTGCGCAGTTCCCTGCCCATGAAGACGCTGATCTTCCGGCATCGCTTGACGTGCTCGATCCAGAAGCGCCGGACGGCGGGGTCGCGATCGCTCAGGGTGAAGCCCGAGTCTGCCTTCGGGTGGGAGAAGCAGGTGGCGTTGAAGTCGAGCCCCAGCCCGCGTCCCCGCGCCCACTCGACCCAACTCCGGTAGTGGTCGGGCGCGATCTCGTCTCGGTCCACTGCCTTCCCTCCGAAGTCGCCGTACATCGCGTGGAGGTTGACCCGGTGCTGGCCCGGGATGAGCGCGAAGGCCTTCGCCAGATCGTCCCGCAGCTCCCCGATGGTGCGCGCCTTCCCGGGGCGGCTGCCGGTGACCTGGATGCCGCCGCCGGAGAGCACTGCGCCGCTGCGCTCGAAGCCGCCTACGTCATCGCCCAGCCAGCAGTGAAGCGAGACGGGAACGCTTGCCAGCAGGCCAAGCGCTCGTTCGGTGTCCACCCCGACCGCGGCATAGCGGTCCCTTGCTCGCTGATAGTCCGTCTCTGTCTGCCCCTTGATCACCCTTGAGGACCTCCCACCTGTAGATCGCGGAACCGCTGATAGGCCTCTTCCCAATCCGGGCCGCCGCGCGGCTCGTAGCGTTTGAGCGCGAACGAAGCCCTCACCACCTCGCGAATCGCCGCCGGCGAGGCGATCTGCCCCAGGCCCATCGCCTGAACCAGCAGATTGCCGATCACGGTCGCCTCCGCCGGCCCCGCCAGCACCTCAACGCCGGTGGCATCGGCCGTGAGCTGGCAGAGCAGTTCGTTCCGGCTGCCCCCGCCGATCACGTGGATCCTGTTGATCGGATGAGGGTAGACCTGCCTCAACTGGTCCAGCACCTGCCGGTACTTGAGCGCGAGGCTCACCAGAATGCAGCGCATCACCTCCCCCACCGTCTCCGGGACCGGCTGCGCCGTCCGTTGGCAGAACCGCCGGATGGCCAGCGGCATGTCAGCCGGGTTCACGAAATCCGGAGCATCGGGTTCGATGATCGAGTCGAAGCCTGTCGCCTGGGCGCCGATCTCGGTCAGCTCCTCGTAGCTGTAGAGCCGGTCCTTCGCCCACGCCTGACGGCTCTGCTGGACCAGCCAGAGGCCGGAGATGTTCTTCAGCACCCGATAGGTTCCGCCGATCCCACCTTCGTTGCTGAAGTTCAGCGCGAGCGACTCCGGCGTGATGATGGGGCGGTCGCTCTCCACGCCCATCAGCGACCACGTCCCGGAGCTGATGTAGGCCCAGTCCTTGCCTTCGCCGGGGGCGGCCGCCACTGCCGCCGCGGTATCGTGGCTCGCCGTTGCCACGACCGGCAGCCCTGAGAGCGCAGGCGTCGCGCCTGCACGAACGTCGAGCGTGCCCACTACCGCCCCCGGCTGCACGATCTCCTGCATGATCGCCGGCGAGAGCCCGAGGGCGTCGAACAGCTCCCCCGCCCATGCCCCGGCCGTAGGGTCGTAGAGCTGCGAGGTGGTGGCGATGGTGAACTCGGCCTTACGCTCACCGGTCAGCAAGTAGTTAAACAGATCGGGCATCATCAGCAGGTCGGTTGCGGCGGCGAGAAGCGGCCACCGCTCCCTGACCATCGCGTAGAGCTGGAAGAGCGTGTTCAGCCGCATAAGCTGGATGCCGGTCAGCTCGTAGACGCGCTCGCGGGGCACGATCTCCAGGAACCCCTCCATCGCCCCATCCAGCCTGGGATCGCGGTAGGCTCGCGGCACGCTCACCAGGCTGCCGTCAGCCGCCAGCAGTCCGAAGTCCACGCCCCAGGTGTCAATGCCGATGCTTTCCGGCCGGTCCCCGGCCGAGACGCAAACCTCGATGCCGCGAACTATTTGCTGGAACAGCTCGACGACATCCCAGTAGAGGCCCCCGCGCAGGCCGACCATGCCGTTGCCGAACCTGGACAGCTCGGCGATCTCGAGCCGGCCGTCACTGAGCGTGCCGGCGAAGGCCCGCCCGCCGCTGGCTCCCAGATCGAAAGCGAGGAAGCGATGTCCCACTCGCACGCGTTCCTCCCTAGCCCCTAGTCCCCAGCCCCCAGACCCTATCTCACCATCACCTGGCCGCCGTCCACCACCACCGTCTGGCCGGTGATGGTACGGGACCTATCCGAGCACAGGAAGACAACCGCATCGGCGACGTCCTGCCCCGTGATCTCACGCTTTAGCGCGGTCATGTTGACGTAGTACGGAATCACTTCGTCGGGCCGGATACCGTATTTCCGGGCGCAGGTCTCGATGTACTTCCGGTTCCAGATTCGCGAGCCCTTGAAGACGTTGCCGGGCGCGACCGAGTTGACTCTGATGCCATGCTGCCCCAGCTCCAGCGCCCAGCCCCGGGCCATGTGAATCTCCCCCGCCTTGGTTGCGTTGTAGGCGGTGTTGGTCCGGCTCGCCTCCAGGCCGGACTTCGAACTGAGGTTGACGATGCTGCCTCCCATGCCCTGACGGACCATCAGCCGGGCGGCAGCCCTCGCCATGAGGAAGTAACCGGTCAGGTTGATGTCGAGCGCGCGCCGCCAGTCAGCCGCCGGAAGGTCCACCAGGTCATACGCGGGAGCGATGCCGGCTGCGTTCACGAGGATATCGAGGCCGCCCCAGTGCTGGAGGACGGTCTCGTGCGCGCGGTCAACCGCGGCTTCATCGGTGACGTCGCAGGGAACCGCCAGCGCCGCCGCGCTCGGGTGTTCCTTACGAATGACGTCGGCGGTCTCGCCGGCCGCCTCGCGATCAACATCGAGCAGCGCGACAAACCCTCCGGCGTTGGCCAGCCCGATTGCGATGGCCCGGCCCAGGCCGCTGCCCGCCCCTGTTACGATGGCGATCCTGCCCGCCAGCTCCCCGCCACCGGCGCCGGCAAGGATGGCGCGGCGGAAGTTCTCGCCCTCCCACCGGGCAATGAACTCGCGCTGGCGAGCGTTCAGCGGATTCGGCCCGCCGAAGGCCGCGGCGTGCCCGCGCGCCAAGAGCGAGGACACGATGATGTCCCTGACCGGAGGGATGCTCTTGTCGGTTCCTGCAACGAGCAGGCCCATGCCCTTGCCGAGGAACGCTAGCGGCGGCCGGTTGCCGGCCGCCGTGCGCCGCTCCAGCGCCCGGCGAACCGAATCGGCCTCCCATCGCTCTATCCATACGGGCGGCCCCTGAGCGCAGGCAAGCTCGTCCGGCATCAGCGCCGGCAGCGCGGCGAGGCGGCGAGCATCAGTGCGGGCCAGGAACGCGGAGATCTCGCGATCATTGAAGTGCCTGACCGCAAAGCGCGATCCGGTTGCCTCCCACAGCGCCTTCCGCACCGCCATCTGAGCGGCGGAGACCCTCTCACCGGCCGGGGCCACCGCCTTGGCGGTGGCTTGCCATCGAAGCCCGCGCTCGCAGGTGGCGATGACCCGCTTCAGCAGGCGCAGGACGGCGGGCGCGGTCCGGGCGGTGACGAGCACGCCGTGCTTCCCCAGGAACAGCACCGACGGCAGCGCACCGTGCCGCGCAGTGTAGCTCGCAGTCAGGCGTGCCACCGAGCGGGCGAGCATATAGCCGGGGTCGGCGTATGGCACCCACAGGGGCGGGCGGTCCTCGTCGGCGAACAGCTTCTCGACCTCGGCGCGGCCATTCCGCGCGCAGACGTAGGCGCTGACCACGGTCGGATGCAGATGCACCACACAGCGGCCGAGTGCGGCGTGAAGGTGAGACTCGACCGAGGGCCGCGCGTCAACCGTGCAAGCGTCCTCGCAGCACTCAAGCAACCGCCGCCCGACCTCCGCCTCGCGCGCCGCCGGGCCCAGCGCGGGCAGGGCGGGATCGGAGAGTATCTCATGCACCGCGCCGATCCGCAGCCGCCGCCAGCCTGCCGCCTCCGACATATCCTTGAGCGCGGTGCCGCTCGCCTTGATGTACATGAACTCGCCGTCGGCAGTCTTCACCGAGGTGTTGCCGCCGCCGCCTTGCACGAGCGCGGGGTCGCCCCCCACCGCTTTCGATATCGCTATCAGATCGCGCAGTGAATTGTCCATCTGGCGTCCTCACAGAACTGCCGGCGGGGCATCAGAGAATGCCCCGCCCTACAGGGGGTGGCCGAAAGCCTCGGCCAGCCGCTCCTCTGCCGCCTTGGTCCACCGGCCGTCGGCGAGCGCGGCCGCCACCTGCGGCAGCCGATCACCCAGCTCCTCGAGCCGCGTCAGCCCGAGCCCGTGGCACCAGGGGTACACGATCACCTTGCCCGGGATCGCCCGCTTCTCCATCGCCTCGAGGCCGTCTATCGCGCCTTCCATGCCGCTGATGGCGGCAACCGACAGGTTGGTGTCGAGCTGGCCCTGCTGGAGCTTCGCCAACACCGCCGTCATATCTTCTAGCACTGACCCGCTGGTGCCGATGAAGTAGAGCTGCTTCTCGATGTAGGCGTTCAGATCGAGTTTCACCGTCACATCGGCCGGGATGCCGGAGAAGATGTTGATGATGCCGTAAGGAGCTGCCTGCTCGACCGCCTGCGCAACCAGCGCCGGTGCCGGGACCATGAGCACGATATGGTCGAACGGCCCGCTCACTCTCTGCCTCGCCGGATTGCAGAACCGTAGGGGGACGCCGTGCTTCTCGGCAAGCGGCCGGGCGATACGACTGAGCGCCTCCAGCCTCGCGTCGTCTGTGTCACTCGCCACCAGCGATATCCCGGGTATGCCTGCGCACAGCACCCGGACGACGTGCATGATCCCCATCGGCCCAGCCGCGCCCACGATGTGCACGCGGGCGCCCTCTGGCACTTCCCCGGAGGCCGGTATGGACTTCATCGAATCGGCAGCATCGTCGCCCGGCGTGCCCACGATCCTGATGCCGCCATAGTGGGTGCGACCCACCGGGCAGGTGACCTTCCTGCTGAAGCGCTGACCACAGAGCGCGATGTTGAGCAGCCCGCGCGGCGCCAGTTTGGCGAACAGGGCCTCTACGGTATCGGCAGACGCCCCGAGGTAGACGACGTCATCGCACGAGCCGTCGGGGATCTCGGCTATGCTGTCCGCGGAGATCGGCTTTGGTGCGCACCCAAGCGAACGGCCGGCGGGCATGCGGAGACATGCCCGCCCTACAAGGGACGCGTCCGCGACCGGAAGCATCTGCCCGCCATCCTTGTGGACCCGTCTCTGCTTCTCTGCATACGCTTCCTCGACGCAGGCCCAAGGCTCTACCAGCGCGACGGCGGAGGCAGACAGATCGTCAGAGACGGGCAGCAACATGCTCTCCCCCTCGGGCGATGTGATCACCCGCTCGTCCATGAGCACGTATTCCTGGAGCGCGCCCTCGAAGTTGTAGCCGAATGAGCCGTTGGAGCCCTCTGTCGGCAGCCACCGGTAGTCGGTCTCGACCAGATAGCGCGCACCCGGCCGGTGACGCTGCACCTCTTCGCCGACGGCCACCACGCGGACGACGGCCTCGTGCCCGGGAACAGCCGGCAGCTCGCCCGGAACGTAGCTCGGCACCTCGGCCAGCACCGCCGGGTCTATCCCGGACACGATGGGGCCCTTCCTGGGGTGGGAGCTGAACTGGGCCATGAGCTTCAGGTCGGAGAAGCACAGCCCGGCCGCCTCGATCCGGCACAGCAACTGGTGCGGCCCCGGCCGGTGGACCGGCTTCGCGAGGTTCAGCCGAGCCTCGCGAGGGGCGATGAGTTGCACCGCGCGTTGCGTGTCGGGGAGAGAGATGCCCATGCTACCTTCCAACCCGGTCGAGGATGTCATCGGGGGTCGCTGCCTCCGTCACGGACTCCAGCCTCTGCTCCTGTCCGGGCTGGAGTCGGCGGCCCAGCTCCTCGAAGAACGTGTTGCGCTCGCGCGGATCGGGCAGGCGATTCGCAGCCCACTCGCTCAGGTAGCCCATGCCGGCCCGGCGCTGAAGCGCGGTGTGGGCGTAGACGATGTGTGCGCCTTTGATGATGGCTGCCGCCACCGGCCGCATCTCCGGCGCGTCGAAGTCATCCACGAACTTGTGGTCCGGGCTGTTCATCTCCGTCCCTGCGACCAGCGGCAGGCCGAGGCGCTCGGCCAGCTCGACCCCCTCGTAGAGCTTGCGGAGCTTCTCGTCCGGATTGCCTCGAGTGTAGTTGCGATCCGGGATCACGTTGAGCGCGGCGACCCCGCTGGCCATCGCCGTCCTCAGCAGCGGCTCGAGGTCAGATTCGCCCTCCGACAGCCCGTCGAGCCAGGCGTAGGTAGGTATGCCGCCCGCCGCCACGATGAACCGGTTCGTCTCTTCAAGGCGGGGGACTGAGCCGCTGTCCGGGGTGACATACCCGACGCCGCCCAGCTTCATGGTCTTCGCTCTGATCAGCAGTTGAAGGCCGATGCTCTCGGGCAATTCCACGCCGCCGGCGGCCTCGCCGAGCTTCGAAAGCCAGTACTGCCGAAACCGCCGACCTCCGCCGAGGACCGAACGGGCCTTCCGCGCGTAGGCGAGGCAGATGTGCCGTTCGGTGGCATTGCCCGACGGCGTGATCGGCAGCACCTCCTGGTCGTAGTCCAGAGTCACCGGGTCGAGATACTCGTTCACCCTCTCGACCAAGCCGCGATTCCGAGCGGCGGATGTTTCGCGCAGGCTGGACAGGAACTGCCTCCAACCGACCGGGACCGAGCCGCGGGGAATGCCCACACCCATGTGGTAGGCGATCCCCGGCTCACCCGGCGAGTTCATCACCTTATCGGCGAACTCGGGGAAGAAGACCCGGGTCTCGATCCCGGCGCATGTGCGGAGCCCCAACAGCCGGCCTGCCTCGAGGAACTCCTCGACGCCATCCAGCACATCGAAGTCCACGATCCCGGCGACGGCGAGCCCGGCCTTGCGGGCGAGCCAGGCGATCTTGCTAGGCGAGTAGCCGAAGGCGTTGTAGGAGAAGAAGGTATGGCAGTGGAGGTTGACCTTCGGCTGCGTCTCCGGCAGTGCGAGAGACCCGTCTCGCGCGGCGTGCTTCAGGTCGCGAAGGGCATCGCTTCGCGCCGCGGGTGCGAAGCTATCGAGCATCTCTTCCGCTCGCGCAAGATCGCCCGTCACACCTCTGCCCCTGTGTTAGTGGCTCCGAGAATAGGACACGGCGCCCTCACCACGCTACCCTCTATAGTATAGCACGCCGTGTCAAGGGAAAAGGGCGAAAAGCTCGGTAATTGCTGGACTTTTATGGTGGCGAAGAAGGGCATATCCGGGCAAGCGCGGACGAAAGGCGCGTTGGTTGCTTCGGTACTTCAGTGCCGAAGCACGGCCGCTGGTCTCTCGCCGCACCTGCACCTACCGAAGCGCAGGATTCAACGAGTCTCACGCCGGCGATGGTACGGAGGTAAGCGGTTAGTGTCGATATCATACCGCCGCCGGCTGCCAGCCCCACTCGCCCACGGTACACAGGCCCCGGGCATCGCCCGCCCAGGTTCCAGGGGTAGAATGCCACGGCCAACGGGTGGCCCGCGAAGGCTCCAGCGCCAGCGAGCTGCGTCACCGCTAGCGGATCTACCCTAGGGTTTGACTATCACGAAGTAATCCGGTCCCTGCAGCAGAGACGGATTTGGTATCGGTCTCCACCATGAAGCGCCGCTGCCAGTGTCAAGAGCGCTCTGCCACACTCTGCCGGTCTGCGTATCCAAGAGAAACGTGTCTGCTCTCACATTCGGGTTGAATACGATCTGATATCGCTGGACACCGACGCTGGCAGTCCCCGTCGCCGCCTGCGCGTTCCCGATCAACGCCGGGGACAGCACCGCCCCGATCACCAACCCAACACACACCGCCGCCACCACCAACACCCAGTGAAGCCGCATATGCCTCGCCTCCTCTGGCGCCGCACTTTCTGCACATCCTCAGGTCACTAACTCTGGGGTCTATACCTCTGCCATCCGCCGCCTTTCACTGACAGCGTATACGCGCGTCCAGTCACCCGGTGAACACGCACTATGAAGGTGCCGCCGGGAGCCCCAGCTACCGGAGACATGTCCGTCCCGTACAGCATTGGGCCGGCGTTTCCGAAAACCCCCGGACGATCGAGGATGAAGTACTGCCACGGCGTCGGCCACACCCAGTAAGCGAACGCCGCCACCAGCAAAGCGAATAGCAACTTCGAGTACCAGCGCCAGCTTCGCATCTTCCTCGCTCCTTCGCCCGCGCCCGCCGCTCGCCATCACCGCGGGGTTGCTACTGGTCCCAGCTTTTCCAGCAGACCGGTAACGCGCTTTGCGACCTCCGGAGCGTTCGTCACGATGCGCTGTGCTGGGTTGCCCGCGGCGTTGATAAGTTCAGTGTGGCGGTTGCTCCTGTCAGCGGCCGACGCGTACTCGGCGGCCTGTGCTACTGCTCGGAGGCCGTCCACAACTGATTTCATTGCGGCGTAGCATTCGACCGTCTCTTTGGCCAGGTTGATGGGCAGCAGGGAGAGACGGGGGCCGGCGCTGTCAAACGCTGGAAACAAAGACTCCGTTCCTACCACTCCAATGCACGCTAGGGCATACTCGGGGAGGCTGGCTCGCGGCACGCCGCACTGCTTCGAAGCCTGGTCCCACCACGAAAGCCATCCGGTCACTTCAGCCACCAACGCGACCGCGAGGTCTCGCCGATCACCCTCACGTTCGCGGCGCTCCCGGGCTCTGTCCCCCAAGTATGCGCCAACGGTGCCAATGATGCCGCCTACGGCCGCGCCGGCGAGCGCAGCCACCACTTCGCCTGTCATCTCAGCCCCCTGTACTGCCGAGTGGGATGCGTGTGGCGCGAGTCTACACCGACACTATGGGCCGGTCAATGGCTTGGCCGCTCGACGCACGGTGCATCGGCTGCCGGGCGGTGAAACCACCCGCTCGCTACCGCCCTGCCGCCGCCGGACTCCAGCCCCACTCGCCCACGGCGGGCACATGGCTCAGCACGAGCACTTCCCGGCACAGTCGCGAGTCTGCAGGTTCGTCGGAACGGCGAAGGCCGTCGCAAGGGAAGACGGCGTGAAGCTAGGTGATTACTGGCCTTCTGTGGTGGCGGAAGAGGCATGTCCGCGCACTCGCGGACAATTACTGCGAGCCCCCCCGCCCAAAAAACAAGCCCCGCGAATGCCGTGAGCCCGAGGAGCTTTTGAACCTGCCTAAGCAGGTGGGTGCCGCGCTGGTCGCTCGCGAGAACCCAGGCAGAACCTGGGCTCTACTTGGGCGCCAGACACTGGCTCCCGATACAGAAGTGTTGGCTCAAAGCTCAAAGGACCGCACGCACACCGCAGGGCAAGTTGTGGTTTCCATATGGATCATAGCACAAGGCTTGGGCGCCTGCAATGGTGAGGCGTCAGAGGGTGTGACTTCCTGGCACAGGCGAGCGCGGATCCGCCGCCCGCGAACCCCACCCCGAGTCTTCTGGGACTGCAGGCACTCCGGCTGTCGCCCCCTCCCCGCGCGCGGGGAGGGGGGCAAGGGGGTGGGGTTCAGGGCGCCGCACGAGAAAGGCACTGACGAACCTGCGCAAAGAAGCCACACTCGCGTCAGAAGAGGCGAGGGCCAACTTCCTGACCGATCGGGGACCTATGTCGCCCTTACAGGGCTCATGCCCGGCCGGATTGCCCACCTATTGAGCTTCGCACAATACGTTGGACGCGAAATGGCTGAATCTCGCAGACTGGAGCGTTCTGAGGGGTTTTCTGGGCAGCCGTAAACATAACCATATACGCGAGATTCAGTAGAGCTCCGCCTGCCACTCTGCGAAGTAGCGCAGCTCCTTCGCTAGGAAGTACGAGCTGGGCTTTCCAATGTTGCCCCTTCACGGCTTTGGAGGCGACAAGCGGATCGGACGAGGATTCGTTGTGCCTGGAGGAGGGCGGCGGGCTGTGCCCCCTGCTACTGAGGAACCACCATAGAAACGGTGCTCCTGCGCTTAGCTCGCTCGGGATGGACCTCGCCGCAGGCGAGGTCCATCGGGGAGGCGGGACTCGAACCCACAACCCCCGGAACCCCATTCCGGTGCGCTACCAAATTGCGCCACTCCCCGACGAGCAGGGAGATTATAGCAGGGCTGGAGCGCCTGTCAAAGCGGGCCGGCTGCGGGTGACCCCTAGCGGTGCGCGGGTCTGCACGGGGTGACGCAGCCTGGGTGCAGCGGGAGCCCGCCCTTCGGCTCCGCTCAGGGCAAGCAGAGGGGCTCCCCTACAGGAATGCCCGCGATACGTCAGGAATCAGCGTCCCCGCTTCCGCGACTTCCCCGTCACCGCTTCCTTGAGCTGCCGGCCGGCCTTGAACCCCAGCGACCATGAAGCCGGGATCTTGATCTCCTTCTGGTTGCGCGGGTCACGCCCGACCCGCGCCTTGCGCCGCCGCGGCTCGAACGAGCCGAAGCCCACGATCTGCACCTTCTCGTGGCTGGCCAGCGCCGACGCCATGATGGTGAAGGCCGCCTCCACCACCGTGGTGACGTCCTTCTTCCTCAGCTCGGTGTGCTCCGTCACTGCATCAATCAGATCAGCCTTTGTCACCCTCCACCTCCTCGCCTCGTAGTGCGCCCGCCTAAGGCGCCGAGGTTTTCGTCCCCTCTGTCGGCAACTCCTTCTCGCCGGCCCGACCGGTCAGCTCTTCGTTTTCGCCTTCGCCCGCCTCAGCCGCTTCCGAAGTTGGCTGAGCGGCAGGCAGTTGAGCACGTCGCCTGCTTCCACCCATCCCCGCCTGGCGGTGGCGACGCCGAAGCGAAGCAGCGAGAAGCTCCCTGGCCAGTGCGCGTCGGTGACGATCATCAGCTTTGCGCCAAGCTCCTTCGCGCGGCGCGCGTGCACATCCCTAAGGTCAAGCCTGACCGGATCGGAGCTGATCTCCATAGCCACCCCGAGGCGGGCCGCCGCCGACAGCACCGCCTCGATATCAACGTCATAGGGCTCGCGCTGGCCCACCAGCCGTCCGGTCGGGTGACCGATGCAATCTACCCACGGGTTCTCGATCGCCGCCAGGATGCGGCGCGTCATCGTCTCCCGATCCATCTTCCAGCCCGAGTGAACCGACGCAACGACATAGTCGAGCTCGGCCAGGATCTCGTCCGGGTAATCGAGCTCTCCGTCGCGGAGGATGTCCACCTCGGTGCCTTCGAGAAGCGTGATGCCATGCACCGCCTTCCGCGCCTTCTCGACCTCCTCTCTGCGCTTCAGCAGCCGGTCTATCTTGAGGCCGCCGGCGACGGTCTGCGATGGCGAGTGATCGGTTAGCGCGAGGTAGCTGTGTCCCGCCTCCTTCGCCGCCCGCGCGATCTGCTCGACCGAGCCGTGCCCGTCGGACCAGTTGGTGTGACAGTGCATCTCGCCCTTTATGTCAGCCACCTCGACCAGCGTGGGCAGCAGCCCCTTTCGCGCGGCCTCGATCTCGCCCTGGTCCTCCCGCAGTTCCGGCGGGATCAGCGGGAGGCCGACTGCAGCGTACATTTCCTCCTCGCTCGCACCCCCGATGCGAGTCTCCTCGCCATCCTTCACCCGGAAGACGCCGTACTCGTTCAGCTTGAGGCCATGGCGCTCGGCATAGTCGCGCAGCACGATGTTGTGCTGCTTGGAGCCGGTGAAGTACTGGAGCGCGGCGCCGAACGACTCCGGCGCCACCACTCGGATGTCGGCCTGGATGCCCGCGGAGGTCCGGATGGTCGTCTTGGTCGGCCCACGAACGAGCACCTCGGCCGTCAGCTGGAGGCCGGCGAAGCTCTCCATCACCGCCTCCGGCTCGCCCGACGTGACCAGCAGGTCAATGTCGCCGATGGTCTCCTTCATCCGCCGGAGACTGCCGGCCGCCTCCATCTGCTCGACGGGGGCGCTGGCGCGGAGCTGCTCCATGATGTTCTCGGCAATCTCCCACGCCAGGCCGAGGTCGGTTCGCTTCTCGTACTCTCGCAGGTGGGCGATGCCGCGCAGGATGTCGCGCTCTGTCTTCTCTCCCATCCCGCGGATCGTCCGCAAGCGGCCGGCGCGGGCGGCCTCCTCGAGCTGCTCGATGGTTGTGATCTTCTCCTGCTCCATGAGCAGCTTGGCCTTCTTCGGTCCCAGGCCGGGGATGCGGAGAAGATCGAGCACGGTTGCGGGGATCTCGGCGAGCAGCTCCTGGTGGTGGCGGCTCTTCCCGGTATCGAGCAGCTCTTCGATCGTCTCGGCGATGGAGGCGCCCACTCCCGGGAGTGACCGGAGCCCGCCTTTCTCCGCTCGCAGTTGATCCAGCTCCCGCTCGAGACCGGCGATCGCCTCTGCCACCCGCTGGTAGGCACGCACCTTGAAGGTGTTCTCGCCCTTGATCTCGAGCAGCGAGGCGATCTCCTGGAACACTTCTGCGACCTGGCTGTTGCTCAGCGCTGCCATCAGGCGCCGCCTTCGTCCGCGATGAACGATGCGCTGCGAAGCTCCCGCCCCACATGGAACGGCACGTAGGCCTTCATGAGCCGGCCGATCTCCTCCCGGGTCGCCCGCCTGAGCCGTCTTGGCGCCAGCTCTCCGACCTCGACATCGCGCAGATCCCTTAGCGCCCTGAGCGCGGCGGCAGACAGCGCTGTGCCCCCCGCCGCGAGGCATTTACCGCAGAGAACTCCGCCCTGAGTTACCGAAAACCCTCGCGTCTTTCCGCCGATCTGTGCGCCGCAGGAGGCGCACGCGTCGAGTTCCGGCCCGTATCCCAACCGGCTGAGCAGTTTCACCTCGAATGAGTGGGTCAGGGTGGCAGGACTCCCCCCCGCATCGAGCGCCGACAGCGTCTCGACGAGGAGCTCGAAGAGGCCGGGGTCGGCCATCCCTTCCTCCGTCAGCGCGTCCACCAGCTCGGCCGCGTAGGAGGCGTGGACATAGCGCTGCATCTCCTGGCGGAGATGGTAGAAGGCATTCACCGACCGCGCCTGTGTGACGACATCGAGCGACCGGCCGGCGGCAAGCTGAACCTCGGCCTGGCTGAAGAGCTGGAGGCTGCCGGCGAGCTTGCTTCGGGGCCGTTTCACTCCCTTCGCCACCGCCGACAACTTGCCGCGCTCGTGGGAGTAGAGGACGAGGACGCGGTCCGCCTCGCCCAGCTCGCGCTGGCGGATGACGACAGCGGAAACGCGGTATAGGCGAACGCGCGTCACCGGGGAGGACGCTCCTGTGGCCATGCCCGAGCGCGACAAACGACTATCGCAGGGCCTCTTCGGTGAGAGCGCCCTGCGACTGATCGTAAGCTTCGACGATGGCGACGCCGGTGCTGGTGCCGATCCGGTTGGCGCCGGCGTTGATGAGAGAGGTCGCCTGCTCGATGGTGCGGATGCCGCCGGCCGCCTTCACCCCCATCTCCCGGCCCACCGCCTGGCGGATGTGCTTGACATCCTGGATGGTGACGCCTCGCGGCCCCAGGCCGGTGCACGTCTTGATGAAGTCGGCCCGAACCGCCTTGGCGATGCGGCAGACCCTGGTCTGCTCCTCCCGGCTAGTGAGCCCGACCTCTATGATGACCTTCGTCAAAATGTCATCGCCGTCCTCGGTGAGGCCGGCGAGATTACACACTGTCACGACGTCCTCCAGGTCTCGCTGCACGACCGCATAGTCGTGCGACTTGACCGCCGAGAGGTTGACCACGATGTCCAATTCGGTGGCGCCAGCGCTCATGCACTGGCGCGCTTCGTATACCTTCACCTGGGTGGGGACGCCGCCGAAGGGGTAGGAGATGACCGTTCCGACCTTCACATCTGAACCACGCAGCCGCCGCTCTGCGACGTGACACAGATAGGGGAGCACGACGACACACGCGAAGTGGTACTCGATTGCTTCATCGCAGCAGCGTAAGATGTCGTCCTCGGTGGCGTCCGGCCTCAGCATCGAGTGGTCTATCATCTTCGCCAGGGCGACTCTCGAGAACATGCCACTCCCCTTCCCGGCCAACTCCTCCCCGCACCTCTGGTGCGGAGCCCTGCTCAGCGGGTCCGAGCGCGCCCATCATCGCGTCGCCGCCTTCAGCTCGCTCACGAACATCTTCACCGCGGTGCTCGGTCCCGCCGACCTCTGCTCCCGCTCGATGAGCGACACGAGGGCGCTGCCTACCACGGCGCCGTCAGCCACCCGACACACTTCCGCTACATGCTCGGGCCGCGAGATGCCGAACCCAACTGCAATCGGCTTCGCGGTCTGCCCGCGAACTCTGAGCACGAACTGCTTCAGCTCCGCGGGAAGGTCGGCTCGCGCGCCGGTTATTCCCATCCGCGAAACACAGTACACAAAGCCAGTGGCGAGGTCAACAACTTTTTCCGCGCGCGCGGCGGGGCTGTTCGGCGCGAGCAGAAAGACCGTATCTATTCCATGAGACCGCGCCGCCGCGACCCAGTCGTGCGCCTCCTCGGGAGGGAGGTCGGTCACGATGACCCCGTCCACGCCGGCGCTCGCGCTCGCCTCGGCGAACCGGACCAGGCCGAACTGGCAGATGGGATTATAGCACGTCATCAAGAGGATGGGGACGTCGCGCTCCCGGCGCAGCCGGCCGGCCATCGCGAGCACGTCGGCCGGCGTGACTCCGGCCGCCAGCGCGCGCTGCGATGCCGCCTGAATCGCCGGTCCATCGGCCAGCGGGTCGGAGAACGGGATGCCGAGCTCGATCATGTCCGCGCCGGCATCGGCGAGATCCAGGAGAATGCGCGCGCTGACCTCGGGCGAGGGGTCCCCTGCGACGGTGAAGACGATGAGGGCGCCTTCCCCAGCCCGGCGAAGCTGCTCGAAACGCTCCTGAATGCGGCTCATCGGCCTCGCTCCATCAGGATCCGCTGCACTTCCGCGACATCCTTGTCTCCTCGACCCGACAGGTTCACGAGCAGCATGGCCTCAGGCGGCAGTTCCCGAGCCAGCTTTGTCGCATGGGCCAACGCGTGTGAGCTTTCCAGAGCAGGTATGATGCCCTCGAGCCGAGTGAGCAGCTCGAACGCGTCAAGCGCCTCATCGTCGGTGACAGCGACGTACTCTGCCCTTCCCTTCTCCTGGAGGTGGGCATGCTCCGGCCCCACGCCGGGGTAGTCCAGCCCGGCCGCCACCGAGTGGGTGGCGCGCACCTGGCCCGTCGGCGTCTGGAGGATCTTGCTTCTGGCGCCGTGG
>Ga0315275_10001721_pt1 | contig 19436 bp, 15 predicted proteins | sample YL17G03_0_MG_FD_205557 | JGI IMG/M metagenome (GOLD analysis project Ga0315275, IMG submission 205557) | Sediment microbial communities from Yellowstone Lake, YNP, Wyoming, USA - YL17G03_0 | ecosystem: Environmental > Aquatic > Freshwater > Lake > Sediment | place: USA: Wyoming | collected...
TAGACGAGTGGAAATGTGATTAAGAACTATCCTATGGAATGTTGTTATTTACCCGAGGTGAGAATTATTACACCAAGCGTGATTTATAGAAACATTTATGAGATAGAGCACTATTATTAAACAAGGATTCTAGAACAAAAATTTATAGGGAGGCAGATTAGGATAAATATTCTGTTCATTCAGCCAACGAAATCAGATTTTAAGGGAACATATAACGTGCTGTTTGGTCTCGCGCCTCCTCTAGGTCCTTTGTATTTATCACAGATTTTGGAAAACGTAGGCGACCATGTCAATCTGATTGATTTTTCCGTTGAATCGTACCATGAGCATAAGGTTACCTCTTCCTTAGAGAATGTTGATGCCGTTGGCGTCACAGTCATGAGTACCGCGGTGGATAAGGCAAGTCAGGTTATCAAACTGATTAAAGATAAAGACCCCGATTTACCCGTCATCATCGGTGGCCCTCATTGTACGTTATCACCAAGTGATGCCCTTCGTGAAACCCAGGCTGATGTCTGTATTCAGGGTGATGGGGAAAATGTGATTGTCGACCTGTTAAGAGCATTTCATGATGAAGAACGACTTGCTCAGATTCCTGGTATCTACTATCAAACGAAGAATGGCATCGCCCAAGGACCTCCATTTGTCCCCATTGACGACCTTGATAGTATACCATTCCCTGCAAGACATCTCATCAAGCATTATCTGTATGGACGGGCGTACAATCCGTCAATTCAAGCTGGCGAATTCACTTCCATTTTAACAAGCCGGGGCTGTCCTTTCAACTGCAAGTTCTGCTCACGGAAGGCAATCAGCCTCAATAGGTATCGGACTCGGTCAAGCCAAAATATTATCGAGGAACTACAACTGATTCACGAACAGGGATACAAATATCTTGGCATCATGGATGACAGTGCATTATACAACAAGAAACAAGCCCATGAAATCTTTGATGCTCTAATTAAGGAAAAGCTTCGTTTTAAAATCTATATTACTGCCTCGCGAGCAGATTCTGCAGACCCAGAACTATACCGAAAGATGAAGAAGGCTGGTGTGGTCAGCATCCAATTCGGTCTTGAATCCGGCAGTCAAAAGATTTTGGATTACTATAATAAAAAAACAACCGTACACGACTTACGACAAGCGGTAATCCAGAGTCATGAAGCTGGTTTTTTCACCTCAGGAACCTTCGTTCTTGGCGCCCCTTTTGAAACGAAGAAGGACTTTCAAAGAACCCTCAAATTTGCCCAGTCCTTACCGCTAGACTCCGCCTCATTTTTACCCCTACGATACCGATCACATACAGATCTGTGGATGGATGCTGTCAAAGAAGGTCACATCGACCCACAAGAATACGAGATTTATGCGGACTCCGCAAGACACTTAGGAATGTACTCAAAAAAAGAACTACTCAAGATCTGCGAACGTTCTCAGATCCTTTTCTATGCGCGACCAAAATATTTCAAAAATCTAATACAAAAATCACTGAAGAATAATGATTATGGTTTACTCAAGATGTTGCTGACTATATTCGCATCAGGTATAAAAGAGAAGATGACCCTGATGTAAACAAAGACAGAAGCTATGTAAGAGGGAGCGACATTCCTAAGATACTAGTCACAGATACACAATTCAGATCACCCTTAGCCGTTATCCGTTCTCTTGGAAAGAAAAACTTCACTATCGACGCAATAAGTGATAAAAAAATTGCGATGGGATTCTACTCGAAATACTGCCATAAACGACTGATATCACCAAATCCCAGAACACATCCCCAAGACTATCTAACCTTCTTGTTAAACACCGTGAAGGAAAATCAATACGATTGTATCATCCCCTATCATACCCATACCACTTTTCTATTAATGAAAAACAAAGACCTCTTTTCTCAATATGTCTCGATTCCGCCTCCCAATTTTTCGGTATTCGCTAAAGCCTATGACAAGACAAAGTTATTAAAAATAGCACTCAAAGCAGGTATCATCTGCCCTCGGACGTATTTTGGAGAAAACCTCGATACGATTATACAAGCCATTGAGCAATACCCAGTCATTATTAAGGCATCGGAGCGACACACAGCTGGAATCGCAAAATGTGTGTCCGAAAAAGAGCTTCGAGTAAAATATCTTGAGATGACCAAGCGGTTGGGCCCTTGTATAGTCCAGGAATATATCCCCAATGGCGGAGAATATGGGGTCTATACCTTGTTTAACCGCGCTTCTGAACCCGTAGCGTTGACCGTTCAGAAGCGGTGTCGCACCATGCATAGCGACGGTGGCGCCAGTACTCTTCGAGAAACGGTTCAAAATGAAGAATTGGTCACCTTTGCATTTCATTTGCTTAAAAAAATCCGTTGGTCTGGCGTCGCCATGGTTGAATTTCGTGTTGATGCCAGAGATGGGGTCCCAAAATTAATGGAAATTAATCCCCGGCTTTGGGGTTCTCTGCAGTTATCTATCTCATCTGGCGTCGATTTTCCGTATCTATATTATAAAACGATTATGAAGGAGCAGGTACTGAAGAATCTCTGTTTTATGGAAGGGATGGTCTGTCGATGGTTGACCGGAGACATGAGGACCTTTTTAATAAATAAAAAAAAGTTACAATTTTTCACAGATTTCTTGAATCCACGTATGACCTATGATGATCTTTCTCTGCAAGATCCTTGGCCGTTTGTCGTCTCCGTAATATCACCGGTACGTAATCCCGAATATGACCAATACGCGACCGAGGACTCGAATTTAAGACTTGATCCTATTCAAGAATTGAGTAATGGGTAGTCCCATGAACATCCTCTTGATCTTCCCTAAAGTCCAATATGCACATGTAGAGCGACGACAGAGAAAAGAGATACTCAACACTCTCTTTGGCGAGGCTCTGTCATTGACGCTTCCGCAGGTGGCGGCCTCGACTCAGAGCCAACATCAAGTCTCTATCGTTGATGAGAATTACGAGTCCATTGATTTCAATGCAAAGATTGATCTTGTCGGTATCACTTGCCTCACCATGTCTGCGCCTCGAGCGTATGAGATAGCGGACACGTTTCGATCTCGAGGCATCCCTGTTATCCTTGGCGGTAATCATCCTTCAGCGTTACCAGACGAGGCTAAACAACATGCCGATAGCGTAGTCGTCGGCGAAGCGGAGCTTACCTGGCCTCGGCTCTTAGAAGATTTTGAGAAAGGACAACTTCAAGCCTTCTACACCTCAGAGACAGCGATTCCCCCTGACAAGATTCCAAATCCTCGAAGGGATCTCATTACGCGACGAATCACCATGGATGGCTTATTGATACGGCGAGGATGCCCAAACCGATGTGAATTTTGTACTGTGGCTAAATTATATCACGAAGCGACAAAGAATCGGGACCAGGTTATACATGAAATTGAGAACATTACCGCAAAACAGGTGTTCATCTACGATCAAAACCTTACCTGGGATATAGAGTATGTAAAAAGTCTTTTACAGGATATTAAACGATTCAATAAACGATGGCTTGCTAACGGGACGATTAACGTCTTTCAGAAGAACGACGAACTTCTACGTGTTGCCAAGGAAGCGAACCTCTTTTATTGGTACATCGGCTTTGAATCGTTTTCTCAAAAAAGTTTAAACGCCTCGAATAAGCGCCATAACCAAGTCGAGATGTACCTTCCTGCTTTGAAAAAAATCAAGGAATATGGAATGATCGTCAACGGTTCGTTTATTTTTGGTTTCGACGAGGATACTGTGGATATTTTTGAGATCACATCACAGAAACTCGATGAGCTAGGAATCGATATGGCAGAATTCCACATTATTACTCCGTTCCCAGGAACAGCATTGTATACTCGACTGAAGAATGAAAGAAGGCTCCTTACTGAGGATTGGAGTAAGTATACATCAGCCAATGTGGTTTTTAAACCTAAGAAAATGTCCAGCCAGCAACTATTTGAGGGGACAAGATCCGTTGCTAAGAATTTTTATTCCATTCGTAAAATCCTCAAGCGGTCTTTTTCTGCGTTTCAATCATCGAAAGATTTCAGCATCTTTATCCTTGTTCTCTTTCGTAATTTGCGCTATAGAGAACGTTATCGGAATCAGTTTAATTTCTAGAGAAGGAGGCATGAAATTGAGAATCTTGATACTCGGCGGTGGGTCAGGGGACGTAGGTCGTGATCTGACCCGAATATTAGTTAGAAACAACTCAGCGATCGAGAAAATTACTGTGACTTCCACGAAGACTGAGGTGGCACAGAAATTTGTACAAGAATTGAACGATCCCAGAGTATCTTCCCTGCAGTTAAATGTCATGGATAATGAAAAACTACTTGCAGCCTTTGAAAAACAAGACCTGATTGTCAACACGATTGGTCCTTTCGTTACGTACGGAATACCAGTGATGAAAGCCGCTATCAAATCACGGGTGAATTACATCGATATCTGTGATGATATTGAACCCACCCTTGAGGCGATACAACTTGATGCGTTCGCGAAAGATGCTGGGATTTTTTTATTGCTTAGCATGGGCTGGTTCCCTGGGATGTCAAACCTTCATGCAAAGTCGTTAGCCGATCAGATGGATGACGTGGAAGAAATTGTCACCGCCTGGGTGACCGGCAGAAAATCTCCAGAGAAGGTTCCATCAAAAGGATTAGGCGGGATTGAGCACTTCTATAAGGCCCAAACCGGGAAAATCCTTTCATTCCGGCAGGGTCGACGCTGTCAGATTCCGGCACATCAACCCGGTGTGACTTTACCATTTATCGAACCCCTCGGTCCATACCAATGTTATCAAATTGAGCATCCTGAAACCGCTACACTCCCATATATTATACCCGGTGTGAAGACAGCAACGAATCTGGGTTCCTTATATCCAAAACAAAGAAATCGCGCCTCCCGGCTCACGACACGTTTGATCGATCTCAAACTCATCTCGCTTACCTTAGCCACCACCCTTAACGGCATGTCAATGCAATCAAAGAAGAAAGTCAATTTACCTCAATTGAATGCCTCTTATATCGCCTGCATTGGAACAAAAGACGGTAAAAAAGGACAGTTGAGCTATAGTGAAGTAAACCAAGCCGTGACCTGTGCCGAAGCCACCAGCCAGCCATTAGCCTGCGCCGTCTATTACATCGCCTCTAGTGGTACAATAGCTCCAGGAGTACACCTACCTGAAACCGCCCTGAAGCTTGAGGATATCCTTGCACTTGGACGACAGTACCGCTTACCCTTTGTCACTGAAGCCAAACATCAAACACAATGGAGCGACACATGGATTTCACCAGCCAAATAACGAGGACGCTATGAGAATTTTACTACTCTCCCCTCTACTTGCTGACTACTATCATTTCCATTATCAAAGTAGTTTGAAAGCGCTCTTGCATGCCTCGGTACTTCGGACGATTTCGCATAAATCATTAGCTCTTGAGGCGGTTGCGGCAGTGACGCCCAAGGAACACCAAGTCATTATCCGGAAGGTGCCCTACGACAAGGTCCGCTATGACGAACCCTGTGATATAGTAGGAATTCATTGCGTCACCGGAGACGCACCGTTTGCGTATGTCATCGCCGATACGTTCCGAGCCCGGGGCGTGCCCGTGGTCCTTGGTGGATACCATCCATCGGCCTTGCCTGAGGAGGCGAAACAACACGCTGACAGTGTTGTGATTGGCGAAGCTGAAGTCAGTTGGCCACTGCTCTTACAAGACTTTCAACAAGGAAGATTGAAGCCATACTATCGACAGGAAAAACCGGTGATGGGTGAACAGATTCCCACGCCGGTTCAAAACAATAGTAAGGATTTCTCACCTGCTGTTCAGGCGGCGAGAGGCTGCCCGTATCAATGCGAGTTTTGTTCCGAAACCATCATCAATGCTCGAAAACTGTATCGACCACGACCAGTGCAGACTGTCGTCGAAGAAATCCAAGCGCTCCCGGGTTCAACCTTCATTTTTCACGATCCTTCTCTCACCATCAACCCTGAGTATTCCAAGCAGCTTTTTAGCGAGATGGCTGGTCTGAAGAAGCATTTCTTCTGCAATGGCAATGCAGATACCCTTGGGTCAGATGAAGAACTCTTAGAACTCGCCCATATAGCAGGATGTCTTGGCTGGCTCATCGGCTTCGAATCTCTTTCTCAAGCGGCACTCGAGAGTGTTAAGAAAAAGACCAACCAAGTAGAAAACTATACCCTTGCTATTGAAAAGGTTCACGAACACGCGATGATGGTATGTGGTACTTTCCTCTTCGGCTTCGACACCGACACCCCTGATGTGTTTGACAGAACAAAAAAATTTGTCGAAACAAGCCATATCGACGTCCCCGATGCCTTGATCTTGACCCCGTTTCCAGGAACCCCGTTGTTTCATCAGCTTGTAAGTGAGGGACGAATCCTCACAAAAGACTGGTCAAAATACGATCATAAACACGTCGTCTTCCAACCAAAACACATGACCCCTGAAGAACTCCTCACACGCACCTTCCGCCTCTACAAAGACTTCTACACAGTGAAAAACATATTTAAGAGAATCGTCACAAGCCTTGACCTCGACTATTATGCGTTCCGCTGCGTGTTATTCTCCAGTCTTACTATGAGGAACGTCGAATTTAATATCGCGACACGACTCGAAAAGCCACAGGACCTACCATGAAAAAAATCCTACTCATTGCCCCTATTTCCCCCTTTTACCGTCCTTCCATCATAGGAACAGCTCCCTTGTCCGGATTGTTGATCCTTGCTACGATTCTACGAGATCGTGGACACTCCGTTCGTGTTATTGATGAAACCATCACAAACCTGAATTATACGAAAATCGGAGATGTGGACGTCGTCCTAATCACCGCGATGAGCGCGACGGTGAAACGCGCCTATACGATAGCAGATATCTTTCACAATAAAGGCGTCACAACAATATTGGGAGGCATACACGTCTCATTTCAACCTGAAGAGGCGCTTCAGCATTGCAGCCAAGTTGTCCTCGGTGAAGCAGAAGACGTCATCATAGATGTTGTCGAAGGTAGACGAAACGAGCGTATTGTTAACGGTGGCAGAATCTCTGACCTCAGTACCGTACCTATACCTGATTATACCCTCGTCGAAGGCCTCAGCAATCACCCTGAAGTTATCGGTATCTCAACCTCACGTGGTTGTCCATTCTCGTGTACCTTCTGTTCTCTCCATCCTTACTTTGGCAGAGACCTACGATTAGTCCCTATCAACAAAGTGATTGCCTTCCTTTCTCAATTCAAGACAATTAAAAAACTCTCCTTCCACGATGCCAATTTTGGGATGCATGAAAAGACCGCAGTTTCGCTCTTACAACAAATGAAAGAACACGGTATCTCTCCCCGCTACTCACTCGTCTTACAAAGCATTGGTGTCGCCAACTATGACACCATCTTGAAATTAATGACAGAAGTCTCCAATTTTCACTTACTCATTGGATTCGAATCCCTTTGCCAAGAAACCCTGGATTTCTACCACAAGAAACAAACACCTAAACAAATTAAAAAAACCATACAAAAAGTCCATGACTACAATATTAAAATCATGGGCAACTTCGTCTTCGGCGCAGACACCGACGATAACACCACTTTTCAAAAAATAGTCGACTTTTGCCAATACACAGAAATCGATTTTCCCGGATTCGATTGTCTGACACCATTCGTCGGAACACAACTACGAACAAACCTAGAAACCCAACACAGAATCTTCACGAATGATTGGGATTTTTACGATATGCAACACGCCGTCTTCTACCCAAAACGAATGACGCCCTGGGAGCTCCAAACAGGACTCATCAGCGCTTATGAAAACTTCTTCTCAACCAAACGATCTCTGACACAATTAAAACGACTACAATTCTTCCAATCCTTCGACAACTTCTACTCAAGAAACTATTTCAAAAAACAACAAAAACTCAGCGAACAATATCTCGACTATCTTCAACAACTACCCATTTCTCAAAAATAACCCACACAATACCTCCTACACATGAACACACCTTTTATCCCCCAATACAACAGTCTACTCGGAGCGGCGGTTGCGGTCGGTATTAAAGCCATCCAACAAAGCGTCACCTGCAAGAGATGAGTAAGAACGAACTTCATTATCATGTTGCTACGCTGATTAAACGTACACGGGGTGAAACCACGATACTAATGCGTGATGGTTTCATCAAACAAGCATCAAGTTGAGAATTACGATAATGCGGCGTTCAATGCAACCTTGATAATCGTCACATCTCTATGGATTATTGCTTTTGAGATTTCTTGATAAAAATAGCTGGGTCTCAAATAGAATCGTCGGTAGGCTTTTTTACAATAACCGCTCAACTCTGCTTGTGTGTACCTTCCCAATCCTTTTTGCGAATCAGCTAATACACAATAACCATCTTTCTCACTGATTTTCCCGGCATCTACTGCATCGTGCCATATATCGGATCCAGCATAATATCTGAGTTGACGCCAGATTGTGAAATCAAGAGGCAAAGTACAAGCAAAGTCTATTGATTGAACGATTTGTTTTTCTGTTTCTATCGGTGCTCCTAGGATGAAGCTTCCGGTCATGAAAAATCCCATTTCTTTGCCGAGTTGGACGGCATTACGTATTTGATCCAATGTAATCTCTTTTCGATAATAGTCAAGGATTTCCTGATTCCCGGATTCAATCCCAAAGAATATGAATTTGACCCCTGCTTTCTTCATTTTCTTGAACAACTCTCGGTCTGCAGCATCAACTCGTGCGCCGCCAATCGCGATTTCAAGATCGATGTCGTTCGAAATAAGTTGATCAACAATAGCATGCACGCGCTTCGTGTCTGCAAGGAAATTATCATCAGCGATAACAACTGACCCATATCGTTCATTGATTTCTTGGAATTCTGCGACTACATTATCGACGGATCGTTTTCGAAAGACGCGTTGATACAATAAATCCCGCATGCAGAATCTGCAATGGAAGGGGCATCCTCTACTTGTTACCACGGCGGTGTATCGTGGTCTGAACATATACAGGTTGAAGATTTTTCCATATTCATATTTGTCAATCAGATGGCGTGAAGGGAATGGGATCGTATCCAAATCCTTAATTAAAACAAGATTTTTTCCCTGATGAATTGAGCTGTTTTTTCGATAATAAATACCAGCTATCTCCGAGAGATCCTTTCGTCCTTCTAGGGATTGGAGAATTCCTTTTATTGGATATTCGCCTTCGCCGACGACTGCGATATCTGCCTGAGGAACATCCTCCAACGCCTTTTCACCTGCAAGAGTACAATGAGGGCCTCCGATGATGATGGGCAGATTAGGATACGATTCTTTGATAAGTCTGGCCACAATAGCGGTATCCTTGACCATAGGAGTAAATGCGTTGAGTCCAACGGCATCAGCATCACGTACCGCATGAAGAAGGACTTTCATTGGATCTTTTTCAAAGTTGAAGTCAATAATCTCGGCGATATGACCTTCATCTTCTATAGACCGTCCTATGTATAGCAAACCGATTGGCGGTGAATATGATAATTGCCAGATTGGGTCCATTTTTTTTCGGCTGGGAAGAATCAATCCCTTTTTCCAGTCAAAGAAGAGTACGTTTGCCAAAATGACCTTCATTGGATCTTTTCTCCCAACTTCATAATGCTTCTCTCATCTTATCTAATCGATGGTTGCCAGGCAAAAGGATTTCGAACTATCAGTCAAGGAAAATGTAGGTGAATTTTTCGAAAAGAGCATGATATTATGCTTCTTCAAGATGATGTTCTCATATCCGTTCTTTCTTAGGTATTTGTCCGCATATGTCATGCGTGCCTTTATTTCATCTGCTTCGATTTTTGGTTCCAATCGTTCAGCAGGCGTTCCAGGTCTGGAGGAAAAGGGGAAAATATACCCTAGACTGAAATTGACTTCGTTGAGGAACTGTAATGTATCCTGAAACTCCTCAAAAGTCTCTGTAGGAAAGCCATTGATGCATTCAGTGGCAAGTACTAAGTCAGGACAGGCTTGCTGCAGATTCTGCAATGTTGTTTTTACTTTCTCAGTATCGGCGTAACGGTGCATTAATTGCAGGATTCGCGGATTACCGGATTGGATTGAACAGCCTATCCCTTGGATTTTTCCCGATTGGACCATTGCCTCCAAGGATTCTGCATATGCCACCACCCAGGTAGGATGGATATTCCGGATGTGAATTTTGTAGTCTCCCTTGATAGAAAGTATGTTTTCGAGGAGTACCGGAAAGGTGGTACCCATATCTAGACCATAGGAGCCTGTGTCGTCAGCATCGAAGATGAAATTTGTGTAATGCAGACGAAGCCCTGTTCCGAAATCAGAAACCACGTCCTGTATCGACTTGCTTCGTAAAGGACCGATCGCTTTCTTGATGACACAGTAAGAACAATTCCCCAGACATCCCCACGACGTCCTAATGAAAAATGCTTCACCATGTAATTGAAGCGGTAGGTTTAATTTTTCTTTAATGCGCTTGGCTAGGAGAAACTTGACAAGGTTGCTTTTGCAATTCGTAGACTTACTCTGAAGCAGGAGAGATTGTAAACGGTGACCAAATCTACCCTTTATATTATCTGGTAGCATCCACGTTGGAAATATTCTTTTCAGGGCGCTAATCGTCTCAAATTCATATATGTTTTGCCAAGGAGAATGAGCATCAGTAATATCTTCAAAATTAACTGTATCACCCGGGAAGAGATCCTGAATGCAGCTGAGCTGTTCAGTAAACACAATTTTTCCGTCAAAGATGTCTCGCAGTTGTTCCGGTTCAATCGCAGGTAAACAACCAATGACAACAACCTCAGCGTTGTACATTGAAAATCGTTTTACTGCCTGCAATGAGAGTTCTGCATGTTTCGTAGAGTACGCGCAAGTAACAAGGAGGATGACGTCGGCTTCTACAGGGTTGGTAACGATTGGATAGTGATTTTTCCAGAAGTATTCATAAAGTCGCTGACAATCAAGCTTTCGTCGATTACAAGTCGAGACATCGTAGATGAAGATCGCTTGCTTCGTCATGCACTTCTTGATAGATAATCAGAGAAATTATATACTTTTCTCTATTTTTTGATTAATTCGTTATCGGCAGTTTTTGTATCAGAAAAGGTGTTTTCCCGGAAGGAGTCCGATGTAGACTATCTACATAACTAAGCCGTAGGCACATGTCATTGCGGAATTTGTTGGTAAAACTCTGAAGAATGCACTCTTCCTCATCTTTCGTAATGCTTACTTCAGGTACGATAAACAACTGCACTTCTCCTTCCTTTTCTTGGAAGAGCTGGCATTCTTTCACATGTTGAGTACATTTTGCTACCAAGCCATAAAATCCTGTCAATGGGATAAGTCGGTTTGATTTGGTGACGATGAATTGTTGTAATCGACCAATGACGTTCTCAATTAGTGGGTGGGACCTGCCGCATGCACACTGTCTCTGTGTGGTTATACACAGGTCCTCGGTTTTATACCGAATTAATGGAAACGCATAGTTGCTAAACCCAGTGGCGACGATGTGCGTCAAGTTCGTATCATCTGATGTACTTGTTTCCTGAATCAATTCTGTGATGCCGTATTCCGGAAAAAGATGGTAGCCATGTCCTTCTTCACATGTTCCAGCAAATACGGCGAGTTCGTTGTGAGCGTATAAGCCGCTGACATGACAGGAAAATGTCTCTTTAATGAAATCACGTTGCCACTCTTCAATTGTCTCCCCAGATGGTACAACTGCCTTAATCTTCAAATGAAGTTTATTCTCCTGCAGATATCGTGCAAGAATGGTGAGCGCAGAAGGAAAACCTATGATGAATTCAGGGTTGAATTTCATAATTTTCCGGATGTAAACCGGCAAATTTTCAGAAGTCATACTCAACGATGAAAGGGCGAGAACACGGCCAAATCCACGATAGCTCCATGGTTTATCGAATCCCATCAAATGGATTTGTTTATGCATAAAATGACACTGAGACCATCGAAGCACTTGTTGAAGGTAGGCAGTATAGGTTGCTTGAGCCGGGCCGCGTTCTACATAGATTCCTAATGGAATCCCTGTCGATCCTCCTGTGGTAATATAATCGAGTTTTGTAACCGAGTAGTTTTTCGCCCGAAAATCTTGCCAGTTGTCTCGGAGTATTTTTTTTGTGATATAGGGTAGTTTTTGGAGATCTTTGATATCTAGGATGTCGTGTGGTTGGAGCCCTAAATTATTAAACAATTTAGTATAATACGGGACATTGTCATACGCATGACGTAGTAGCAGGTGCAATTGGTCTAACTGATATTCTTCAATCTGACTCTTTGACCACCATTGTGATCGTTCTAGAAATCGACGTTTCTGGGTGTAAGTTCTATGATATAAAAAAATTTTCACTGCATCACCAGAAACTGAATTTGCGCTCCAAAATTGATGGAATGGATTGGACATTCTCAGTAATTCTGATCTAGGATGAATTATTTATTTTTTTCTAGTAAATCAGTTTGTGTAATGAACTATTTCTATATTGGATGGAATTATAGAGAGTGGTGTGATGGATGTCGTGCGACAATTCAACAGTACATTTGAGGAAAGGTATTATGGTGTTATTTCATTACCACAATAATCAAAGGATTACAGAACATATGAAATATTTTCTAGTATTAACACAAAAGAAATGTAGTGCGAGTCAATAAAAATGAAAAAAAATATTCTCGCCCTCATGGGCATTATTGTGATTATGCCACTTTTCTTTAGCGGATGCATCAATCAAGAATATTCCATACGTGCAAAACAGCTGTCCCAAATACCAACGAATCCAGTGAACATTGCTGAAACACAAATGCAAAGTTATCCCCATTTGTTAGAGGCTATTAATACTAATACTTCTGTGAAAACACCCAAAGTAGAGTTCGATCAATTACATACTCTTCTCACCAACAAAACGGAACTCTTAATCCGATATCAAGACAAATATTATGAGATAACTATTATTTTCGCTGATTAAATATCATCGGCCTCGCCTAAAAATCCAAATAGACATTATGTTGAATTTTCGATATAGAAAATTATATGATATATGCGATGGAAAAAAATGAATTGAAACCATGCTGATGTTTCTCCGATAAAAAATAGGTCGTTTGTAATACCTTTCTTTTCTTTCCGATAATCCATATTTTCGTGAGATATAAAGCGACATCGCAATTTAGGATCAAAGTTTATCCAGCTTGTTTCTCATATTCTTTTTTTTTGTTTTCAATAGAAGCATTTTTAGACATATATACGCATAATCCTCTTTGATGTCTTTCCATCATTACCATTTCACGCGGTTGTTAAGTTGTACCCTTTACATAGTAAAACAAGAAAGTAAGAATTATGAAAAAATTATTTAAAAAAGTTTAAACTAACAATCTATTGTAGTTCTTGTAGAACTACACTGGTATCACCTACCCTTACCCGAAAGGGTAAGCGTAGGCCCAAGTAATTCAGTTGATTGTATGTCTCGTGTTTTCGTTTATATAGATGGTAGGAACTTTTTTTTATGGTTTAAGATCTTCAGATATAAATTATACCGATTTGAATTTTGATTTTGTTAAATTTTCGAACTTGATAAAGGGTTGTAATCGGAAAGATAGAAGTCTCGATAAAATTTATTACTACAATGCTCCGCTTAAACAACAAATTAATCCTTATTTATTTAGAGAACAACAAAAATTGTTTTCTAGGTTAAGTCTGGATCCATTAGTAGAGATGCGCTTATGTAAAATGATCGGGAGAATTGATGATAAAGGGCGAGAAAAATTTGTTACTAAAGGAGATGATATTTGGTTAGCTTGTGATATGTTACAAGATGCCAATGACGATAAGTTTGATATCGCTATTTTAGTGAGTTGTGATGGGGATTTTTTAAAATTGGTAGAATACGTACAGTCTCTTGATAAAGAAGTCGAAAACGCATATTTTCTTGATGGTGGTTCTATTGCGTTAAGAAAACAATGTAATGCTATTATTGGGATTGGTCCTGATCTCATCGAAGAATGTTTGTTGTGATAACGATTATCACAAAACCTGAGTTAAATCCGTGCTAATACTTCTCCGCTACCTTTAAATTGAGATTTCTATTTATGGGTTTTAGGCACGAATAAGGAGTGTTTTATATCCTCCCGGTTCTGGCCCCTCTCTTTATTAAGAGAATCTCGGTGTTTTGCTCATGGAAGAAAAGATTGCAGTCCGCATTATCACAAAATATCTGAAAAAAGGAAACATGGCGCGTTGTTTACGCGATATTCTCCCTTCATCCGGTCTTTCAAAAGAACAGCGAGAAGAAATAGCAGAGCTTATCCATGATTTCGTACGATGGAAAAAACTGTATGAACACATAATTGAGATTAAAGGAATAAAGCCATCTCCAGAAACCTATGTGAAATTAGCAGTGAATGGTTCGCAGGCAGATGCATCCTCATATCCTTTTGAGTATCGTTATTCCTGTTCTTCGTACGTAGCAAATGTTCTCAAAGATCATGGAGAATGGGCTGAGTTTCTCAACGAAACACCGACAACGACTTTGTGTGTGAATTTCAATAAAAGTACGATCGATAATGTGATGAGCATGTTACAGCAAGAGACTCTTCCTGCGGAACGGTCTCTTCTCCCAACCGCGATTCTCACCAGTTCTATTAGCAAGTACTCGAATGTCATTCAACAACGCTTCGCACATGTGCAGGATGAAAGCAGTCAATTTGTCTCGTTGCTTACAGCATCTCTTGGTGAGTCCATTTTTGATTATTGTGCGGGCAATGGCGGAAAATGCCTTGCGATAGCATCCATTACAACAAATGGAAAGAAACTGCATGCGTATGAGATGAATGCAGCAAAACGAACAATATTGAAACGACGATGCAGTGAATACAGCGCAAACGTCACGGTTGAAGATAATCTTTCTGAAAAAAAATATGATGTCGTTTTGGTTGACGCGCCCTGTACCGGTCTTGGTGCTGCACGTAGAAACCCAGAGGCAAAATACGTAGAAAGCCCTGGTGACCTCCCGCAGACACAATTGTCTATTTTAAAGCAAGCAGCAGGAAACGTCAAATCTGGCGGTGTGCTTTTCTACGCGGTTTGTACTATGACGCCTGAGGAGACAACGCAGGTGATTCAGCCATTTGTTAAGAAGAATGGATTTACAATTTCCCCTTTTGATGAACTCCCTCATACAGAGTTTCTTCTGAAAAACAAATATGGTGCGTTTACCACTCTTCCACGTGGAGACCTGTTTTTCCTTTCTGTTCTAAAAAAAGAATAGTGAAACAAACGAAATATAAAAGCGAGGAAGGAGGGGAAAAAATATGAAGAAGAAACATGAGAATACTATTTTCCCTTCCTCACCAGATACTCCTCTCTTTTTTCATATATTTAAATTTGTGCTGACAAAATGTCAAAACGAGATTCTGTCACCACTCGTTACATCTTATACATGACAAGCCCGGAGAGCATTTTGGGTAGAAAGTAGGTAGATTTCTGAGGCATATGCTCACCAGCATCTGCGATCGCTTTTAACTGGTTAATTTTTGTCGCGTTGATGAGAAACGAGAAATCATATGTGCCTTCGTCAACCTGTTGGATTGCTTCTGCGTCGAGCCGTGTGTATTTCACGTGGTCCTCCAGGTTCTTTTCAGTGATGCCGAGGAATTCTTCTAGAATAAGTTTATGCAGGATAGAGACGTCAAGGGTTCTCCATGTTTTTGAATGATCGCTTGCTCGCATATCCATGACCTTTTCATCTTTGAACGTCAAAATAAAGTACATGCCCTTCGTGTACAAGGCAAGCATGTGTTTATTCTCTGTTTTGATCTCATTCATGATTTTTTTACTTATTTTCTGATAGTCTTTCTCTGTGCTTGTAATCAATTTTTTTTCTACGATAAAGTATCTCTCAAGTTTTTTACAGAAATCATCTAAATTTACATGAGGCATCTTTATCAAACGGTGTGTCGGTAGAATGGAAAGACCTGGGTCAAACATATTGCACAGAACCACCATGATATAATTGAACGGGGCGTCAGGGGCTTTGTTTCCTGTTTGTTCTCTTTTTTCTTGAGCGTAATTAATGGAGGTCTGATAACGATGGTGTCCATCTGCGATGAAAAGGATTTTCTTCTTGAGTTCGTCTAAAATTGTTTCCACTGTTTTTGAGTCGTCGAGTCGCCAGAGTTGATGAATGAATCCATCGTACCCTCTTACTTTGATGAGTGGTTTATCAAGAGCGGCGTTCATTGTTTTTCGAATGCTGTCATTTTGATCCATGTACATAAGCTGGATGGGCTCAAGGTTCGCATAACAGGCACGCATGAGGTTCAGACGGTCTGCCTTAGGTTTTGCTAGGGTCTTTTCATGGGCTTTTACTGTTTTGTATTCCGGGTCAAGTTTAAGGAGAACAAAAAACCCGTTCATTTGTTTTTTTTCTTTGTTTACCGTGTAATCCACTTTATAAGGAAATATAGCTGGGGTCTGTGAGGGGATCAAGATTCCTTGTTGTTGCCAGGCGTCTAATAGTTGTTTTGCCCGCGTATACCGATTGTTCGTCTCTGTATCATCTAAGGAGGTTTTTCCAAGAATAAGTTTGACGAAATTATACTCGTTATTGTTGTATAGTTTGTTTTGCATCTGTTCAGAGATGATGTCATAGGGGGGTGACATGACATCGTCAAGTTTTTTGATTTTCTCTTTGTTATAGATCATTCCTTTAAATGGGGCAATTTCAACCATACTACTGTAACTTCCTTATTAAGTTCGTCTCCGGTATATGCTGGATCATTAAAAATGTTATGAAGATCGGTAAATCAATGTTTGATTCTCGTAATAGTTATAAAGATAATAGGATTTTATTATATATTCTATTAAATATATTTTATAGAAACATTTAAATGAACGAGCAGAATTACTAATATAATAGAATATTTAATAGAAGGGGGAACAAACATGAAAAATGGATTAATTGCGAGAAGCATGATTTTTGGAATAGTATTACTGTTTATTGGAGCCAGTGTCGCATCAGCATATACCGCCAAATCTCTCAGCCCTCAACCAATGAATCTTGGGAATATCTTGTATGTTGGTGGGGCTGGTCCTGGGAACTACACAAAGATTCAAAATGCAATCAATAACGCAACCAATGGTGATACCATCTTTGTCTATAATGGGACCTATAATGAGAATATTGATACTAAAATCAAAAAGATTTCTTTAATAGGTCAAAGTCGTGAGTCAACCTTTATTAAGGGACAGACCACAGACCCGGTTGTTCGTATTGGTATAAGTGACACCTCTATCGAAGGATTTTTCATGAGCGGTTCATCTGATGAAATAATCGTGCAGGTCGCCACATTGTGTGAGAATGTCTTTATCACAAATAATGCAATGGAAAAGGGGATCCAAGGTATCGTCTTGACCGTTCCCACAAGTAGAATTACGATAATGGATAACACAATTTTTAATATGACCTACATCGGCATCCAGGTGCAAACATCAACCTATTCTCTTATAAAAGGAAACTTTATCACCGGCAATGGGAAACAAGGAATCGATTTATCTCTGAACAGCAACCATAATTCGATTCTGAATAATACCATTACCAATAATGGCGAGGAAGGGATAGCGATTGGTGGTCTTGCCAGCACAGAAAACACCATCCAAGGGAACATCATTAGTAGTAATAAAATCGGTATTCGACTCACTAGTGGTGCTGGTTCAAACGAAATCACAGGGAATCATATCGAGTGGAACTCCATGGAAGGACTCCTGCTCTCAACAAGCAGTGAAAACACCATTGAGATGAATAATTTCATGAATAATAAGCGACAAGCGACCTTTAAGCTTTCTTCAAGGAATGTTTGGGATGCAAACTACTGGAGCACCTGGATTGGCGTGAAACTGTCAGCACCGATATTCCAAAAGTTCCCTAAGGTTATCCTTGGTGGTGTGCGACTGAACTTTGATAAAAACCCCGCGAAGGAACCATACAACATCTCTGCGATCCTCTAAAATATTTTTTCTTTTCTTTTTTTTTATACTGATTCGCACAAAAAAACATGAGTCTTAAAAACGTGTTAATGCTTGTCCGATACTATTATATAAAGATATTCGTTTTTGGTGTTTGGAGCTAAAAACAATAGAAATATCGGATGGTTAACTGTATGAAATATAGAGATATTCTTACGACGTTTCTTATACTTGGGTTCTTTCTTTCCATTGTGTACACTCTTGGCGTGGCACACTCGGTCTGGTACTGGTGGATTGTACCTATCGCGTTTGGCGTTGGCTTAGCCTGGGCAATTTACTATTTGTGGTTGACATAAAAAAATCTATGTGTATCCGAAATTTTTATTCAAGGTAGATATTACTATTTACAATGTAGTATATGATTCTACCAAAGTGTTGCAGCATCTCCGGGGAGCAAGAGACCGGTTTTCATTTAATTGGTTTTGAAAGCGTTCCGCCCGATTCAATCAAACCCTGCTAAAGGGAAACGTTTAAACAATTCGTGACATTCAGCAACCTTGATGAAAGACGAGACATTGAAACAAGCAGAACAACTCTTATATGAGTACCGACTCTGCGATTCTTGTTTCGGGAGATTATTCAGAAAAGAAATCAAAGATGGTACCAACTCGGAGAAGGGGGAATCCATTAGAAAACAACTCCATCATACCGAGAGAACAGCAATACATGAATGTTGGTTGTGCGAAGGACTCATCGATGAAATCCCTCATTTTTCCAAAATAATCGCTGATGCCCTGAAAGATTACGAGTTTGAAACCTTTCTCGTCGGCTCAAAAATAGACGAAGACATCCAAGAAAAAGAACAACGCCTCTGGAAACATCTGAAACTGGAGGATGCTGAACCCATCAAGATGGAAATCAACAGAGAAATAGGAAAAATCCTTGAACCACAACTCGGAAAAACTGTTGATATCCCTAACCCTGAGATTATGGCGGTCATCGACACCGCCTACGACATTGTCTCTCTCCAAATAACCTCGTTGTTCATTTATGGGAGATATAAGAAACTCCAGAGAGGAATCCCTCAAACGAAATGGCCCTGTCAGATCTGCCGCGGTAAAGGGTGTAAAAAATGTAACTATACAGGAAAACTGTATGAAACCACGGTTGAAGAACTCGTCGCTCAGAAATCCTTGGAATTCACCAAAGGGACCGACGAATCATTCCACGGCAGCGGACGAGAAGACATCGACGCACTTATGCTAGGATCTGGACGACCGTTCGTTCTTGAGATTAAAAACCCAAAAATAAGAAACATAAACCTTACGCTGCTGGAAAAAGAGACAAACCAGACTATAAAAGACAAAGTCGAAATCACTTCCCTGCGATTCTCCACCAGAGATGAAATCGCACGTATCAAAGCAGCAGAATTCAGAAAAACCTACCGAGTCACCCTTGAAGCAACCCAACCTTTGAATAA